>OBKM01001128.1_pt1 | contig 11362 bp, 11 predicted proteins | sample 1519691 | NCBI WGS metagenome assembly OBKM01 (sample SAMEA37050418, study PRJEB22526) | metagenome | biome: saline pan; feature: lake; material: water | place: Egypt | collected 2015 | depth 0.5 m
CGTCGGAATCGGCCGCCGCGTCACCTTCGTCCGGTTCGTCATCGTCGGAATCGGCCTCGTCGGTGTCGAGTTCCTCAGTCTCGCTGTCCTCGGACTCGACGACCTCGTCTTCCGGTGTCTCCTCGTCGGCTTCCGGTGTCTCCTCGTCGGCTTCCCCGTCTCTCTCGTCACCGGTCCACTCGAGGTCGCGGGCTTCACGGCCCATCAGATAGTTCTTCTCGCACTTGGCGTCCGCGAACCAAAGCACCGTCCCGTCGTTTTTGACGTACATCGTTCCGGTGCCGGGTTCGATCTCCTGGCCGCTGTAGTCGCAGGTGCGTTTCTGTACCATTATTGTCCTCCGATCGAGTCGGCCTCGCGGGCCGTTTCACGAAGCTGTAACACGTCGCCGACACGGACCGGACCGAGGACGTTCCGGGCGATGATCCGCCCCTGGTTTTCGCCCTCCTTGATCCGGCATTTGACCTGCATGGCTTCACCGTGCATGCCGGTCTTGCCGACGACTTCGATTACTTCGGCGGGGGTCGCGCCGTCCCCTTCGTTTTCAGCACTCATACTCGGTCACCTACCGGAGTTCCTCGACCTTCTCGGCGATGGATTCGACATCGTCGCCCGCCTCGCCCGAATCGACGATGGCCGCGGCGGCGCTGCCGACCTGTAGCCCGGCGGCGTGGCCGATGTCGTCCTGTGTGCCGACGAAGACGTACGGGACCTCCTTCTCGGCGGAGATCTCCGGAAGGTGCATGACGACCTCCTCCGGACTGACGTCCTCGGCGATGAAGACGAGCTCGGCGTTGCCGCGCTCGACGGCTTTCGTCGTTTCGTTGGTTCCTTTCTTTACTGAGCCGGTGTCCCGGGCGACCTCGAGCGCCTCGATGGCGTCGTCCTCGAGATCTGCGGGAACGTCGAAATCTACGTATACTGACATTTTTTGACTCCTCCCACGCGCGGGCTCGCGCTCCCCCGCCGTCGAACGCGGCGATCGCCCGATCGATCCGGGAACGATCGCCGGTTCTTCACACCGCGTCGGTGCGTCGAGTCCTGTCCGGCTAGGAGCATCACAACCCCGCGTAGGCTGTACACCACCGTACTGCACCACCGCATAAAAGCGCTTATGAACGGCTCCGGGCGTGCGAACCGACCGCAGGGCGTTTCGGGGTCGGACGGCTCACCGTTCGAGACCGGATGGGTGATCGCTCCTCGGGGCGTGTCCCCCATCGTTTCGATCACCGACTGATAGAGTTCCGCCTCGGGTCCGTCCGCTCGGGCAACCGATCCGTCGGCGGTCATCGGATCGAGTCCAGTTCCATACCGTCGGGTACGTTCGGATATATATATTCGAGCATCGCCGCCCCGGAGGACGAATGTCCTGACCTGTCGGTGCCCGGACGTATCAGCCGCCGCCGTATTCGCAGTAGTGAAAATATTTTTTCTTATTTGCGAGAACAACTTTCTGCAGTAAAAAGATTTAAGTTACTGGCGGTCGTGTATACAATCGTATGAGCACTCAAGAGACCGTACGCCGTCAAGCAGGAAGCGTCGAGGAAACAGCCCTCCGTATCGAGCCCGAGAAGGCCGAACAGCTCGTCGACGCGCTGAACACCGATCTCGCGGCGACGTACGTGCTGTATCACCAGATCAAAAAGCACCACTGGAACGTCGAGGGCGCAGAGTTCCTCGAAGTTCACGAGTATCTCGGCGAGATCGCCGCTGATCTCGAGGAGAGCGCCGATATGATCGCCGAGCGCGCCCAGGCGATCGGCGGCGTCCCGCTTTCCGGCGGCGCGAACTACGAGGACCACGCGCCCATCGAGCCCGAAGCGGACGACGTCTATGGGATCCGTACGTCGCTCGAAAACGATATGGACGCCTTCGGCGTTATCATCGAATCGCTCCGCGATCACATCGCACTCGCCAACGACCTCGGCGACTACGCGACCGAGGAGCTCCTCCGTGAGACCCTCGAAACCGCCGAGGAACACGCCCACCACCTCGAACACTACCTCGAAGACGACACCCTCGTCCTCGAGTCAGCGGCGAACTGAAAACGAAGAAAGCGCGAAAGCGGCGAAAAAAGGCGCTACCGCCGAACTTCGACGGTGAAATCGGTCGCGATCCACCCGTTTTTGTTGTCCGGTTCGGTGAAAACCGATCGGTCCGGAGACGTCGAATGGACCCGGAGCCCGACCGGCTCGTCCGCATCGGAAGTTACTGGCATAGAACCGTCTCAGGCTCGATCGGTATAAAGTGTTTTGGTCGGCCTAAACCCCACGACACCGTACTGTTTTCACCGTTGATCCACGAGTAAGGGTATGGACGACCGCGAACGCAGCCATGAGTTGGCCGACGCGACGGCCGAATTAGCCGAGACCCTCGAAGCGCTCCGGACGGAACTCACCGAACCGCCGGAGGGTCCACTCGGGGTTCCCCGTCCACCGAGTCCCAGGGAACTGCTCCGGTTTACCGAGCAGTACACGATCCCGACGACCATCGCACTTTTGGAGGCTGCGATCCGATCGCTCGAACTGCTCGCCGCGGCGTTGCGCGTCGCCGACGGCCGGCCGGCCGATGCGGTCCTCGACGGAGCGGAGCTACCGGCCGGGGGACGCGACCGGCTCGCGACCGCGAGCCGCGAGACGCTCGGTCGCCTCGACGACGCGCTCGCCGATCTCCAGTCGGCAGCCCGCGGGGAGCCGTCGAACCCCGAACTCGCGCGACTGTTGGGTGAGGCCCGCGAGCTCCGCGAGGAGGTCGACGACCGGCTGTCGTCGGCGATGGACGAACCGACGCGTCGCTCCGAGGGGGACGGACGCGGCCACGGCTCGGAGACGGGACACGGCCGAACCGACGATGTCGGCGTCACTACCGGAAACGAGACGAAAAGAACGGGTCCTGCGGACACCGACACGACCGAAATCGACGTCGACGAGGAACTCGAGTCGATCAAACGAACTGTCGAGGAGGACGCCGAGGAGGGAAACGGGACCGAGCCGGACGGAACCGACGACCGGTGAGTGGGGGTGGACGGGGCGATCGCCGACCGACAGTTTCTGTGGGTGCTTTGAGCGTTACTCCACCGGCTCGAACCGATAGCCGTCCCACGATTGGCTCGCTGGCTCACGGACGCCGGCGTCGGGGTCACGGAGCTGTTCGCAGTAGACCGGCCGGACGTCGTCGCCGATCGAGACGTCCCCGGTCGTCAGCTGACAGAGCGCTCGAACGGGCTGGTCGTCGATGTCGAATTCGACGATCGCGAGATGGTTCGGTTCGCGGACGCCGGGCGGCGTCGCGTGTGAGGTCGTCCAGGTGAGCACCTCCGCGGTGTGTTCGCTCAGATCGACCGTCCCGACCGGTTTATCGCCGTTCGGGCCGCGCGGATGGCCCGGATACGTGATCGAGCCATCCTCGTACCGATACGCCTCCATCGGTATCGAGTCCTCCCCGCTGTTTGACCCCTCTCCGCCGTTGTCGTTTCGGGCCGTCGAGTCCTCCCGACGGTCGTCGTTCCGAGTCATTTCCCTTCCTCCATGATGACCGTCGTGACACAGTTTCCGAACCCGCCGACGTTACACGCCAATCCGACGTTCGCATCGACCTGTCGTTCGCCCGCGTCGCCGACTACCTGCTTGTAGATCTCATACCCCTGGGCGACACCGGAGGCGCCGAGCGGGTGGCCTTTGGATTTCAGACCGCCGGAGGTGTTGATCGGACGGTCGCCGTCGAGCTCGGTCGTCCCCGACTCGATCTGCTTCCATGCTTCGCCTTTCGGGGCGAACTCAAGCCCCTCCATCTGGAGGAACTCGAGGATGGTGAACATATCGTGGAGCTCGGCGACATCGATGTCCTCGGGACCGCACTCCGCCATTCGGTACGCCTCCGTGCCCGATTCGACGACGCCGCCCATCGTCGTCGGATCGGCCCGTTCGTGAACGACGTGGGTGTCCGTCGCGCCTCCGATCCCCGAGATGACGGCGTATTCGTCGGTGTAGCGCTCGGCCACGCGCGCCGGACACAACAGTAGTGCCGCCGAGCCATCGGTTATCGGACAGAAGTCGTACAGTCGAAGGGGATCGGCGACCATCGGGGCCTCCATCGCCGTTTCGACGTCGATTTCCTTTTGAAACTGTGCGTGGGGATTCAACGCCCCGTTGTGGTGGTTTTTCACCGCGACCTTCGCCAGGCTCTCTCTGGGCGCATCGAAACGATCGAGATACAGACGGGCTGTGAGGCCGGCAAACGACGGGAGCGTCACACCTTGTTTGTACTCGACCGGATGGGTCAACGAGGCGATCACGTCCGTCGCCTGACCGGTCGTCCGGTGGGTCATTTTTTCGCCGCCGACGAGAAGCGTCATCTCCGAAGCCCCGCTCGCGATGGACTGCCACGCGGCGTAGATCCCCGCCCCGCCGGAGGAGGAGGTCTGGTCGATCCGCTGTGTGTAGGCGGGAGCCGCGGCGAGATCCTGAACGAGCGCGTTCGGGACGCCCGTCTGTCCCTCGAACTCCCCGCTTGCCATGTTCGAGACGTAGAGGTGTTCGACTTCGTCGGGTGCAACACCGGCGTCGTCGAGACACGCCGTTCCCGCTTCGGCAAGCAGTTCGCGTATCCACGACTCCCGGCGGCCGAACTCCGTCATCGACGCACCGATCACAGCGACGTCTGACATGTGTGGCCCCTCGTCGGGGGGTGGCCTAAACGTTCGGGCTCGGAGCGGGAACGAACGGAAGGGTTTTTGGCCCACCTAAACAAAGAGGGGAGTAATGATCCCGAACACACCCGAACGGACACTCGGAGGTGGGGCCGGTGTCTAGTGAGGTCCGCGAGCGGCAACTGGTCGAAACCGGTAGCGCGGAGGCGGCCGGAACGGGGGCGTCTAGTGGCCGTACGGTGTTGGAGATCGACGGGATCGAGAAGTCCTACGACGGCACACCGGTCATCAGCGACCTCTCGGTCAGCGTCCGCGACGGCGAGTTGCTCACTCTTCTCGGACCCTCGGGGTGCGGGAAGACGACGACGCTTCGGCTGATAGCCGGGCTCGAGAGACCCGACGACGGCGCCGTGCGTCTCGACGGAAACCCCGTTACCGGCCCGAACTTCGTCCCGGCCGAGCGGCGGGATGTCGGCGTTGTGTTCCAGGAGTTCGCCCTGTTTCCGCATCTTTCCGCCCGCGAAAACATCGCCTTCGGGATCAAAGAACAGCCCGAAGCCGAGCGCAACGCGCGGGTCGAGGACCTCCTCGAGTTGGTCGGACTCTCCGATCACGGCGAGAAATCCCCCGATGAGCTCTCAGGCGGCCAACAACAGCGCGTCGCCCTCGCCAGATCGCTGGCCCCGGAGCCGCAGTTGCTGCTTTTGGATGAACCCTTCTCGAATCTCGATGTCGACCTCCGCGTCGAGATGCGCGAGGAGGTCCGAGAGATATTAAAAGAGGCCGGCGTCACCGCCGTCTCAGTCACCCACGACCAGGAGGAAGCGATGTCGATCTCCGACCGGGTCGCCGTGATGAGCGAGGGGCAGATCGAACAGATCGGAACCCCCGAGGAGGTGTTTCAACAGCCCGAATCCCGGTTCGTTGCCGGGTTCTTGGGTCACGCGTCGTTCGTCGCCGGGCGGGTCAGAGACGACTGCGTTGAAACCGGCGTCGGCTGTGTACCGCTCGATCGAATTCACGGTTTGACGGACGCATATCACGGTTCCGAGATCGATCTCATGGTCCGGCCGGACGACGTTCGGGCCGAGCGCGTTTCGCCCGCGGAAGCAAACGGCGAAGTCGTCCACAGGCGGTATCTCGGCCCGACCGTACTCTATCGCGTCGAGATCGACTCCGGCGATGTCGTCGGCTGCATGCACAACCACGCGGACAAGGTCTCCCACGACGATCCCGTGTACGTGACGCTGGACGCCGATCACGGACTCGCGTGGTTTCCCCGCGGGGAACGCAAAGTGACGGACGGCGGCGAGTCCGACTGAGCCCGGACCCTCCTCCCGCGGTCGCCTTTATTCTCGTTTTCCCGCTCGCCACAGCGCCCGATACAGCGTCCGGAGGTCGGTGTCGGCCTCCCCGGCGATCCGACGGCAGCCGTCGAGATACCGCTCGTACGCCTCGACCGAAGGCGGATCCGGGTAGGGTTCGGAGAGCTCCCCCGCCACGGAGAGGGCGTTCCACTCGGGTTCGCCGACGACGAGATACTCGTCGGGATCGATGTGGAACAGAAAGGCCGAGGCGACTGCCACGTCGACGCCTTCAAGCGTTCTCAGCGAGTCGAGAGCAGTCCGGAGACCACCGGCATCGACCGCTCCCCCGATCGCCTCCCTGATCGCCCCGAAATCGTTCCGACCGAACGCCGCTTCGGTGCGGCGGCGCTTTTCGTCCGGAAACGAACCGAGGAACCGCCGACCGTACCACCGGACGACCCAACTCGCATCCCGCCGACCGTACTTCCCGGATGCGAACGCGTCCGGGAGCGTCTCAAGGTGTTGTTTTTCCACCGCGTACAGCGGTTCAGCCTCCGCGTACTCGGCCGATAGTGTTTCGATACGGCTCCGGTCGAAGCTCATATCGGAGGTTTCGTTGTGCGGCATCGTGAACGTTTTCCACGGTCGAGAATGGCCGTCGCTCGTCCGTCGACGGCGGGAAAGATTCATCAACATGGAAAATAGGTTACTCATACACAAACATGAAAAACACACGTGCGGAGGAAACACACCATGTCTAGCGAAGACGACCCAGTAAAAACCATCTGTCCGTACTGTGGCGTCGGCTGCGGAATACAAATCAATCAGGGCGACGAGCCCGGTGACGTTCGGTTTATGCCGTGGGGGGACGCCCCGGTGAACGAGGGCTCGATCTGCATCAAAGGGGGGGCCGCAACCCAGGTTGTCGACCACGAGGATCGGCTGACCGATCCGCTTATCAAAGAGGACGGCGAGTTCCGGGAGGCGACGTGGGAGGAAGCCTACAGCCGGATCGTCGACGAGCTCTCGCGCATCCGCGAGGAGTATGACCCCGACGCGATGGGCTTTTTCGGCTCCTCGAAGACGATGAACGAGGAGAACTACCTGCTGCAGAAACTCGCCCGTCGTTACGGCACCAACAACATCGACAACTGCACGCGCATGTGTCACGCTTCGACGGTGTGGGCGCTCCGGACGAGCCTGGGTGCCGGTGCGATGACGAACAGCATGGCCGATCTCGAGGAGGCGGCGGACGTCTTCTGGATCCAGGGTGCGAATCCGGGCGAACAGCACCCGATCGCCAACAGCCAGTACTTCCGGCAGGCGGTACTGGAGGGCGCGACGGTCATCCAGGTCGATCCCCACGCGAACAAGACGACCCGGTCGTTCCAGATCGACGAGACCGACCGCCATATGCATCTTCAACTCGAGCCGGGAACCGATATCCCGCTTTTGAACGTCGTCATCAAAACGATCCTCGAGCGACACGAGGAGGAGCCCGAGGCGGGCTGGATCGACGAAACGTTCATCGAGGAACGGACCGAGGGCTTCGAGCACCTCAAGGAGACCCTGGCCGACTTCGATACGGAAGCCGCCGCCGAGCAGTGTGGCGTCCCCTTAGAAGACATCGAACTCGCCGCAGAGAAGTATGCGATGGCCAACAACAGCGCCATCTTCACCGGAATGGGGATGAGCCAACACACCTGCGGCGTCGACAACGTCCAAAACGAGATCAACCTCGCGTTGATCACCGGTAATCTCGGCCGCCCCGGGACCGGCGTCAACCCGCTTCGCGGCCAGAACAACGTTCAGGGAACGTGTGACGTCGGCGCGATGCCGAACGTCCTGCCCGGCTACCAACTCGTCGACGACGACGAGGCCCGACAGTCCGTCGAGGACGTCTGGGGCTTCGAGATCCCGGACGAACCGGGGCTGACGAACGTCGAGATATCCCACGCCGCCGGGGATTCGGTCCACGGCCTCTACATCATGGGCGAGAACCCGGTCATGTCGGAACCGGACGGGAACCGCGTCGAAGAGCGCCTCCAGGAACTCGAGTTCATCGTCGCACAGGATATCTTCATGACGGAGACAGCGAAGTACGCCGACGTGATCCTGCCGGCGACGACGTGGGCCGAGCGCGGCGGCACCGTCACGAACACGGACCGACGCGTCCAGCGGATGCGTGGCGTCGATAAAGTTCACGAGAACACGAAACACGATCTCGAGATCCTGATGGAGGTCGGGAGCCGGCTGTTCGACGACGAGACGTTCCGTTTCGAGGACGTCGAGGACGTCTTCGAGGAGCTCCGGGAGGTGTGTCCCAGCTACCACGGCATGACCTACGACGCTCTCGGGAAGGAGGGTATCCACTGGCCGTGTTATGAGGAGGGCGACGAAGGGGATGACTTCCTCTATGCGGACTCGTTCGATACCGAGAGCGGCCTCGGGCAGATCGAGGGCGTCACTCACCAGCCGCCGAAGGAGACGCCGGACGAGGAGTACCCGCTGATACTCACAACGGCGCGTCTCGAGGAGCATTACAACACCGGGACGATGAGTCGGCGCTCGCCGACGCTCTCGGGACAACACCCGGAGAACTTCGTCGATGTCCATCCCAACGACGCCGAACGGTACGGTATCGAAGACGGAGACCGTATCAGGCTGAAATCCCGCCGCGGGGAGATCACTATCAAAGCCCAGGTCACGGAGGACATCAAAGAGGGCGTCGTCTGGACGACACCGCACTTTGCGGCCGCCTCCGCGAACCGGCTGACAAACGACGTGTTGGACGAACGCGCGAAGATTCCGGAGTACAAAGCCGCCGCCGCCGAGATCGAGGTCGGAATCGAAGCGGCCGACGACGCGGCACCCGCCGACGACTGAGACGGCCTCTTTGGCCGTCCGCGGTTCGTTTTTCGCAAATTACTGCATGGGTCATACTGCCGGCTATACCTATTTCAAAATATTCGCTTCCGGTAGCGCGGTATCGTCACGAAATTATAGCCGGCAGTATCAGAAGCTGTCGGTTCTAACGGTCGCCGGTTGGCAGGTGTCCCTCAATTGGATCTCATAGAGACTGATCGTTGATATTTGTAGCATCTCAAACAATCCGGTTTGGTAGTCACATTCTTCGCGTGCTTATAAACCTACAAATGAAACTAGGAAATTCACGAGCTGGTGACTCCAAATTCAGTGCGAAAATCGGACGAGATTGAATTAGCAACTACGGACCATTCACCTATATGACAACTAGTTCGAAAATCCGCAAAAATCGACAGCGCAACCGCTACCGAACCGATGAACTCGGAGTGGGAAAAACGTTACCCAAACTCACGCAGGAAGTCGCCCAACGCTCGCACGAACGTCTTTACCGTGATCACTGGCGGTGACCGGATCGGCTCGTCGAGCGCGACCTTGATTAGGTAGTCCGTCAGCCGCCACAGATTGTAGATCAACGTCGACAGCGCGAAGTTACACAGGCGAAGCCGGTAGTCTGTCGACGACGTCTTCGGCATGAAATCCTTGATCGACTTGTACTGGTTCTCGATGTCCCACCGACGACTGTACCCGTTCACGACACTCGAGACCTCTTCGGGCTCGACGCGGTCCTGGTTCGTTACGAATACCGCGTACTTTCCATCGGCATCGTCGCTCGTACTCGGGGCATAGAGGAACTCCGCCTCGTGATGGACCTCGCCGTCGATTCCGAACGGAACATCGTGCTTAACAGCTTCGTCCGCCGTCGGATGCTCCTGAATATCCTGAATCGCCGCCAAATCATCCTCATACGTAGGAACTGGCGAGAGATACGTGAGCCCGCGCTCGTGAACGTCGGCGTACACGCGATTGACGTAGAATCCACGGTCGAACATCACCATATCCAGATCAACGAGGGGACTACAGGAGCTGTGTTCTATATAGCATTATAAGATTTATAAGTTGCCCCTCGAACGCACAGCGGAATCCACGATTAAATAGTACCGAAAAAATCCGTCACAGAACCGATGTACGACCGATCTGATCGCGCCTTGATTTCGTTTTAGCTGCAATTGAGGGCGCTAAGCCCCCTTCCTCAGCGAGCGAAGCGACAGGGAGGAGATACAGCGCCCGCACGGGCCATTTTTTATGTGTTCCACCACGCTTACTACCCCTACGGTTGAACAGAGTAGTACGATGCTCACCACGCCGTCGACGGTGTTCAAGCGTGGTTCGAAACGCCTCCGGCGTTTCGTCATCACGAAAGAGCGGAGCTCTTTCGGACGACGACAAGAAGCGCGCGCCGTCGGTTGTGGCCGAGTGTCCATCCGGTAGGAGTGGGACACTCCGAACCACCCCTCAAGGGAAGCCGCCTACGGAGTCTGGAGCCTCTGTGTCCACGTCGGATACAAGCTCCGACACAGAAACAGGAAGCCCCACCCCCGACAAGCGAGGAGCGAGTAGCCCCGAGCGCGGTAGGTGGGGTAGTTCACGACCTGTCGTCTCCGTTTCTACGAGTGAATCGCCTCGGGGACAAGTCGCTCGAGAGTCTTCGATTCCCGTGATCACGGAAATATCCGACTTCCGGACGCCCCCGGGAATTCTTCTCGCATTCTGTAAAGCCGCAGAGTTCCGCGGCCACGGACCGTACCCGGCATGGATCGGTTTCCCGCCTGCCGACACGTGAGCCGTGCCAGTACGCCTCGACCGAGATACTGGGTATCATCTACCTTCGCGTGAAACGTGTATCCTACCCCGGAAGCGATATTACAACCGACAGACGCCCGATATTCAACGGTTCGACGACTATCGGGTTCATCCCGTACCGGCCCTGGGCTTCCGCCCGTACTTCTGTAACGCAAACACGTGAGGCGATTCACGAGGATAAGGGGCCGTACTGGTCTACACGAACAAACGCGTTCTCCCTTCGGTACGCCGGGAGGAATTCGGAGAACTGTATTCCGTACTCCTCGCCGTTCGGCTGTATTCGGCTGGATACTCAAAAACACAGACTGCTTGCGACGAACGGCTGCGTACATTCGCGATCGGTCGGACCAACGGACGCCCCGCCCCCGAGTCGGTACCCGTTATACCATTTATATACCGCCGTCGAAAGCGAAATGAAACCCGATCCGTATCCACGCCAGTCAGCGAGACGGGTATTTGGAACCCCCAATCGTCACATCGTTATAAATCATCCCCGAGTACTGTCGGGCAAACGGTCCTCCACGAATGGGTGTGATAGCTTCTCTATCGCGTTTTTCGAGGCCGGCTCGTGGACTTCCGTCTAGTGTATCTTTGCGTCCGCAGCTCCGCTCTTTGCGCTGGAGACGACGTTTCTTGATTACCCTACCGGTCGAGAGGGCACATTCTACGCTTCAGCTGCTCGTACGACTATGTGTGAGAACGTGAACGGCGGTGTAACAGA
>OBKM01001129.1_pt1 | contig 11361 bp, 10 predicted proteins | sample 1519691 | NCBI WGS metagenome assembly OBKM01 (sample SAMEA37050418, study PRJEB22526) | metagenome | biome: saline pan; feature: lake; material: water | place: Egypt | collected 2015 | depth 0.5 m
TCCGGCGAGGTGATATAGAACGTCACCCGGCTGTTGGCCGGAATCTCTATCGGATTCGGCTCGAAGATGAACTGCCGGGCGATCACGTACACTTCATACTCGTTGTCGCCGACCTGCTCGACGCGCGGTTCGGCAAACCGTTCGTCTTCGTCGAGGGCGGTCGAATCGATCGTTCCTTCATCGTCGGAGATCATGCCGATGCCGGCGGCTGTCGCGCCGTAGGTAATCGTCGTAATAATGGCGACGATCAGCAACATCGCCAACACCAGCCAGATCTTTTCGTAGTCGTGTATGTGCATGTTATCCGATTACTGTCAGATCGTTTCCGAGGAACTCGACGAAGTACATGAATATCCACATGATCACGAGAATCGTGAAGTAGACCGAAATCAGTGCGAGTGTCCCCTTCGGATCGAACTCGTCGTGCCCAATTTCTCTGACCGTTCGTTCTTCGGACATCGTTATTCAGCTTTGCGTGATGTATCATAAAAGGGGTTTCTGTATTCTCATCCAGTGAGAATCCGGACAAAGAACTAAACCGACGGCGTTGGTATCAAGAGTAAATGGTATCACCGCGAACAGCGAGTCTGCTGGGTTTGGGCGCGTTGCCGGCGATTGCGTACTACACAGTGGCAACTGATCTGGTGATCGCTGTCTCGCTGCTCAACATCCTGATTATCACTACCGCACTGTACCTGGCGTTCAGCCCGATCTCCGAGAACCACGCGGCCCACGCCTGAGCCGTCTCTCGCTGCATGAGTTCGTGTACGCTCTGTGAACTGCCGACACCCACACGGCCGATTACTGACGAGGCTGTCGACGGCGAGTTCTGCTGTCGGGGCTGTCTCGAAGTCGCTCGTACGCTGGATGAGACACCCAGCGACGTCGACCCTGAGGCGGCCAGAGCGAGTCTCCAAACCGACCAGCCTGACGTCGACCGCTCCGACTACGACCAGCAGTATCTCAGCGTCGACGGGATGCACTGTGCGACCTGCGAGACGTTTCTGGAATCGACGGTCACCGCCCGAGAGGGGATCGGCGCGGTTTCGGCGAGCTATGCGACCGATACGCTGAAGCTCTACTACGATCCCGATCTAGTCGAGGTCGACTCGCTTCCGGAACTCGTTTCGGGCTACGGCTACACCGCGACCGAACGGTCGGTCGACGACGGCACTGAACAGACCGGCGACGTGGCGATCGTCAAGTTCCTGATCGGCGGCGGGCTGTTCGGCATGATGACGATGCTGTGGTACGTCCTGTTTTTGTACCCGACCTACTTCGGCTACGGCTCGCTGGTTGATCTCGGCGGCTTCGACGGGCTGTATCTGTACACCCAGATCTGGCTGCTCACCTCGCTCGTCCTCTTTTATACAGGGTATCCGATTCTCCGCGGGGCGTACGTCAGCCTCCGGGCACGCCAGCCGAATATGGATCTGCTGGTCGCCATTGCGGCGGTCGGTTCGTATGCCTACAGTACGCTGGCGATGGGGCTCGGCCGCACTGATCTGTACTTCGATGTCACTGTCGCCATCGTGCTTGTGGTCACGGTGGGCAACTACTACGAGTCGACGATCAAACAGCGTGCCTCCGAACTGCTGTCTGATCTGACGGCGATCCAGGTCACCGAAGCTCGCCGGCCCGATGGCTCGACCGTCGATGTCGAGGCCATCGAGCCAGGCGAGCGGCTGCTCGTCCGACCGGGCGAGCGAATCCCGGTCGACGGCGACGTCGAATCCGGAGTGGCGGCGGTCGATGAGGCGTTGGTCACCGGCGAGTCCGTCCCACGAACCAAACGACCGGGCGATCAGGTTCGGGGTGGAACGGTCGTCACCGACCAGCCGCTGACGATCCGTGCCGGCGAGGCCGCCGACAGCACGCTGGATCGAATCGTCGAACTGCTGTGGGAGATCCAGAGCGGCTCGCCGGGCGTCCAGCGGTTTGCCGACAAGCTGGCGACGGTGTTCGTCCCGGTCGTTCTCCTCATCTCGGTGGTTGCCACCGCAGGCGTTCTCGCAACAGGTGGCTCGCCGACGGCGGCGCTGTTGGTCGGTCTCACTGTTATCATTGTTTCGTGTCCCTGCGCGCTGGGGCTAGCGACGCCGCTGGCGGTCGCCCAGGGCACCCAGACAGCCGCCCAACACGGCCTTGTCGTCGCCTCCTCGTCGGTGTTCGAGACGCCCGATATCGACGTTATCGCGCTCGACAAAACGGGGACGCTGACCAGCGGCGAGATGGAGGTCACCGAAACCGTGGGAGACGACACGATCCTCTCGACGGCCGCCGCGCTCGAACGCGCCTCGGCGCATCCGATTGCCGACGCCATCGTCGCGGCGGCCGCACCCAGCACGGCTGACGCCCAACTGGAAACCGACGGCGGCACACTGAAGCCGGCAGACGCGGACGCCCTCTCCGTCGACGCTGTCGAGACGCTTGAAAAGGGCGTTCGCGGCCGGGTCGACGGGCGAGACACACTGGCTGGCCACCCCTCGTTGTTCGAGTCGTGGGCCGACCCCAACGACTACCATACGCGCGCAGAGACAATCACCGACCGTGGTGAGGTCGCCGTCGTCGTGGGATGGGACGAGACGATCCAAGGCGTGATCGCGGTCGGCGACGAGCCGAACGCCGACTGGGAGGGCGTCGTCGACGCGCTGGCCGACGGTAGACGCGAAATCGTCGTGCTGACTGGCGATGACACGGAGGCTACCCGCACTTTTGAGGCTCACCCCGCGGTTGACCACGTGTTCGCGGAGGTGCCACCACAGGCCAAAGCCGAGACGATCCGACGGCTCCAGGCTGATGGTCGAGTCGCGATGATCGGCGACGGGAGTAACGATGCGCCCGCGCTCGCGGCGGCGGATCTGGGGATCGCGCTGGCAACCGGCACCAAACTCGCGACCGACGCCGGCGACGTGATCGTCGTTGACGGCGAGCTGTCGGCGGTTCCGACGCTGTTCGGCATCGCCCGCACCACCCATCGCCGTATTCGGCAGAACCTCGCATGGGCGTTCGTCTACAACGCGGTGGCCATCCCGCTGGCGGTGTTCGGGCTGCTGAACCCGCTGTTTGCCGCCCTCGCAATGGGCGCCAGCAGTCTACTCGTCGTTATCAACTCGACGCTGCGCTCGTTTGAGTAATCAGGCCGTGCGTTCGAGAATGTGTCCCTTGGAACTCCTCGGGCGAGTCGGCCAATGACGGTCGACGAGAAGGAGGCTGACACGGCGTCCGAAGCCTCCATCCGAGACACCCCTATATAAACGGATTATACGGTTAAGCCAGAGCGCAATACGGGAGCCGTGGCTACACAGATGTATGGCACCCCAATCCCACTCCGACGATCCAAGCGACGATCGCGACTCGAAATTCTACCACCCTGCCGGGAGTATCCCACCGTTCTATGTTCGACAGATGCAACGGCTCTGGGCGCGGCTGTTCAGGTATCGCTTCTGACTACCAGCCACGCCCGAAACCAGCAGGTAGCTCGGGCACACACCCGTTCGGGAGCGCGTGACGCGCTCAGTCCGCCCAACACTTGTGAGCGATACAAATCACCCCAGCGCGTCGTCCACAAACCCCATAACCGACTCAGTTAACCCCGCCACTGCCCTGTGTTCCAGCATCACGCCGCCAGCATTCCCCAGTCCACCTATGGCCATCACACGACTCGACACCGCCGCACAGCCGTACTCCATCCATGAGTGATATCAAAGCGGTCATCCGGGCCACACATCCCGACATCGTGCTGACGGGAACGGTTGCCCACGACCACAGCTCGACCGTCAAATCGGTGTCTGAGGCCGGAACCGACCCTACGTCGGGGCAGTTCTTCTACCACATCGGCTCGACCGATTTCTCGCGTTTCGAGGCGGGGGTGCGGAGCGATCATACCGTTGGCGAGTTCGAACGGGTTATCAAAACCGGTGGCGACACGGCGATCTACCGCTTCGAGTATACGGACGAGGCGAAACTGCTCTCACCCGTTGTCTCGGCTGCAAACGGCGTCATTCTCGAGATGGAGAACGACGGTGACGCGTGGATTCTCACGGTCTGGATGGCCGAGCGAACTGATCTGGCTCAGCTCTGGGACTATGCCAACCAGCATGACATTGCGATCGAACTGCTCCGCGTCAACGAGTACGGGAGTTTGGGACGGACGGACGCTGGCTTAACCGAGAGCCAACGCGATGCACTGCTTGTCGCACTCGACATGGGCTATTTCGAAGAACCGCGCAACGCTACGCTCAGTGAGGTCGCCGCCGAGTTGGATATCTCCCAACCGGCAGCCAGCGGCTTGCTCCGGCGTGGAACCAAGCGGCTCGTTATTTCGTCGCTGATCGACGCCGATGACGACTCGGAGTCACTGAGGTGATACGGAACGCTTCGTGCTGCATGCAAAATTACACCTCTCGCATTTCTCTCTCGCGGTTCTCCGTTTCGTGTTCTCTCGTCGCCCGTATTTTCGCTCCACTCGCGTTCGGTCAGTCGCGCCCGTGTTGTTGTCGCTGGCGTTTCGAGAGTCTACTCACTGACGTTTCGAGAGTCTACTCACTGACGTTTCGGCAATCTACTGTCCTGTCACCCGTCTGCGTATCTCCGCGCGGAGGGCGGCGGCGCTCTCGACGACGACATCCGCCGCCGAGAGGTCGGTCTCGCGGTTCGGCTCGGTTCGGTAGGCGATAACGGTCATCCCCGCGCGGTTGGCCGCCTGCACGCCGTTTTTCGAGTCCTCAACGACGAGACACGCCGCGGGATCGCGATCGATAACGCTTGCCGCGTGCAGGTAGATGTCGGGTTCGGGCTTGCCCGGGGCGTCTATGTCCTCGGCGCTGATCGTCACGTCAACCGCGATGTCGAACCGGTCGGTGACGATTTCGTGCCACGCCGGCGGCGCGGAGGTGACGATTGCGACCGGAACGCCCGCGACGCGAAGGTCGTCAACCAGCGGCTGAAAGCCGTCCAGCATCGAGACGCGCTCGGTGTATATTTCGCGGGCGACCGCATCAAAAATCTCGATGTATTCGTCTTCACAGATTTTCGTTTCGTAGTTCTCGTCGAGATAGTCGTAGATTTCGCGGTAGTTCATCCCGGTCGTCTCGTCGAGATCGGGATGCTCGCCAGCGAGCGTCGCCGGGAAGATCCGGTCGGGTTGCTCGGTGTGCCAGTACCGTTCGGAGTCGACGATCACGCCGTCCATATCGAACAACACTGCGGTGGCGGGTGTCGTCCCCACCGTGTCGCTCGTGGCTGTCTCGGTCATACCGGAGCCCACACACCGCATTCGGATAAAGACCTTCGCCCGTAGCTTTAGGCGTGATCGGGCGGCCAGCACCCGCATGACCGACCAGATGCGTCTGCTTGCGGGCGACTGCACCGTTCGTTTCGACGGCACACGCGACCGACTCCAGCGCGGCCATGTCGTTATCCTCGTCAAACCCGACCGAACCGTGCTCGTCCACGACGCCGATGGCTACCAGCCCATTGGCTGGCTCACCCGCCCCGACGGCGTCACGATCGAACACGACACCGACGGCTTCAGTCTAACGGCGCACGCGGGCGATCAGCGCCTCTCGGTGCGCTCGCACGCGACCGCCGGGATCGACTCGTTTTCGGTCTCCGAGGCGGGCATCCCTGTCGGCGACTGTCCGTCATGTGCGGGTTCGCTGGTTCGCACCCGCGGTGAGGTTCGGTGTCTCGACTGTGGCGATCGCTACGGGTTGCCGGCGGGTGCAACCGTGCTCAACGCCGCGTGTCCTGACTGTGGACTGCCGCAAATGCGCGTCGAACGCGGCGAGACGTTCGACCTCTGTGTCGACTACGCCTGCGAGTCGCTGTCGGCGGCGGTTCGCGAGCGCTTCGACGCCGTATTTGACTGTCCCGACTGCGACTCACCGCTCCGGATCCGAAGCCCCGACGGCCGGATCTTCTTCGGCTGCGACGGCTATCCCGACTGTGACACGTCGTTTTCGTTTCCCGCGGGCGTCATCGTCGGCGACTGTGAGTGCGGTCTGCCGCGGTTTCGAACGGCCGGCGGCGAGCGGTGTCTCGACGGAACCTGCGTTTGCGACCGACCGAGCTCAACGGTGTCGTCGTCGAGAAGCGAGTGACTGTGTTGCCGTCGAGAAGCGACTGGCGTCGTCGTCGACTTCAACGCTATTCGCCAGCCTTGATCTCGCGGCCACACAGATCGGAGCGCCTTTTGTCCGTCCGCACGGCCATCGCGTATGGACGGCATCCTCCGCGACGGCGTTGTCGTCGTCGGTGACAACGCCCGCCAGCAGTTTTACGACGCCCGCGGCTACGGCTCGCCTGCCGCCGGCAACGAGATTCGGCTTTCGCGCGTCGAGGCCGCCCATCTCCTGTTTCGTGGCGATCTCGACGCCGTCGTCGACTCCGACACGGGCGGCAGGCGACTCGGGTTTCGCCCCTTTTTCACCGAGAGTGCGGCTGTGGCCGACCGGTTTACGCTCCGGTTTCTGGTGTATGTGGATCTGCGCGACCGCGGATTTTACATCTCGCCGGCCCGCGAGGGGTGGCCCGGTGGCGAGGTGCTCGAACCGAACGACGCCACCGCTGGCGACGGCGATACCGGGGACGTTGCCGGTGGCGACCCTGCCGACACCGACCGAATCGATCTGACGGTGTATCCGCGCGGGTCCAAACCGGGGAACGCCCCCCCGGCACACCGCATCGCCGTCGTCGGCGAACGCGAGTCGCTCCCCGCCGAGGCTCTCGACGGACTGACGCTCGCCGCCGTCGACGAAGAAAGCGAAATCTCGTATCTCGCGACCGGTCGGCCGACGTTCGACGGCGCAACAAGCTACACCCCGCCGAGCGGAATCGTCGGTTCGCTGCTCGACGACCGGGTTGTCGTCTGGGATGCGCCCGACGGCTTCTACGAACACGGGTTTTATGGGCAGCCGCTCGATGGCCGCGAGGCGATTGTTGCCAACGCGGTTCAACTCTCATTGGTTGAGGCCGCCGGTCTTGCCGTACGCGGGAAACTCACACTGAACGATTCGGACGCCCCGGCAGTCGACGCCATCTGCGAGCGCGGCCGCGCCGTCGAGGGCGACCGGTTCGACCGGCGGTTGGCGGTCTACCGTGCGCTCCGCGAGCAACGGGTCGTTCCGAAAACCGGGTACAAGTTCGGCGCGGACTTTCGAACGTACGACACCGTCGAGTCGGTCGAGACGCTGCCACATTCGGAGCGACTAATCCGCGTTGTCGACGCCGATCACACGTTCGATCCACGGGCGCTGTCGCTTGACGTGCGACTGGCCGGCGGGGTTCGGAAACGAATGGTTTTTGCGCTGACCGGGGCCAATGGCGACATACACTGGCTCACGGTGAGCCGGCTGACACCATGACTGGCGACGATACTCCCTCGACCGAGCCGACCGACACCGATGGTTCCTCCCGCGGCAGCGGTGGTTTCTCCCGCGACACCGAGACGGCCGCCCGCGACGCGGCAGGTGTGCTGGCCGACGGCGGCACGGACGCGACGGCCATCGATCCGTGGGGATCGTCGACGATTGCGGATTACCGCAAGCTCTTCGAGGAGTTCGGCATCGAACAGTTCGAGACGCTGCTCGGTGACGTGCCGAATCCACACTATCTGATGCGCCGCGGCGTTATTTTCGGCCATCGTGACTACGGCCCGGTTGCTTCGGCGCTCGCCAACGACGAACCCGCGGCGGTGCTCTCGGGGTTCATGCCGACGGGTGACCCCCACATCGGCCACAAACTCGTGTTCGACGAGATCATCTGGCACCAACAACAGGGCGCAAACGCCTACGCGCTGATTGCCGATCTTGAAGCGCACGCCGCCCGTGGCCTGAGCTGGGACGAGATCGACGACCACGCCGAAAGCTACCTGTTGAGCCTGCTGGCGCTCGGCTTCGATCACGAGGATGGAACGCTGTACCGACAGTCACAGAACCGTGCTGTGCAGAATCTCGCGTTCGAACTCGGCTCGAACGCCCGGTTTTCGGAGTTCGCCTCCATCTACGGCTTCGACGGCGAGACCAACGTGAGCCATATGCAGAGCGTCGTCACGCAGATGGCCGACATTCTCTACCCGCAAGTGGCCGACGGCCCACAGCCGACGGTCATTCCGGTCGGCCCCGATCAGGATCCTCACGTTCGGCTGGCGCGCGATCTTGCGGTTCGCATGCGCTTTTTCAAGATCACCGAGGCGTATGCGAGCTTCGAGGCCAACGCCGCCGAGCGCGACCTGTTGGCCGCAGCCTACGACGCGCTGGCGGCTGCCCTCGACGCCGACGAGACCGTTCGCTGTGAGGACGCCGCCGACTGGCTGGAAAAACGGGACGTGGCGGCCGACCGCACCGCTGCCCGCGAGTCGGCAATCGACAAGCTTGCCGAAGCCGGCATGGAGCCGCTTCGGCCTCGCGTGCGCTTTTTCCATCGTCACGGGCCAGACGCGGCCTTCGAGGCAATGATCGAAGCCATCGAGGGCGACAAACGGGTGTACGAGGGCCACATCGACGCCTTCGAGATGGATCTCGCCGACGCCGAGACGCTCGCCCGCGAAATCGAAGTCGACACCGGCGGCTACGGCTTTATCCAACCCTCCTCGATCTACCACCGGTTTATGACCGGGCTGACCGGCGGCAAGATGTCGTCGTCGATTCCGGCGAGCCACATCAGCCTGCTCGATGATCCCGAAGACGGCTACGAAAAGGTCAAATCGGCCACGACGGGCGGCCGCGAAACCGCCGCGTTGCAGCGCGAGTTGGGCGGCGAGGCCGACGACTGTCCGGTTTACGAGTTGTATGCCTACCTGCTCGCGAACGACGACGACGGCCTCGCAGCCGAGGTGTACGAGGAGTGTGTCGGCGGCGAGCGGCTCTGTGGCGGCTGTAAGGAACAGGCCGCCGAACTCATGCGGACGTTTCTCGAAGACCACCAGGAGAAACGCGAGGAGGCGAAGGAACTGCTCGACGACCTCGACATCGACCTCGACTCCGACCGGCGCGGTTCCGGCGGTACCCACTGACTGTTCGGTGTTTGGGCGCCCGAACCCGTCGACGATGCCGTCCGGCTCGGCGGCAACGTGATTATTTCACCGGGTGTGACCGGCGGCGTATCTCCGCGATGTCGACGCGGCTGACTAGCCCGCACTCTCGTGGCCCTGGCTCGCAGTCTTCGCAACTGCTAACTAACGACCCCTCCGAACACCGGACACCAAGCGATGCGACTCCCGGAATCACAGCTCGCGGTGTTGGAAGCCGCGACCGCGACAGAACCGACCGCCGTCGAGCAGATAGCCGACGAGACGCACCTCGATGCGGCCGCCGTCACCCGCGCGGCCTTCGCCCTGCGCGACGTCGGCCTCGTGCGCGTCGACGAACGGACCGAAACCACGGCGACGCTCACGGCGGAGGCCCACGACTACCTCGACGAGGGGCTGCCCGAGGTTCGGCTGTACCGCGCCGCGTGCGAGGCCGGTGCCGACGAGGAGCCGGTTTCGATGGGCCAACTCATCGGCGCGTCGGGGTTGGCCGGCCCACAGGTCGACATCGCGCTCTCGAACTTCGCGCGCAAGAACTACGGCACCATTGAGTCGGGCTCGGTTTCCGCCGCCCCCGACGCCGCCCCCGACGCCGAGGCCGACGCGCTCGCCGCGCTGGCCGACGGTGGCGACCTCGACCGCGTCGACGACGCGGTGGCCGACCACCTCGAACGCCGCGGGCTCATCGAGCGAACCGAGCGAACCGTTCGCGAAATCACGCTGACCAAGGAGGGAGTCACCGCGCTGATGGAGGGCGTTTCGGTCGCCGAGACGGTCGACCGGCTCACGCCCGAACTGCTAACCAGCGGCGACTGGGAGGACGTCGAGTTCACCGAGTACAACGTCGCGGCCGACGCGCCCGAAATCGAGGGGGGTCGCAAACATATTCTCCGCCAGACCGCCGACCGCGTCAAAGACGTGCTGGTCGGCATGGGGTTTCAGGAGATGGAGGGCCCCCATGCCGACGCCGACTTCTGGATCAACGACTGTCTGTTCATGCCGCAGGATCATCCCGCACGAACCCACTGGGACCGCTTTGCGCTCGACGTGTCCCCGATCGGCTCGTTGCCCGACGATCTGGTCGACCGCGTTGAGGCGGCCCATCGCGAGGGTGTCGGATCCGATGGCGGCGGCTACCACTCGCCGTGGAGCCGCGAGTTCGCCGAGGCGGTCGCGCTTCGTGGCCACACGACGTCGTTGTCGATGCGGTATCTGTCGGGCGTTGCGGGCGCGGACATCGAGCCGCCCAAACGGTACTTTTCGGTCGAAAAGGTGTACCGCAACGACACGCTCGATCCGACGCACCTGCTCGAATTCTTCCAGATCGAGGGCTGGGTGATGGCCGAGGGGCTCTCGGTTCGCGATCTGATGGGCACGTTCGAGGAGTTTTACCGCCAGTTCGGCATTACGGACCTCGAGTTCAAACCGCACTACAACCCCTACACGGAGCCGAGTTTCGAGCTGTTCGGCACCCACCCAACCACGGGCGAAATCGTCGAAATCGGTAACTCGGGGCTGTTTCGCGCCGAGGTGCTCGAACCGCTTGGCATCGAGTGCGACGTGATGGCGTGGGGGCTCGCCCTCGAGCGACTCCTGATGTTGATGTACGGCTTCGAGGACATTCGCGACGTCCACGGGACGCTGTGTGATCTCGAACTGCTGCGCGAAACCGAGGTGGTCTACTAATGCCCGTTGTCGACGTCGACCCCGATGAACTCCGCGAACTGACTGGCCATCCGGAAAAATCGGACGACGAACTCACGGCCGACCTGTTCAACCTCGGGCTCGAATACGAGGGCGACACCGACGAGGGGCTCATGCAACTGGAGTTCGCGCCCGACCGGCTCGATCGGCTCTCGGTCGAGGGGATCGCCCGCTCGCTGCGGTACCAGTACGGCGACGACACCGGCGTCTACGTTCCCGATACGAACGATCCTGACTGGACGATTCAGGTCGACGAGAGCGTCCCCGAGGATCGCCCCTACGTCACGGGAGCGATCGTCCGCGGCCTTACGCTCACCGAGGACGCGCTCGACTCGCTGATTCAACTCCAAGAAAAACTCCACGCGACGATGGGTCGCAAGCGGGCGAAAGCCGCCATCGGCATTCACGATCTGACGATGGTGAAGGGGGCGAATTTCGCCGACGAAGACGCCTCGAACACGATCTCCTACCGTGGCATCGACCCCGACGGTGAGCGGTTCGTGCCGCTCGATGCGGACGCCGAGATGACGCCCGCCGAAGTACTCGAACAGCACGACACGGGCAAGAAATACGCCGACCTGCTTGCGGGCTTCGAGCGGTATCCCGCCATTTTCGACGAACTCGGG
>OBKM01001130.1_pt1 | contig 11360 bp, 12 predicted proteins | sample 1519691 | NCBI WGS metagenome assembly OBKM01 (sample SAMEA37050418, study PRJEB22526) | metagenome | biome: saline pan; feature: lake; material: water | place: Egypt | collected 2015 | depth 0.5 m
CGTTCGACTGCATCCCGGCCGCGGAGTTCGAGTCCACGCTCGCGGCGTTCGAGCAACTCCTCGCGGCCGGGGAGGTTGCCGGCGTGCTCGTGGATGTCGACGGCGTGCTGGTGGATGTCGACGGAACCCATCCGCCGCCGGTCGTCGGCGAGAACGTCGACCCCGAGGTGCAGGCCGGACTGGCCGCCCTCCACGAGACCCACGGGGCCTGTCTCGTCACGAACCGCATCAGGTACGAGGGGTTCGACCCCGACGGGCTCGAATCCGTCTTCGGTGTTCCCGTCGTCCGGGACACCGCGCCGAAGCCGAGTCGCGAGATATTCGCGGCCGGGCTGAAACTCCTCGACATCCCGTGGGCGGACCGCGAGCGGGCTGTCATGATCGGTGACTCGGCCTACTACGACGCCTGGGGGGCCGGCAGACTCGACATTCCGGTCTACCAGGTCGCGCAGGACCGGCGCAACTACCCCGTCCACCAGATGCTCGGCAAGCGGACCGCGGATGCCGTCCAGACGACCTGCAAACTCCTCCAGGCCGGTCTTCGGCGGGTCCCGGGCGTGGACCGCGGACGCGCGAGCGACAGTCACTGACTACTCCCAGGGGTGGTTCCCCGGGCTGTCGGGCCAGAGCGGGTACCAGTACTCCCGGTCGTCCTCGACGGCGAGTTCGCCATCGAGCACGCTGTCGAGCTTGAACTCGACGCCGGTGTCGCGCTCGTCGGTCGAGACGGGTGCGAACGGGTAGTACGACCCCCGGCGGAACGAGTACACCCAGTAGACCGTCTGGCCGGGGTCGGCACTCGCCCGCTCGGTGGCCTCGAACGCGAACACCGCCGCGAGCAGGCGCGACCCGAACCGGCCCTCGATGAGCGTGTCGGCGGCGAAGTGGATGCTCGTCACGAGGTCCTCGAAGTCGTCGGCCTCGACGACCACCCACCGGTAGCCGTACGCGTCCTCGCGAAACTGTGCCACCGCGCCCGTATCCGCCGCCCCGGCATCGAGGATGGCCCGCACCTCGGCGACAACGTCGTTGAACCCGGTGCTGTCGACGTCGGCGAAACACAGCGCCGCCTCGCCCGTCGGCACGAACCCGAGGTCTGCCTCCATCGTGAGGTAGGCGGTGCTCATCCCGAAGAGGTCCTCCGGGTCCGCCTCGCGGGTGGCCGCCCGCTCCGCCCCGACGCCAAGAAGCTGTCTGAGTCTGTCGAACATGGTCAGGTCTCCAGTTCGCGCTGTAGCTCGCGCAGGTTCTCGATGCGCTTGTCCGTCGGCGGGTGTGTCCGCGCGATGCGCCCGATAAAGCCCTTGTCGATGGGGATGATAAAGAAGGCGTTCATCTCGGCCTGCTCGCGCAGGTCCGTGTCGGGCGTGGCCCCCATCCGGGAGTCGATCGAGGCAAGCGCGGAGGCGAGGGCGGCGGGGTTCCCGGTGATGAGCGCCCCACCACGGTCGGCGGCGTACTCGCGGTACCGCGAGAGCGCCCGGATGAGAACGAACGAGAGCACCCAGACCACGAGCGAGACGACGACCGCGCCGGCAAAGCCGACACCACCCCGACCCCGCCGGCCGCCGGAGAACAGAAACCCCCAGCGAACCAGCATGAAGGCGATCGTCGACAGGAACGAGGCGACGGTCATCACCATCACGTCCCGGTTCTTGATGTGTGCGAGCTCGTGTGCGAGCACCCCCTCCAGTTCGTCCTCGTCGAGTGTCGCCAGCAGGCCGGTGGTCACACAGACCGTCGCGGAGTCCTGCGAGCGCCCGGTCGCAAAGGCGTTCGGTGTCTCCGACTCCGCAACCGCCACCGTGGGCTTTGGCAGGTCGGCCTGCTGTGCGAGGCGGTCGACCGCGCCGTGAAGCCGGGGGTACTCGGCGGGGTCGACCTCGCTGGCTCCCATGCTCCGGAGCGCCAGGCGGTCGCTGTAGAGAAACTGCACGAGTGCGAACCCGCCGAGCAGGAACACGACAACGAGCAGGCTCTGGAACGACACCCAGAGCACGGCGAGAAAGACGACATACAGCACCCCCAGCAACAGCATCGTGAGGAGCATCCGCCCGCGTAGCCCCCAGTCTGTCTGCCAGTCCATATATCGGTTTACGGCCCGGGCAGTATAAACGGCATCGACTCCACGCCGATGCCCGCTCGCGTGTCGTGGTCCGGGAGACAAACCAGGCCCGCGGGTCGCCACATTTAACACCGCGTTTCGGGTACAGCCGGCGTATGCTCTCGCGCGCGGAGTTGCTCGGGGGTGTTCTCGGTGGGCTGGTTGGCGGCTTCCTCACGGGTGTCGGACTCGGCGTCCTCGCGGAGGGGGTGCTCAGGGCACAGGGGGCGCTCTACGCGATGGAGACGATGGGCTGGGTCGCGTACGTTCTCCACGGGACGGCCCTGGGTGTTCTCTACGCGGGCGTGATGGGCGTCGCCACGGACTGGTATCTCACGCGCGTCCTCGCTGTTACCCGCCGGTCGAGGCGGGCCGCGAGGGTTCTCACGCCGCTTGTCGACCGGTTCGGCGTGACGGCGGTCGTCACGACCGCGACGGGGGTGCAGTTCGGCCTGCTCGCCTGGCTCGTCATCCCGGTCGTGCCCGGGGTTGACCGGTGATAGCCTCCCGCAACTCGACGCGGTTGCCGCCCTCGCGTACCTCGTGTACGGTCTCGTGCTCGGCGTGCTCTACGGGCAGACCGTCGCGCGGTGAGCCCTCAGATATCCCGGCGGGCAAAGCCCACGAGCGCGAGACCGAGAAGACCCAGGAACACGAGACACAGCATACCGGCGTCGACGAGGGCGTACTCCTCGTGGACGAGAATCGCCGTCTCGTCGTAGTAGTGACTCGGCGTGAGTCGCCCGACCCACTCGTACTCCGGGTCGATATTCGAGACGCCGTCGACCAGCCAGAGAACGAACACCGCACCGAGTGCGGTGGCCTTTGCGGTTCGTGCCCGGTCGAGTGTGACCGAGAGGACGAGTCCGACCCCCGCACAGACCAGCAGATAGGGGACACTCAGTGCGTGTGCCATCACGAGTGCAACGGGGTTGAACGCCTCGCCGATAAAGGCGGCTCCGACGTAGACGATGACCGGCACCGTGACGTTCAACACGAGCAGTGGCACCCAGAGCGTGGCGACCTTCTGGAGCAGAATCGACTCGCGGGAGACGGGGCTCGCGAGCAACAGGTCCATCCGCCGGCTGTCGATATCACTCGCGATCGAACCGGCACCGAGGTACGCGAAGTACAGCCCGAGAAGGACGACCCAGAAAAACGAGTAGAGCTCGGCGGCGATGAACCCCTCGATCGTGTGCAACGCCTCGATGCCAAACACGTCGAAAAACGCGTCGGGAAACGCCTCGAACAGGTCCTCGATATCTGCCCCGATACTGGGGAACATCCAGAAGTACATCGCCGAGAACAGCGCGAACACGACGACCAGGACGACCGTGCCGCGAACGCGCTTTCGTGACTCGGCGCGGAGGACTGCGGTCATTCAGATGTCCCTCCGGACGAACACGGTCGTGGCGACCACGACAGACAGGAGGAAGGTACCGAGCAGGAGGCCGGCATCGAGCAGCGGTGTCTCGCCGTGGACGAGAACCCCCGACGGGTCGTAGTACCGGCTCGGCGTGAGTCGTCCGACCCACTCGTACTCCGGGCTCAACTCCGCGATTCCGTCGACCAGCCAGAGAACGAACACCGCGCCGAGTGCACCGAGTTCGGCGGTCTCGCGGCGCCCGACCGTGACCGAGAGAACAACCCCGACCCCCGCACAGACCAGCAGATACGGGACCGACAGGAGATGGACCCACGCGAGCGTCACGGGGTCGACCCACTCGCCGACCGCGAACGCACCGGCGAGAACCACGGCGAACAGTCCGACGTTCAACACGACAAGCGGGACCCAGAGCGTGGCGACCTTCTGGAGGAGAACCGACTCGCGGGAGACGGGGCTCGCGAGCAACAGGTCCATCCGCCGGCTGTCGATATCGCCCGCGACGAGCCCCGCACCGGTGTACGCGAAGTAGATGCCGGTGAACAGGACCCACAGCAGCGGGTACACGTGGCCGCCGACGAACCCCTCGATGGTGTGTATCTCCTCGAACCCGAAGACAACGACGAGTGCGTCCGGGAACGTCTCCTCGACGAGTTCCGCCTCGTCTGCAAACCCCGGAAAGGCAGCGAACAGAAACAGCCCAATCAGCGCGAACGCTCCGAGCAGAACGACCGAGCCCCGAACGCGGCTCCCCGACTCGGTGCGGAGTATCGCCGTCACGACTGTGCCACGCCCCCGTTGTCCCTGTAGTATCGCTTGAACACCTCGTCGAGTTGTGGCCTCGTGATCTCGAGATCCTCGATCGGAAACTGACCGAGGTGTGCCAACAACGACTCGATATCGCCGTTGTAGGTGAACTGGATACTCCCGTCGGTGTGCTCGAAGTCTGCCATCCCGTCGGTTCGGAACTCGGTTTCGTCGGCGGACTCGCCGAGCGAGACCCGGACTCGCTTGCCGCTGCGTTCGATGAGCGCCTCGATGTCCTCGAGTGCGACCAGTTTCCCGTCACGGATGATGCCGACCCTGTCACACACGCGCTGGACCTCGCCGAGGACGTGCGAGGACAGGAAGAGTGTCTTGCCCGCGTCGCGCTCTGCCTCGAGAAACTTGTGGAGGCGGTCCCGCTTGAGCGGGTCCAGTCCGGCCGTCGGTTCGTCCATGATGACGAGCGTGGGGTCGTGCATGAACGCCTGCACGATACCGAGCATCCGCCGGTTCCCCGAGGAGTAGGTCTCGACACGCTTCTCCAGCGGGGGCGAGACCAGATCGAGCAGTTCCTCGCGGCGCCTGTCACCACGCATTCGGGCGAACTGGTCGAGCACCTGCCGGCCGGTCTGGCGCTCGTCGAAGCCGAGTGTGTCCGGAAGGTATCCGACGTCGGCTTTCGCCTCCGTGAGCGCCTGTCGGTCCCGGATGTCCGCGCCGAGAACACTCGCAGTGCCGGCCGTCGGATTGATGAGACCGAGCAACAGTCGGATTGTCGTCGTCTTGCCGGCCCCGTTCGGGCCGAGATAGCCGAATATCTCGCCCCTGTCGACGTCGAACGTGACATCGTCGTTGGCGGCGAGGTCACCGTATCGCTTTGTGAGGCCCTCTACCTCGATTGTCGCCATAAGAGAGCTCCACGAGGGGAACGGATAAATAAACTGGCCCCGGCGTCGAGGTGGCCGCCGGAGGATTGGACTCCCGGCCGGTGCCGCGGGGTTTCGCTCGTGCTGGAGTTTCACACGGCGTCGTAGTGAGTACTGCGACTGGTACGACCGCCCATCGTCGGGCGGTCGATACCGGAATAACTCGCAAGAATCAGTATCAGACCTCCGGCGGGTCGTCCGGTTCCCCGAAAGGATACCCCGTCTGGCCGCCTCAGACCCGGACGTGACCGGAGTACTCGACCGCGGCCGGGAGGTTCTCGCGCTGGTACAGACACAGCAGTTACCGTTTCTGGCGGCGGCAATCGCCTACTACGCGTTTCTCTCGGTCGTGCCGTTGCTGGTCGTCGCGCTCGCGGCCGCGACGATAGTTGCCGGCGACGAACTCGCAACCGAGGTTGTCACTTCGCTCGATCGGTTCCTGACCCCCGAGGCCGCGGACCTGCTGGAGACGACACTGGTCGAGGCCCCGGGACGGGGCGGGGTGACGCTGCTCGGGACGGCGCTGTTGCTGTGGGGCGCACTCCGGGTGTTTCGCGGGCTCGATATCGCCTTCTCGCGGGTCTACAACACGACGGCCCGGAAGTCACTGGCGGCACAGGTCCGGGACGCGGGGCTGGTGTTGCTGGCGGTCGGGGTCGCGGCCGGCGCGACGACGGTCGGGGGCGCGTTGCTCTCGCGGGGGCCACTCGGGCTGGCCGGTCTCGGGGGGCCCGTCGGACTCGCGGTGGTCCTGCCGGTCGTGTTCTTCCCGCTGTACTATGTCTTTCCGGCGGGTGACGTGACCGTCCGCGAGGCGGTTCCCGGGAGCGTCCTCGCGGGGTTCGGCTGGACGCTTCTCGGAACGGTCTTTGGCGTGTACGCCTCCCAGGCGGGGTCGTTGCAGCTCTACGGCGTGCTCGGGGGCGTGCTCCTGTTGCTGGTGTGGTTTTACTTCGCCGGGCTGGTGCTGTTGCTCGGGGTGGCGCTGAACGCCCTGCTCGCGGGTCGACTCCGAGACCGGCAACTACAACAGGGGGGCCGTCCAGGCAACAACCACCGAGAGACAATGGCCGAGACGCCAGAGGACCGGGACGGCGAGGCACCCGAGGCGGGCGGGAACGCGGACTCCGACGGTGCCACGCCGGAGCCTGACAGAACCAGGGCGGACCGGGACCCCGGGTCGACGGTCCCGGCCGTCGAGAGCCTGCAGTTGAGCCGCGGCGACATCCCGCGGTACCGCGGGGAGCGACCCGACTCCGACCGGGTGACCGAGGAGGACCTCGACGCCCTGCGCGAGCAACTCGACGAGTTCGAGTCCGAGATCGAGGAGCGGACCGTCCACCGCGAGGAGGTCGAGCGTGACCTGCGACGGTACGTCCGCAAGCGGACCCGCCGCGGGCGGGCACGAGGCTGGGGTCCGTACCTCGTGTTGCTCTACGGAACGGCGATGACGCTCGGCGCGTTCGCGTTTCTCAGCAGCGGCTGGGCGATACTCGCGATGCTCGTCATCTGGCTGTCGACACTGGGGCTGTACACGCTGATGGTGCTTGTCGGCACGACGTTCAGTCTGCTCGGACTGCCGGGTCGGATACGCGACCGGTTCCGCTAGTACAGCGAGAGCTCACCGGTGACCGCGTCGACCGCATCCTCGCCCGCCGGTCCGACCGCGAGTGCCGTCGTCGTCCCGGGGTCGAGTTGCGTGTGACCCGCGTCCCTGACGAGCGCGTGCGGGAGCCCCTCGAGTTCGGCCCGCTCGGCGAGGGCGAGAAGCCGTGTCTCGCCGTCGGCACGCAGGACGATCTTCTTCTGTCCCTCGCCCTGCCACTCCCGGCGCGTGGCCGCCGGAGCCGCCTCGTGGGCCTGCAAGGAGGCGTGTGCGACCTGTGCGGCCAGCTTTCCCGCGCCCATGCCGAGGTCCGCACGCGCGACGATTGCCTGTTTCATACTCGGAGTTCGGGGCCGTCGGGGAAAACCTGTGTGACTGGACCCGCCCGGAACGCGGGTCAGAAGTCCGGCTCCTCGAACTCGACCACGGTGTGCGGGCCACAGGTGTGGGTGTGGATGTGGTTCGTGCTGCGGTCGCGGTGCTCGTGGTCGTCGATCGTGTCGGCGGTGATGCGTTCTCGAACCTCGTAGATGGCTATCTGCGTGAGGTTCTCCTCGACGGTTTCACAGAGGTGCTCGGCGTAACTGCGGGCGGCCCAGGTGCTGCGACGGACGCTGTTCATGAAGAAACGCTCCCGGTAGGCGTCGTGCTGTGTCTGGAGCCGGTCGCCCGGCCGGTCGTAGCGCAACTCGCGGTCGTTGTGGATGTCGAGCTCCTCGCCGTCCTCGGTGACCGCGGCAAGGACGTAGTAGCGGTCAGTGGTCCGGGGGTCGGGGCCGGCGAAGATACTCCACTCGGGCTGTGTGACGCCGAGAAAGTCAGCCACGTCGTAGATCTCGCCGCCGACAGTCGAGCTCTGGATGCGCTCGTCGGGTTCCTCCTCTGGGTCGGGGTCACCCTCCAGCAGGAGCCCCGCCTGCGGGACGAGAAGCGCGATGGAGACGACGATCCCGGACACGACCGCGACAAGCGCGAGCGTGTAGGTGACACGGCGAAGCTGTGCCAGCCTCTGGTGGCCGGTGGCGAGACGTGGCAGGCGGCGGGCGAGACCGGCGGCCCGTGGCCGGAGCGAGCGGTACCGCGACCCGAGCCCCAGCCGGCGGGCGACCGCACCGAGGTCGGCGTAGAACTCCCGGGGGAGAAACAGAAGGAGTCCCGCGAGCGCGACGTACGCGAAGGCCCCGATGCGGACCGTCACCGCAAACGACAGGTGGCCGCCGGCAAAGAGCGCCAGCAGCGGCAGTCGCCAGCGGCCCCGCAGCAGTATCAGGAGCGGCGAGGCGAACAGAATCGTGAACCACAGCCATCCGCCGAGCTGGAGCAGTTCGGGGACGGCCCGCATGGAGTCGCCGACGAGGAACGTCATCTCGTCGATACCGAACACGAGCACCGCGGCCTCGCCGCTGCGCCACAGCTCCGACCCGTGCTTGTTCGTGGCGTTGATGAAGTACATCGTCACCATCTGGGCCATGGCGAGCAGGCCGGCGACGCCGACGAACGACCGCCGCGGTTCGCCGCGGTGGGCCGCGTCGACCGACCAGCGCGCGCCAAGCGGCAGGAAGATCGCCCAGAAAAGCAGGAGTCGAAAGAGCGTGTCCGCGTAGCTCAACACCAGCGGGTTGTGGTGGTCGAGCGAGATGACAAACAGGAACGTCAGCACCGTCGCGAGCCGCGTCCGGTACCCCACGAGCAACAGCAACGCCACGAGACCGTGGACGAGAAAGAGCCCGCCGATGAGCGCCGGGTCCGAGGTGTAGTAGAACACCGAAAAGGCGTCGTCGGTCCAGGCCTCGGCCATGCGCTGGGTGACGGCACCGTCGTCGGTGTAGTAAAACGAGAAGTTACGCGCCCGCGAGAGCAGGTCACCGACGACAAGCGCGGCGAGTGCCATCCGGAACAGCGCGAGCGAGCGCCCGTCGATGCGGACACACTCCCGGAGGGAACGCCAGGCCCGCGTCGCGTACTCGGTAGCCCCGAACATCGTGAACTGTGTCAGGCCGCCGGTTCGACGGCCGGAGCACGTACCAACGACGGATACGACGGGGGGATACTTCAATGACTCGGGGGTCACCTCGCGTGCCCTGGCCGACAGGAACGGGGAACCGATGGGTTTATGTGTGGATGTGACATAATATCACACATGGCGTCCGATGCTGTCGACCCGGCGACCGTGGCAGCGAACGGCGAAGTAATGGCCGCGATAGACAACGGGCCGGTCGAGCGGTTTGTCCTCGCGGACATCAGCACGGACGAGGCGTATCTGACAGTGCCGGCCGACGAGGCCGCGTCACTGTCGGCCTGGCGGTAACCGGCGGCGGTCAACACCGTTATACCCCGGGACTCGCTTTCTCCCCGCATGCAGGTGCTGGTCACGGACCCGATTGCCGACGCGGGGCTGGAACGGTTGCGCGGGGCTGGTCACGCGGTCGAGACAGCCTACGACCTGACGGGAGAGCAGTTGCTATCGGCGGTGACCGACATCCACGCGCTGGTCGTCCGGTCGGGGACGGAGGTGACCCGCGAGCTGTTCGAGGCCGCGCCGGCGTTGCGCATCGTCGGCCGGGCGGGGATCGGTGTCGACAACATCGACATCGAGGCGGCGACAGAACACGGCGTTATCGTCGCCAACGCGCCGGAGGGAAACGTTCGCGCGGCCGCCGAACACACCGTCGGGATGACCTTCGCGACGGCCCGCTCGATTCCACAGGCGCACGCCCGCTTGCGGGCCGGCGAGTGGGCCAAGGGGGAGTTTCTCGGGACGGAGCTCGACGGCAAGACACTCGGTGTCGTCGGTTTCGGCCGGGTCGGCCAGGAGGTGGCGCGGCGACTCGGCGGGCTCGGGATGGAGCTGCTCGCGTTCGACCCGTACATCGGCGAGGACCGCGTCGACCAGCTCGGCGCGGAGCTGGTCGCGGACCTCGAAACCTGTCTCGACCGGGCGGATATCGTCACGGTTCACACGCCACTGACCGACGAGACCGCAAACATGATCGGAGCGGCCGAGCTCGCGCGACTGGACGGGGGCTATCTCGTCAACTGTGCTCGTGGCGGCATCGTCGACGAGGCGGCGCTCGCGACAGCGGTCGCGGACGGCGGGCTCGCGGGGGCGGCGGTCGACGTGTTCGCCGACGAGCCGGTCGCGCCCGACAACCCGTTGCTCGCCGTCGAGGATATCGTCGTCACGCCACATCTCGGTGCGTCGACAGCCGCTGCACAGGAGAGTGTCGCCGTCTCGACGGCCGAGCAGGTGCTCGCGGCCCTGGCCGGCGAGCCCGTGTCGAACGCCCTGAACGGCCCCTCGGTCGACGAGGAGGCGTTCCCGGCGATCGAACCGTACATCGGTCTCGCCGAGACCGCGGGGACAATCGCGGTCCAGCTGTTCGACGGGCGGGTCGAGCGCGTCGAGGTGACATACGCCGGCGAGATCGCCGAGTCGGCGGTCGAGCTCGTCACGGCGAGCGCCCTGGAGGGGGTGTTCACGCCGTCCGAGCAGCGGGTCAACGCGGTCAACGCCGCCCGCGTGGCCAGACAGCGCGGTGTCGAGGTCACGGAGTCAAAGACCCACCAGGCCGAGGACTTCCAGTCGCTCGTGACCGTCACCGTCGCGGGTGCCGAGGAACGTGTCAGCGTCTGTGGCACGCAGTTCGCCGACAGCAACGCCCGCATCGTTCGCATCGACGGCTACCGGGTCGACGCGGTGCCGCACGGGCACATGCTGGTCACCTACAGCGAGGATACCCCCGGGGTCATCGGCTTCGTCGGGACTGTCCTCGGCGAGCACGATATCAACATCGCGGGCATGTTCAACGGCCGCGAGACGATCGGTGGCGAGGCGCTGTCGGTGTACAACCTCGACGACCCGGTTCCGGCGTCGGTCCTCGCCGAACTCGAGTCCGACGAGCGCGTCGCCCGGACGAAACAGATCTCACTCGACGAGGGGTCGGCCTAGCGTACGATTTATCAGCGGCCGCCACGAAGCCCGGATATGGTACAGTGTGAGATGTGCGGGACGGAGACGGCGGACCCGAACCGCATCAAGGTCGAGGGTGCGGAGCTCGATGTCTGTGACGGGTGTACCGAGTTCGGGACGGAACTGCAGACAGGGAGCGACGAGTCCTCGGCGTCGACGAAGTACTCGACGTCGAGCGGGTCCAGTTCCAGCCGGTCGAGTTCGGGGTCGACGTCGACATCGAGCTCAGGGTCGACCGGCGGCCGACGGGACGATATCTACGAGGATGTCGACGAGCTCGCGCAGGACTTCGACCAGCGGATACGGGGGGCCCGCGAGCGTGCCGACCTGACACAGGCCGAGCTGGCGCGCGAACTCAACGAGAAGGCGAGTCTCATCCGCAAGCTCGAGCGCGGCGAGACGCTGCCGACCGACGACGTACAGCGCAAGCTGGAGCGGTACTTCGACATCGACCTCTCGGCCGGCGGGAGTGTCGACACCGACGGGTGGGAGAGTGACAGCTCCGACGGCGGGTACACGCTCGGCGACATGGTCGAGCGGAGGGACTGACTCACTCCAGGTCGCGGTAGGCGTGGAAGAACCGCTGGAGTGCGGTCAGGTGGCCG
>OBKM01001131.1_pt1 | contig 11360 bp, 13 predicted proteins | sample 1519691 | NCBI WGS metagenome assembly OBKM01 (sample SAMEA37050418, study PRJEB22526) | metagenome | biome: saline pan; feature: lake; material: water | place: Egypt | collected 2015 | depth 0.5 m
CTCGGATAGACAAACAGGAAATATCCGCGCTATTGTACGGTCAGTCCCGTCAGGAAGTTACCGGGAACAGTACTCGCCAGGATCGACCATCGGCGTCGAACTACCGCGAGATCGGCGGGTTCCAGAACACGCCGTCGATCACCGCGGCTGCGCCGATCAGCGCCGCCCCGAACAGCGCAAGGTGTACCGACAGCGAGAGCATCGATCCGAACAGGGCGGCCAGCAGGAAGGCCGCTGGTATCAGTATGAGAACGACATCGTATCGCGATATCGACCACTCCGGGGTCGTCTGCTGGTCGTGTGCCAACTCTCCACGGATCGGATCTGACGTGCTCTGGCTCATTTGCATCACCGATACAGTAATACATCGTTTCTCATCCTACTAAAATCCTTTTTCAGAACTGTTACAAATTCACCGTTGAGGCGTCAAATATGTACGGTCGTATATTTTCATAACTTATGCAAATTATTTCAAAGAGTACGATACCGGCGTAGTCATCGGAAGAATAGTTAAACGGCGTTCTCAGACGGTAATAGAAAACAGGGTTACTCGCGCAGTGCTTCGAGCCTTTCGCGTCCCGGCGCGATCAACTCGTCTAGATACGACGCGAGTGTTTCCTTCGCGTCCGCGGGATGGAGTTCGCCACGCTCGATGTCGTCAGCGAGCGCCTCGTACTGCTCGTAGCTAACGTCACCGCCGTACTGGTCGGGGCGTTCGACAGTGACTGCCTCGAAGCGCGGGAAGATATGGTACTGGAACAGCTCGAGGACGGGGTTCTCGCGGTCGTTCCCGTCCTCGTCGGGCTCGGGATCACGGGTCGGCGGACAGAACGCCGAGTTCACCTTCTCCTCAATATCGTCGGCGGTGTCCTCCATCGAAATGGTAACGCCCGTGCTGGAGGACATCTTCCCCTCACCAGTGGTCAGATCGGCGATGATCGGCGTGTGGAGTGCCGGCCGGACGTCGTAATCGAGACTCGGAAGTTCCTCACGCGCGAGCATGTGGACCTTCCGCTGATCCAGCCCGCCAACCGCGAGGTCGACGTCGAGGTACTCGATGTCGAGCGCCTGCATGAGCGGGTAGACGACGTGTGAGACCTTCGCCGTCTCGCCGCCCTGGATTTCCGCCATCGCCCGCTGGGCGCGGTTCAGCGAGGTCTCGAGCTCGATCTGGTGCAGGTCCAGCACGTACTCCTCGTCCATCTGGTAGCTCGATCCGTAGACGAACTCGGTCTGGCTCTCGTCGAGCCCGTACGCGAGGAACTGCTCGCGCATCTGCTCGGCCGTCTCGCGGATCTCCTCGAAGGTGCCCTTTCCGTTGAGATAGGCGTGGACGTCCGCGAGCAGGACGACGATCTCGAAGCCCGCCTCCTGCAGATCGATCAGCTTGTTCGCCGTCAGTAGGTGGCCGAGGTGGAGTACGCCGGAGGGCTCGTAGCCGACGTAGGCGCGTTTGCCCTCTGGGTCGGCTGCCAGCGCCTCCAGTTCGTCCTCGGTCACGACCTCCTCGGCGTTGCGAGTGATCAGGTCGTACGTATCCATACCACCACTCTGTCGGGGGAGGAATTTAGGGCTTCCCAACTCGGGTAGGCCGTCGATCGGACAGAACCGACATTAGCCCTCACTGTGTACGACGAGGTATGAACGACACGCGACGAGCCGTCCTCGAAGCGATCGACGGACAGGCGGTCTCCGGTGCCGACCTCGCGGAACGTCTGGACGTCACCCGTGCGGCGATCTGGAAGCACGTCGAGGCGCTCCGTGAGGAGGGATTCGTCATCGACAGCGACGACGGCTACCGGCTGGAATCGGTCCCCGAGTTCGGCGCCAGTGCTGTCGAGTATGGACTCGACGCGCCGTTCGAGATCGAATATCACGACTCGATCGGGAGCACGAACGACCGCGCACGGGAGGCGGCAGGCGAGGGTGCGGACCACCTCGTCGTCCTCGCCGACGAGCAGACCGGTAGCCGGGGACGGCTCGATCGCGAGTGGTACGCACCGAGTGGCGGTATCTGGGTCAGCCCCGTTCTCCGACCCACCATCCCCCCAGCGAACGCCCCACTGGTGACGCTTGCCGCCGCAGTCGCCACCACGACTGCCGCCAGAGAAGCTGGCGTCGACGCCCGGATCAAGTGGCCAAACGACGTGCTCGTGCCGACAGCAGAGGGAGACAAAAAGCTCGCTGGCATCCTCACCGAGATGGAGGGTGAAGCGGATCGCGTCTCGTGGGTCGTCGTCGGCATCGGTATCAACGCCAATGTCGATATCGGCCAGCTCCCCGATGGTGCGACGAGCATCCGCGAACAGGTCGGTGATATCGATCGACGCGCGTTCACTCAGCGGCTGCTCGAAACGCTCGACGACCTTCTCGTTGATGAAGCCACAATCGTGGATCGGTGGCGCGAGCACGCGCTGACGCTCGGCCAGCGCGTCCGCGTCGAGACGCCGGAGGGCGTCGTCGAAGGGGAGGCCGTCGATATCGAGCCCCCGGGAACGCTGCTTGTCGACACCGGAACGGAGACCGTCCGGGTCCACGCGGGTGACTGCGAACACCTCAGACCAGCCTGATTCCCTCAGCCGTCCTGCTCGGGGTCGACGTCCTCGTCCGTGGTCCGTCGCACGGTTAGCACCGGCTTCTCCGACGTTCTGATCACGCCTTCCGTGACGCTCCCCATCAACAGCCGGTCGATCCCGCCGCGGCCGTGGGTTCCCATGACGATCAGATCGCAGTCGTGCCCCTTGGCATACTCGACGATTGCCCGCCGCGGTGAGCCATCGACCAATCGTGTCTCCACCGGAACTGCCGACTCCGCGGCCACGTCTTCGACCAGTTCCAGTGCCTCCTGTCCATCCTCGCGGAGGACATCACTGATCCCGTCCCACGACGCCTCCATGGGTAGTCCCGCGAACGTTGCGGAGTTCACGACGTAGATCGCATGCACCGTCGCGTCGTGGATCGTCGCGAGCTCGATTGCGTGCTCGACGGCCCGGCCAACACCTGCGGAACCGTCAGTCGGGACCAGTATCCGGTCGTACATCGTGTGCTACGGTATCAACCCACGTCGTATAACTGTTACCCGAAGCGGGGGTGATCACAGAACGAGTCGTTTCACATCACCGTGTCCGGCACGACGGACTACGGCACGGACAACGTCCTGTGCCCCGGAGAGGTTGTCCGAGTCACCATCGAGGACGAGCAGTTTGGCTGGACGCCCTTCCTCTATGACACCACGGCTGAGTCCGGCGATCTCCGCACCGTTGACAGTCGCCATTCGAAGCACGTCCCGAGCAGGGAGATCGAAGAGCTTCGCGGTAACGGCCATCTCCCGGAACATCGAGGGGCTGTTAGTCATCACGTTGTCCGTCCCGAGCGCGAGTGTCGTCCGGGCCGAGAGTTCGTCTACCGGCGGGAGCCCAACATCAGTGACGATGTTCGAGCGAGGACAGATGACGATCGGAACCTCGCTATCGTCGATCCGTTCGAGATGAACCGGGGCAGGATGAACCATGTGGACGACGAAATCGGGATCAAGATCCAGAGCGGCGTTGATATCGCTCTCGTCAACCTCGCCCGCATGGATGCCAAAGAGCTTGCCCGCCTCGGCGGTCGCCCGGCGCTCCCGGTCGAAGTCGGCGTCGTTTGCCCCGCTCGCACCGAATCCGCCCGCAACCGCCATTGCGTCCGTGGTTTCGCGCCCGAGGACCACCGGGTCGACGTCGACGCTCTCCGCGGCCTCCTGGAGCGTCTCAACCCCCTCGACCCCTCCTTCACGGAATTCGATGGCCGTCCCCGTTCCGGTCGATTGCATGAACTGGAGGGAGCGGCGCATTCCATCGACGAGCTCCTCGCGTGACGCCGCTTCCAGCAGTCGATGCTTCAACCCGTCGGGCGGCGCGACGAGCTCTTCCAGCGAGAGACCCCCACCCGCCTCCTTTGCGATCGAGTCACCGAGATGCGTATGAGCGTTCACAAAGGCCGGGAGAACGATATCATCACTCGTCGTTTTCGTCTTTTCGACGGCCGTGATCGATCCGTCGTCGATCACGACGCGGCCCTCGATCGGCTCGAAGGATTTCCCCCGAAGTATCGTCCCCTCCAGATACATGGATCAGTGTACTCAACCCCACCTCATTTGCCTGTCGTTCGGAACCGGAAGGTTTCGCTGCTAGCCCTCAGTTGGAATCGGGGTCGAACTCGTCGAGACGGGCGTAATGGGTCCCATTCACCTCGGAGACGAGGCCGCCGTCGATATCGAGCCCGAGAACGGATGTCGCAGCGTGACCCACTTGCTCCGTCGCGCCGTCCGGCGCGTACACGCCCAGTCGCCACTGCGATTGTTGTGCCGACCGGAGCGCCTCGACGAGTGGCGACTGTTCGTCGAGCCGTCGTACTTCGTTCCCGACAACGACCCTGGTTGTCGACTCGGTCATCGCTGGCCTGTCGGGGATATCCAGGATAACGTGCTCGGATGGAACCTCAGCGTGTGTCGCGATCTCCGCTTCTAACTCCCGGATCGTCTCGTGGTCTGCATCGATGATCTCCTCCGGTACGTCCCGGAGTTCCGCCCAGACGGCGCGCTTGAACAGATCCCGTTGATCGAGCGCGTCCGCGTAGCCCGCCGTACTTTCGTGTGTGCGCATGGCGACGAGAAGGTCGCTGTCGTCCATCCGTCGAACCCTCGTCGCAGGGATGGATTCCTCGTCGATCAGCCGTTCCGTACCGCGTCGGAGCAACGACTTGCTGATCCGAGCAACGTGGTGACTGTACACTGTCGGGTTCATCAGCGCACGCGCGATCAGCAAACTTTCCGCGGCCTGGACGTTACCCGCCTGTAACACCAGTTTCCCGTCCTCGAACGTCAACTCGCGAACGAGCCGACCGTGATCGATCGTGCCATACGGGACACCGGTGTGGTGAGCGTCCCGAACGAGATAATCCATCCGGTCGACATCGAGCTCCCCCGAGACGAGCTGTCCGTACTGGCCATCGCCCGCGATCAGATCGGCAACGGCTGCCGGATCGAGTTCGTGATCACGGAGTACGTTTCCGACCGGAGACTCCGCGAGCAGATCGCCAACGTCGTCGTGGTACTGTCCCGTATGACGGTAGATCACCGCTTCGATATTGTGGCTGAACGGACTGTGGCCGATATCGTGTAACAGTGCCGCGGCCCGGATCCGCTCGGCCTGCTTCCCACGTATACCGAGGCCGTCGAGCGCCCGACACGCGAGGTGGTAAACGCCGAGGCTGTGCTCGAATCGGGTGTGATTTGCCGAGGGATAGACGTACGAAACCGTACCCAGTTGTCTAATCCGACGGAGCCGCTGAACTGCGGGGGTATCGAGGAGCGCCGCCGCAACGCCCTCAACCTCGATGTGGTCGTGGACGCTGTCCTTGATCGTCGCCATGCTGTCGGGTTCGGCGGCGTCCTACAAAAAGTGTCGTTCGGGTGAGAGCCGGACTACAGGAGTTCGTCGAAGTCCTTGTGGCCCTGAATCTCCACGTCCTCCTCGGTCACTTCCGCGAGGAAGACACCGTTACCGCTGCCGGTGTCGCGCTCGCTGGCGCTCTGGATCGCGCGCGCGGCGACTTCCTTGGCTTCCTCGTTGCTCATACCCTCCTCGTAATGTTGTTCGAGGGTACCGTAGGCAACCTGCATCCCGCTCCCGGTGACGGTGTAGTCGTCGCGGATGACACCGCCGGCGGGGTCGAGGCTGTAGACGTGAGAACCCTCGTCGTCGACGCCGGCGAGGATCGGCCGAATAGCGAAGAACGGCCCACCACGGGCGAAGTTCCCGGCGAGCGTCGACAGTGCCTGCATACTCATCTTCTCGCCGCGGCGGGTTTCGTACAGGCTCGCCTCGACACGCAAGTATTTGATGAACGACTGTGCGCCACCGACCGAGCCGACCAGCGTCAGGACGGCGTTGGGGTGGATCTGTTCGACCTTCTGGACGTCTTTGCTGGAGACGAACCGGCCGCCGAGGCTCGCACGCATATCGGTCGCGACGACGACGCCCTCGTCGGTCGTCAGGCCGACGGTGGTCGTCCCTGTCTTGTTGACGTTTTCGAGCTCGGACTCGGAGATCTGTGGATCCGGAAGCGAGCCGATCGAGGGAGCGAGCGGGTCCGTGTTTGCGCTGTCGAGACGGTCCTGGTTACGCGAGAACTGAGAGTTATCCATGGGCGTACGCATTGACAGGAGGTAGAACCCGGCCACATATAAATGGCCGAGTTTGCGGTAGCCTTGGTGGACAGCCGGTCGAGGCGGCTTCCCTGAGGTCGTCCGGAAATCGAAGGTGTCCGTGCTCACGAGAATCCCCGATTTTCGAACGACGTGATCCCGGTCGTGTTAACGACGTGGGCATGCCTGTTGCTCTCGGGCTCCGGACTCCTCGGAAGAACACGATCCCGCCTCAGACGGTAGCTTCGTAGCTCCGCTCGACGCGCTCGATGAACCGGTGAAGCGGCGGCGCGCGACCGACGGTGCGCTGGAGTGTCACTGCGATCGGCATCAGTACGATACCGAGCACGATGGTAAGTTGGTACAGGGCGAACAGTGCGGCTTTGGAAACCCGTTCGATCATCTATCTTCGCTCGTGGCTCCGCGAGGGTTGTATAAAAGACTAACTAAGGATTTCCTATATAATCTCGAATCATGATGGATCCGACCCGACCGCGTCATGCGATTCAACCGTGGTTTTCCGGAGTGAAAATCCAGTAGGATAACTGACTATCTTCCGGTACGTGTGGGCTCGCCAACCCTGTGGCCTCGCATAACTTATGCGGATTATACGAATCTCGTGCGCGTCAAAAGACAACCCCCTCAGCAGCGAGGACGAACCGCAAAGATGGATAACCTCCAGCGGAAACATGGCTGTATGAGCAACTATCTCGTTGTGATGGAAGCCGCATGGTTGGTTCGTGATGTTAACTCGATCGACGACGCCATCGGAGTTGCGGTCAGCGAAGCCGGGAAGCGTCTGAACCAGCAGGATATGGACTATGTCGAAGTTGATGTCGGCGCGACGGGCTGTCCGGCCTGTGGCGAGCCGTTCGACTCGGCGTTTATCGCGGCCGATACAGCGCTCGTTGGACTCGTCCTGGAAATGAAGGTGTTCAACGCCGATAGCGAAGAACACGCCCAGCGAATCGCAAAGAGCGAGGTCGGCGGTACTCTGCGTGACGTCCCCCTGTCAGTCGTCGAGACGATCGAATACGAGGACGAAGCCGAGCTAGAGGACGAGTCGGAGCCCTGACCCAAACTTTATTCTATAACCCGAAGTAATCACGGGTATGGATCTTCCGACGCCTGCGGATCTACGCGAGCGACGAAACGAACTGGAGCTGACCCAGAGCGAGCTAGCGGATCGCGCGGACGTATCGCAACCGCTGATCGCGCGCATCGAGGGGGGCGACGTCGACCCACGGCTCTCGACACTCCGACGTATCGTCAGCGCGCTGGCCGAGGCCGAAACGGGAATCGTTCGGGCCGAGGATCTGATGCACAGCGACGTTATCAGCGTCTCGCCGGACGACGAGTTGAGCGACGCGGTCAACAAAATGGAAGAGGAAGCCTACTCACAGCTCCCGGTGCTACAGGACGGGATTCCAGTGGGAAGCATCAGTCAGGGGGATCTGGTCCACGCCGACGAGGGGGACCGAAGCGAACCAGTACGGGAGTTCATGAGCGAGAGCTTTCCGACGGTGTCAGAAGATACGACGCTTGATGAAGTGACGAGCCTCCTCGAACACTACAAGGCGGTGATGGTCACGGACAGCGGCGAGACTGTTGGCATCCTGACGGAAGCCGACATCGCAGGCCGCCTCTCCTAACGGGAACGCATATGTTGCTCTGTGATCAGGGGTACGTATGGACTGGGTGAAACGGGATCTCGGGAGCGGCTTCGTAGTGTTGGTTCCCATCCTCGTTTCACTGTACGCACTTAGCTGGATCTACGGGCTCATCGCCGGGCTCCCGCTGTTCAACGATATCGAGTACTCTCCGATCGGCGTCGCTCTCAGTATACTCCTCTTCGCGACGGTCGTTTTCAGCGTTGGATACTTTATGCGGACAGCGATCGGTGAAGTACTCGCAGGCGCGCTGGACTGGGTAATGAACCGGGTCCCAGGTTTCCGGATCGTGTACAACGCTTCGCAGATGGCAGTCGAAACCGCTGTTTCCGACTCGACCGAACTGAACCAGCCGGTCAAAGTACGTCTCTGGGGAGATCTCCGAATGACGGCGTTCAAGACCGGAAAGCAAACCACGGACGGAAAGCATCTCCTCTTCGTGCCCACGTCACCGAACGTTACCAGCGGCTTCGTTATCGAACTCGACGACGAGGAGTTCACCGAAATCGACGAAAGTATCGAAGACGCACTAATCCGCGTGCTCAGCGCTGGCTTCGGGGAACAGAACGGACAGCGAACGACACAGACGCCAACCGACGATTGAAATCGTGTGGATGAGGAGTGTTGTTCCTCGGACTCCACTGTGAGTTCCCCTCGGGACAGACAGCAGCGTCCGTAGATTGGCACGTGTCGCTTCGAGGGGTGCAGGGGTATCGCACACGCTGAAGATGTTTTGTCTGGATGGGACAGAATTGGTATAGCAAGATGTGGTTTATAAGACTCACAGCAACCAACTAAGGTCGACACGCTCGACAGAATGTACTTATCGGCAACAACATCGGCCCACGTACTACTGGCCACGAATATCAGGGGCCCAGCCCCTGTCTGTGGGCGACTGGTACTGCTATCCGGAGGTCCAGTAATAGACTGTCGGCCAATCCAAATGAACAATACCTGTCCGAATGCCGCGGATTGGTCCAGTGATTCTGGGAGACAACGTGGAAGATCGACTGACTACAGCTGAAACTTAAGGAATGTCAGGGCAGTAACGAGCGTATCTGACGGCTGTACCAGACCACTCAGGGTGGCCTCACTCGAGACACGTATCGTCTTCTGGTTGAACGGCTGTACTGCGAGAGGACAACCCGTTGGCGCTAAAGAAAGTAACTGAAACCTGGTATGGACCGCCGAAGAACACGAGATCTCTATCGTAGTGCACTCAAGGCCGTGTTCTGGTCAGGAGTGCTCCCGGTGTAGCATACTGGACCGGGCGACACGCTCTCTGGATACGCTCACCTGATCCTGTGGTTTCGAGAGGCATGCTGACCTGGCTCGCGGAAACGCCTCTGGAGCGGCAAACTGAGCAGGCTGTCGAGCCGATCGCCGGGCACGTGTCCTCGAAAATCGACTATCGCTGGGATGACGAGAACTGTGAATTTTGGACCACTTCGCCCCGAGATACGCCATCTGACAACATGTAACAACCACGGAAGTGATCGAGTCATTCTCGGCACTAACAGGCCCCAGTGGCGAGTGCGGATCAAGATGGTTTCAGCTCAACGCTGCTGTACCCGCCTCCACTCGCGATGGGGTAAGTCGAACAATGTGGCGAGCGTGAAGCTCCGATTAACGGCTGAGTCCTCCGTGCACGAACCCCAGGGAAATGACTGCCATCTCATAATAACCCCACTCAGTAATTATAGCACTACCTTTACAAATCGGAGAACGCATTGGGTCCATAATACAGGATAATAATTACTTCGCCGGTACGAGAGGGTGCAAAACGCCGATATCATGGGCCTACTTACGCACATAAGTGTGTTTATCCGCGAGTATGGGAACATTAATGCAGGTAGCGTCCGTTGGCCCGCTCATGAGCACCGAGGAGTCAGTTGATACGTCCCGAACGTCCGTCAAGACGTACGTCCCGGCGTATCAAAAAACGCAGTGGAAAGCCCATGCCGACGAACTCGACATGAGCCAGAGCGAGTTCGTCCGAACGATGGTTCAGGCCGGTCGAAGGGGATTCGGGGCGAGCCCTGAAGAGATTCAGCAACCGCCAAAAGAGAAGACCGGAGCGACCGAACAGACCGATTCAACTCCACAACGGCCAGCGGAGACAGGAGCACTCGGCGATCGAGTACTCGCGCTTCTCGAACGCGAGGGCACGCTCTCGTGGGACGATCTCGTCGAAGCGCTCACCGACGACATCGAAGAGCGCCTGGACGACACGATGGCAGAACTGCAAGATGAGAGCAAGGTTCGGTATAGCGGTCGCCACGGCGGATACACACTCTCAGAATGAGCCGGAGCACCACCACAACCGAGAGCGTCGATGATCCGATCGCGTACTTCGTGCAAGACGTCGGCTACCACGGCAAGACAGAACGAACACAGGCGGCCTACGAGCGCGTTCTGCGGCAGTTCGAGGCGTTTCTGGCAGAGGGGACAGCCCGGGATCAGGGCGGTGTCAGCGTCGCCCAGGCGACACACAGGGACTGTATGGAGTGGGTCCACTCGCTCCGGGCCGACCACGCAGGAAGCACCGTTGCGACGTACGCTTCGTATCTCCACCGCTTTTACGGGTATATGACCCAGGTCGGCGTTCTCGAGGCTAACCCGATGACCCTCGTCGTCGACCAGATCGAGGAGTCCATCGATACGGATCCGGCACGACGGGAGATCTCTCTTGGGGAGATGCAGGAGTTCGTCCAGGGGATTGCCCACCCACTGGATCGGGCGGTCGTGGTGACGCTTCTGAAGACTGGGCTCCGTGTCGGCGAACTCTGTAATCTCGATGTCCGGGATGTGAACATTACAACCGGAGATCTGGACATCGAGATGGATGTCAGGCCACAGCTGTCGGGTCAGATAAACACGATGTACGTCTCTCCGGAGCCGTCCCGTGGCGAGCGAGCGAACGGCGAGGAACGAACGGCCTCGAACAAACGAAAGCGCCAGACGCTCGTCCCCCTCGATGAGGAGTTACAGTCCGTGCTCACCGAGTGGCTGGCCGTTCGACCGGATCCAGTCTCGGATGCCGACCCGTTGTTCGTCAGTACAGGAGACTCGTGGGGCCGTCGACTGACGACCGACATGGCGCACACGATCGTCACCAGCCACGCCGAAGCTCGAGGATGGTATCGATCAGGCGGTGGTGCGGCCGAGAACGTCACCCCACATTACTTCCGGCACTTCTTTACGACACATCTCCGGAACGAAACGGGCGACCGGGGGATCGTCAAATATCTGCGCGGGGACGTCGCAGGGGACGTGATCGATACGTACACGCACAATTGGGGTGATCGGGTGCGGGAAACTTACGAAGCGAGTATCTACTCGCTGTTTTGACCGACGAGCGGGCCTGTGTATCGAGGAGACCTCGATAGATCGAGCGGTCACCGTTTTCTGTCTACTACCGATCGGTGCGTCGTGTGGAGGTCACGTAAACTCTTTGTCGCTATATAGAACTTTGTGCACCGGGCTGCAATCCCGTCACGATC
>OBKM01001132.1_pt1 | contig 11352 bp, 12 predicted proteins | sample 1519691 | NCBI WGS metagenome assembly OBKM01 (sample SAMEA37050418, study PRJEB22526) | metagenome | biome: saline pan; feature: lake; material: water | place: Egypt | collected 2015 | depth 0.5 m
ACTTGTCGACCGTCAGAAATCAAGAGAAAATAAGATATGCGAACTGAAAGCTACCTGTGGTTAGTTTCCGACTTCCATGGCACGTTCAACGACATCCTCACTATAGATCTCTGCGAGGGCTTCGTGCTGGTCAGGACGGTTTTCATAGACATCCTGGAAGAGGGAAACTGGGACCATCAGTGCCTGATACGTTGCTTCGTCCCACATGCGGTCGGAGCTAATATCGACTTCAACGCCATCAATGCTGACAGTTGCTGATCGTGTCATTGCGATTGCGCCGCGTCCGGCCTCTTTGGCTGCTTCGAATTCTTCCATTGAATCAACAATATCGCTGAGGCTTGGAACGTAGCTTGTCAAGTCAAGAATCTCGTCTTCGAGTTCTTCCTCATCGACTACAACAGTGTTATTTCCAACAGTCAGCTCATATCCGCCTTCAGTTTCACTGAGCGAGATTCGATCGCCGTTATACACTTGAACTCCGTCTTCTTCACGAAGTGCGACCTCCCGATCATCAGCTTCGATAAGCCAGTATCCGTCTTCTGGAGGAAGTGCGCCCTTGTTAGCTTCAACAACTTGGCCTGGCGTCAACGCCCACATTCCAATTAGTCCTTTCTCTCGGTTCTCAGTCATCCGCTCATGGTAGCCTTCAACATCACGGATTTCATCGTACGGTCCATCAACAGAAATTAGACCAGCAGCACTCGCGGCGCGGGAGGTATTGTGCCGGAGTTCTGCCCATGGAGGTAAGTCGCCTGTCGGCGTCATTCCTCGCATGTCTTTTGTGTAGTCGACTTCCCCATTCACGAGCATGAACAAGCGCTGTAGGTTATTCGATGGCTTGCCCATCTCGTTCCGGAGTTCCTCCATTGCGAGTTCTGCGGAACCACTCTCGATAATCACTGACATTGCAATAGAGCCTTCTTCAAGTCCATACTCATTTTCAACAATTGTGAGGAACTCGTCTGCCTTTTTCCAATCGTCAATGTCTCCGACTTCTGGAATGACAAACCCATCAATGTGTTCAATCGCACCCTTCTCTGGATCAGCAATCGTCATTATCTGCTGAAGACTTTGGTGTCGAGTTCCGGGATCATCGCGGTGCCAGACAACACGTGGGTGAATCTCTCCTGGGAAGTCAGCGCCATGTTCTGAAACAACTTCAACAATATTCTCTGCACCTTCCTCGCGCATGCTTGGGGCTGTCGCGTCTTCGTTGTCTGGGACCCAAACATCAGGTGCTTCCATCCCGCGGTTTTGGATTGCGCCACGAAGCATTTTCGCAGAGTCATCCTCTCCCTCGACCGCGGTCGGGGTAGTGAAAAATGTCCGAACAAACTGTCGTGCATGTTGTCGTTCGTCAATACTCATGCCTCGTCTGGAACATAGGACGATGCTTTGTTTTAGGTTTCGATTCCTATCGACTATAATAGGATTCAATCACTTCGAAAATAACTAATATCTGTCATTTATATCGATATAACAGTTATAATCCTCTATAAAGCTAATATTACGCGTTATTAATTTGCTAATCCTATTTATTTAAAATCATGAAAGTATACTTCTATTCGATTTACATCATGAACATAAATGTAAATGTACTATAGTCAATAATTCTCCGACCAATCACACCAAAAACATCTGTATTTTCCCGAGTAGAGACAGTCTTTACCTGTTGTTAGAAATGATCCACAAATGATGTTTTGGCGGGTTTCTCGCTCTGAATAAAGCTAGACTAACCTATTATGATCAAGCACTGACTCAAGTTGTGCTGTATGTTGTAACAGTTGTTCGTCGGAGCCAAATGGGGCGGCACACTGTAGTCCAATCGGTAACCCAGCAGACGTTGTTGAGGCAGGCAGTGTTACTGTTGGAAGCCCAGAGTGCGTCCACGGAAGATTCATAATAGGATCGCCGGTTGAATCGATTCCTTTCGGTGCCGGACCAGGGGCGGCTGGGCTTATTATAATATCCAGTGCATGCTCGTCGAATGTTGTATTGAGTTGCGTGCGAAGTTGATGTCTCCCATTTTGAGCACTTGTGAGTGTTGCAATGTCCACGTTCTGTCCTGATTCAATGAGCTCTGCGGTCTCAGATGCGTACTGCTTCTTGTACCGAGGATACAGATGACTATGCGACAGTGCGGCTTCGGCAGCCATCAGTTTCCGATGTCGCGTATTAATGGCTTCAACATCCTTGAATACAGATAATCGACGAACTTCATACCCATGCTCCTGTAGCTGATCAACGTGGCGTTCAAAGTGACTTATAGCAGTATCACTTGCCTGTTGTAGATATGTCCCGTCAACTACTCCAATTGTCTCTAAATCATCAGTGTTAACATTGTTTTGCCAGTTGGGATACAGAACAGGTCCTACCAGTTGCGCGCTTGCAATATCCTGAGTAAAGTATCCAACATGATCGACAGACGGAGCAAGAGGGAGAACGCCGTCTGTTGGTATCCGATCGTAGCTCGGTTTTACTCCTACAATACCGCAGAACGCAGCTGGACGAGTAATTGATCCTCCAGTCTGTGTGCCAAGTGCAACTGGACAAAGACCAGCAGCAACGGCTGCCGCAGATCCGCTGCTTGAGCCCCCCGGAGTATGCTCAAGATCCACTGGATTCCGTGTGCGCGGTGGATGAAAATACGCGAATTCTGCAGTTCGAGTCTTTCCCATAACTAGTGCTCCCGCCTCCCGTAACCTCGTCACAACTGTTGCCTGCGTATCGGTGATTTCCGCAGGAGGGACATCCGCACCAGCTTGGGTGACAAACCCTGTGGCATGCATAATATCTTTCACTCCAATAGGAACCCCGTATAGTGGTGGCTTCGGGGTTGATGTCTGAGACAACAGCGCATTACGCTCTCGATCAATTCGATCCCATCGGGTTGGTTCTGAGACAAATGCCTTGATATAGTATTCAACTGCGTTCATCCGAGATTGTAGCGTTTTGTGATACTCACGCAGTGATAGGATCCCAGACCGAAGCGCCTCAACACGTTGCTGAAGTCGCTCATTTGTGACAAGTTGTTGCACACCGGATATCAGTTGTAAGATTAGTTTATTTTTTCCATGCCCTTTGGCTTCCCATGTGGAGATATGTATTTATATCAAGATACTGTCTCCCTGTAAAACTTGAAGCAGTTTTGTTGATTCGGTTGTGCCTTAGTTTATATCGTATAGCAAGGCGAGAAGAATTGAAGGTATTATGACGGTATCTACAGACACTCTGGAAGCACTGTTTGTGATCAATAAAAGAGCCAAACAGTATGCGCAGCAAGCAACTGAGGCTTACGAACGAGGCTACGGTGGATTGGCCAAAACGGACAGTTTACGCAAGGAAGCACTATATGCACTCAAGTCACACGTCCTTGCTCGACTTTATCTCCGCGGCGATGTCAAAGAGATACAACTCCACCATATTGATGATCGAAAATACTACTGCTTCAGCATTAAAGAATACAAATTTCATACCCCAATCGATGAGTTTGAACGCACTGTTCAGGAGATTAAAAGCGACACAGAGCAATCTGTTGCACAGCAAGAACTACCCGAAATTGCGCAGGAAGTAACCGAAACAAAGCAGATTGACGATTTTACTCCCTCTGAACAAATCCCAGAAGAGATGATGCCGGAACACGATGCACTCAAGCACCTATCCACGGAATTTGTCTCGCCAAATACCTTCATCTATCCATTTAATGACGGTCGTCCAGTTGGGTGGTCATATCTTCCCGGCTATATTGAGGAGGGTACGACAATCCCTGAGCCGGATTTTAAGACTGAACATGACGGCAACTTCTTACTCGAACCTGGAGACACAATTAACACAATTGAACATGGCAAGATTGTAATTCTTGATCGATACGGTAAGTGGATTTCACAACGGTTCTACAGAGATCCTATTCTTCCTCGCCCCGTCTATGATGTCCGAATCAATGCGAGTGGCAAACAAAAATCAGGAGTTCGTGAAGAGCGAATCCTTCACGAATGGCGCATTCATGTTGAGGATCCATCGAACCCGATTCCTTCGGTTAGCGGAGAACTTACTGATCTCATTGACTCTTATGAGCTAGACTTTGATGTTGGTGATGTACTGACGCTTGATCGAGACTTTGAGGAAGATCCAACAGACTGGTATGTGGATCAAATCTCGATCTGTGGAGCATTACTTGAAGTACATCTTCGTCAGTGCAATGAAGAATGGGCTGAGCCCTTAGTGCCAGACGAATTTATAGATGACATTGTAGCGATCAACAAATCAACATCAACAGTGGATTCAGGTACTGAGAACTCTCAATAGCTCTGTTATCAGGTTGCTTACTATTTTTTGAGATACAGATCAACAGCGGTGACGCCATCCTGTGTCAACATGACTGGATTTAGATCAGCTTCAAGCACGCCGTCAACAGCAAGGTCTCCCAAGTCAGAAACGGCCTCTGCGAGATCATCAGGTTGTATTTGTTCTCCTCGACCAGTAAGCAATTCAATAACAGGTGACTGCTCAAGTCGGCGCATGACTTCCTGTGTTGACACTGGTGGAATGAAGTTCAATTGAAAGTCTTCGAAAGCTTCGACATGGATACCGCCAGGAGCAACAGAGAGCACGGGTCCAAAGCTCGGATCCTCAAAGATGCCAAGCATAAGTTCCGTGCCATCGATTTGCTTTTGTACGATCGCTTGCCCGGATTCGACATTTGCAATCACATCTTCGAATGCATCAGCTGCCTGAGTAGCCCTAACACCTGTCTTTACTGCTCCTAATTCTGTTTTGTGCGCTTTGGTCGTATTCGCTTTCAGCACAACGGACTCTCCGAGTTCACTTGCCGCAGTGGCTGCTTCCTCTGGACTGCTAACAATCCGATGATCAACAACGTCGATTGAATCTGGAACCAATTCGACTGCCTGTTCCCAGTCGACAACCTCAGTTGTACCTGAATTTGTGACTGACACTGTGTCGATTCGCTCGCCAGCAGTAGGGGGGTCCAACAGTGACGCAACTGCATCCATGCATACATCAGCATCGTAATACAGGACAGCTTCATCGCGAACCCGTTCATACGGTGACTCCTTGTTTGGACCCTCTTTTCGACCTGTCCAGAGAAATACCACTGGATCGGAGGCCTGTCGGTGGATGTCAAGCATCTTGTCGGCGATCATCTCAGCCTGTTCGCCAACAGCTGGTAATGCAACAGCGAATACATACGCATCAAACGCATCATCAGCAAACACCACATCTGCAATTTCTGTAAACGCTTCTGTCCCCTGCTGTCGAATATCTGCTGGATTATGAATTCCACCAAACGTCAACAATTCGTCCATCTCCAACAGTTGTTGTTCAGTTTCCCCAGTAATCTCCGGTAGCGCAATGTCTCGCTTTGCAGTCATATCTGCCAGCAATCCGGCAAGCCCACCACTAGTTGAAGCAACACAAACGCTGTCTCCCCCATTATTAAACTCTGCATGCAACTTTGCTCGCTCGAGTAGGTCCTCAATATCGGGAACCCGTTCAACGCCTGCTCGGTCAAAGGCGGCATTCCAGGCCTCTTCGCTTCCAGCGATTGCCCCTGTGTGTGATTCAGACGATTCCTTGGCAACCTCTGAATCGCCCGTTTTTACCGCAAACACAGGTTTTCCATGCTCTTTGGCTTTAACTACGGCATTGATAAATTCACGAGGTTGATCGATACCCTCGATGTAGGCGCAGATCGCCTCAACGGTATCATCTTCTGCCATGTATTTGATATAATCACTCATCGTAAGCCCAGTCTCATTCCCTGTTGCAATGATGTAGGCAAAGTCAATATCCTCGTCTTTAGCACGATCATAAAACGTCGCAAATGCAAGGGCTCCTGACTGACTGATTAGTCCAATCTCACCGTTGTCTGGCTCTCGCGAGCAAATCGCAGACGGGACAGTGTCTGCCTGTGGATTTGCAAACCCGATTGTGTTTGGTCCGCAGACGGCCATATCATGTTTCTCAATTACACCACCAAGCTCTGATTCAAGTTCTTCGCCAGTTTCATCGGCTTCTGAGAAACCAGCAGAGATTATCAATGCTGCTGGAATTCCCATCTCGCCTGCTTGGTCAACGACATCGATAACATAATCACGAGGGATTGAAACGACTACTAGGTCAACCGTCTCTGGAACATCGCTGATGTCATCATAGCATTTCTGCCCAAATGCCTCTTCGCGGTTAGGATTGACATAGTAAATCGGATTGTCGTATCCATAGTCCAGCAAGTTCCGGATTAAATTGCCAGAGTACCGAGCATCAGGACTCGCACCGACCACCGCAATTGATGCCGGATTCAACAATGCATCAACTTGCGACATACTGATCACCTCGGTACAATTTGCTGACTGCGTACTTTGCTTCCCGATTGACTCTTGTTGCTATGACTCTGCCCGACTGGTCTGTGTTATACATAGGTTCTGAATGTGCCGAATGATACTGCCTATTTGCTGTACCAGTACACAAATACGGTCGTGTTTTGCTTACTGTCGAACTGCGACAAGTCATATGTCGAAATCTGCACATACAAACGCCCGTGTTTCACTTAATGGTTAATTATAAATCAAGAATTACGCCAAAATTTGGTCAGGGATATAATGCGCTGTGGAACCGGAAAAACGCTCGCTCAAATGTGTACTACAGATACAGCCATTAACATGGCGGATGTATGAATTAGTAAAACCCGATGTTAGCCGGATCGTTATCTCGATCAAGCGTAACTTCAAGAATTCCATTATTGAAGCTCATATCGGCTGACTGAGCATCCACATAGTCTGGGAGGTCAATCTGCTTGACCTGTGGAACTGGATCCTGTGCGATTTGAATGGTGAGTGTTCGGCCATCGCATTGAAGAGCGATATCGTTCTGGTCAGCGTCAGGGAGATCGGCAACGACGCGAATCTCTTCATCATACTCGTGAACATCGACAGGATCAGAATCAGACGTGTCTCCAAGCATGTTATTGAGTTGATTGAAGATATTGGTAAAGTTATTCTCGTCGTCGTCGTTAGGATTCCGCCTCACTGGTATATGTAGGGGTCTCGCATGGATAAGCGTTTGGCAACGGTAGCTAAGCCACAAAATGGTATTATGAACAACCAGGACAGCTACAGTATTTTTCACAGACCGGGTTGTCGCAGTCTGGTGATCGTGCTGAACAATACGTTCGTCCGTGTCGAATTAACAGCACATGTAAGGGGTAAATAAGTTCGTCAGGAACGAGTTCATCAAGAACTTCGTGTGCGCGTCCATTTGACGCTGATTCGGGTACCAACCCAAACCGTTTGCTTACTCGTTCGACATGTGTGTCGACTGCCATTGTTGGTTTTCCAAAGTGGAAATTCAACACGACACTTGACGTTTTGGGGCCGATTCCTTTGATATCTGTCAGCCAGGCCTTTGCTTCATCTGTCGGCATCGCATCAAGGAATGCAAGTGAATAAGCACCACCTGTTTCTTCTCGAATTGCAGTTAGCGCGCGCTGGATGCGAGCAGACTTCTGATTTGCAAGCCCGGCGACACGAATTGTTTCAGCGAGCTCATCCTGATCTGCAGCTTCGATTGCTGCGAAGTCCTCGTATTCCTCAAATAGTGCTTGTGCTGCTCGCTTTGTGTTTTGATCTGCAACGTTCTGTGAAAGGATCGTCGTAAGGAGTTGCTCAACCCCCTCGCCAGGGTTGGCATTCGGATTTGCCCCGTGTTCTGACGTATGCTCGACCGGCTCATACAACTCGACAAGGTCATCGTGTAATTCTCTAATCCGAGCTTCCGTCCACGAAGAATCGACTGTACTCATACACATCTTTTCGTTTTCATTGGACTTTACCCCGACGAAACACGGACAATAGCACCGACAGCGGCAGATATACGATAGTGCCTGTTCCAGAGTTCGAATATATCCTTATCAGGATCGACGAGAGATACTGTCCTATGGTTAATGCAACGATCCACGTTCTCGATCGAGGTGGATTGTACTGTGATATGAATTATATGATGGAAGGGAACACGCTTGCGACATATGATGAGCAAAATCCAGACGTTGAATATGATGAAATCCCTGTCTGGAACCTCGTGGTTGAACATCCTGAGGGGACAATCCTCTGGGATACTGGTTCGCACCATGAAGCAATGGATGGACACTGGCCAGAAGCGGTAACTCAAGCATTTCGCCCTCATGATGCAGCCGAACACCGACTAGATGATGACTTGGCATCTATCGGGTACTCCATTGATGATATTGACGCTGTCTTCCAGAGTCATCTCCATATCGATCATGCTGGTGGATTGGAGTTCTTTGATGGAACTGACACCCCAGTGTTTGTTCATGAAAAAGAGTTGAAGCATGCCTATTACAGTAATGAGACTGGGAGTGGAAGTGATTCCTACCTGCTGCAGGACTTTGACCATGATCTTAACTGGCAGGTACTCCATCGTGACAGAGAAGAGCACTTCACTGATTTGGAATTTATTCGATTTCCCGGCCACACTCCGGGCATGACGGGGTCAATGATTCATCTTGAACATAAAACAATTATCTTTACTGGCGATCAACTTTACATGGCTGAAAATTATGAGGACGAAATTCCGTTAGGTGGTCCGCTAACGTGGGGGAAAACAGAGTGGCGTGAAAGCCTCCGTCGAATCCAATCGCTTGAACGACGTCATGACGCTGAGGTCATCTTTGGACACGATCCAGCGCAAGTTGAAGCGATTAAGCCAGGTTGGAATGTCTGATCAGCCGTTATCGGACAACTACTAACAAACAAGTAATCCAATCAGAGAAAAATGAAACGTAGAGATGCTGCTTCTACTCCTGGATTAGTTGCCTCTGAGTTCACTGAGTTTTTCAGCTCCAAAGAATGATCCTGCCCCGATAATAACTGCAGTCATCAGGACAATCATATTAATTTCAAGTCCAGCCGTAACAGAGAGCAAATCTTCTATCACTGCCCAAAGTATCAATACAACTAGGAATGCCAATACACCAACGAAGGGTGAGCCAATGTGACGCATTGTTTGAACCCCACTCTGACAGAGGAGGGATAAGCACTTATTCCCCGGACGAAAATCGGTTATCGGAGAACGACAAACCAGGTTTGTAGAACTACAAATATCTATTATCAATCTATGAAATCGCATGACAGCGAACTCCCCGACTGGATCGAGTCACGGATCGAAGATTTTGACAACTCAAAGGATTTGAATCAGTACCATGTCGCAGCTGAGTTTGTTCGTGGTGATCGCCCATACTATAACAAAAAGAAGATGAGTGCCGCTGTGGGAAATAATGTAAGCCGAGAAACAGTTAAACATCGACTTGATGAATTATACGAGCTTGATGTGCTAAACCGGGAGGAGATCAATAACGGTCATATTTACTGGCTCAATCGCGAGGGATCATACTGGCCAATCCCCCAGAATGTTGATCCAGCCCCCGCCAGTGGCAAGACAGTTGACGAGTGGAAAAAAGAACCGTACGTCCAACTTGGGGCGATTGCACTGTTGGTATTGCTGATTGGAACAGGCACGGTACTTGTCGGGACATTCGAGCTCGCCGAAACATATACCCTACCAGTCGGTGGGGCCCGCCTTGTCACGATTGGGCTGGCATTGGGACTAACAAGCTACATTCTGCTCGTTGCGGCCGGCGTTTCGTGGGCATTTAGTGAAACCATCTCAAGATACTTCGGATATAATTGAGGTGTGTTATTGTGACAACCCGGAACTACAGTCCTGTTAGTACAGAATTCGTGGATTCTTCGTTTCGCTATACTGAGTGTGTTGTCCGCCTTGGAGACTTATATCAAAAGGAACAGTACTTATTATCATATGGACTCAGACCCACAGCTTACGGCAACACAGGAAGCCCTTCTTGAGGAGGCACATACTGCTGCGACCAATGCCTACACGCCATATTCAGCATATCAGGTTGGCGCAGCTGTACACACAACCACAGGCGATGTGTTTTCTGGAACTGCAGTAGAGAATGCCTCATATGGAATGACCGTTTGTGCGGAGGTATCTGCAATAACAGCTGCTGTATCGGCTGGTCATCGTGATATCTCCACAATTGCAATCGTCGGAGGATTCCCCGACTCAACAGAAAACACCTATCCCACACCATGCGGTCGTTGCCGACAGGTTATTCAGGAGATGGACACGATTAGTGATGCTGAGATTACGGTTATTTGCTCAAACTTATCCATGAATGATATTGCTCTGTTCTCTATTGATGAGTTGCTTCCTCACTCGTTTGGGCCCTCTGACCTCGATAGTGATGACGCATAAGGGACTAAGCGCGATTTACTTATCTCGATTTTACAAATTCAGTATTTGGTTCAATACAAAAATATATGTGTATTATGTAAATATAGTGAGTATACCGTCGACGTATGCCGCACCGATCAGGGATAATCCATGGAGTTTTTGCATTTTTCTCTACTCTATTTGCTATCAAAATCGTGGTAAAGAAGGGACTGTTTTTATTGGATGAAATTGCTCGGCATCAATTCGTTCACTTGCCACTTGAGATACTTCTTGTAGAAGTTCCAATCTCGGTATTCGGTGGTGTAGGCGACATCGTGACTGATCTTATTAACACAGAACTGCCTGCCGAAGCGATTGGACTGGTTATTGCATATCCGTTATTTGTCGCACTGGTTGTCGGTGTTACTCACACTGCCAGTCTTCGGACAATTGGAAGTTATTGGCTCGGCTCAACTGTGGTTACTGGACTCGTGGTAGCAATGAGCATTGGGATGATCCCTGATCCAGGTGATGTTGGATCTGGGGTTACGTATCATCTTCAGAATCACACTATTGCACTTGTAGTGCAGGATATCGTACTCAGTGTTGGATACTGGATTTCTGATACTGTTGAACCGCTGATTGGCAGACCAATCGATGAGACAACTGGCCTCCTGGTTTCTGGTGTTGTGTTTGCGATTCTTTATGGAATTCTCTGGGAAATACTGGTTGGCCACTAGCGAGCACTCTTGTCCGAATGCCACCTAACTCGAAACATGTTCACAAAGATAGCAGGTAAAAATACCTCGTGACTTGCGCGTAAGATGATTCAGAGAGAGCGTTTATCTCAGTGTTTTCCAAAAACAAATCTATGACCTCAAATACTCAACCCAATATTTTGGTTGCAGGCGATACAACAGCGGATCTCTATCCGATGGAGCCACCAGCAGTTTCGGAAGGTGGCTCACTTCGATGGTTCATGGGTTTGTAACTGTTTCTGAATTTCGAATCTTTAAACAGTAGTAAGCAGCAATTAACAACAAGACAATGCCACGGTCGTACGCTATCGGCGAGTTCGCGGAGGAA
>OBKM01001133.1_pt1 | contig 11347 bp, 11 predicted proteins | sample 1519691 | NCBI WGS metagenome assembly OBKM01 (sample SAMEA37050418, study PRJEB22526) | metagenome | biome: saline pan; feature: lake; material: water | place: Egypt | collected 2015 | depth 0.5 m
TTGTCGGATTCATCCCGCGCCTAAAGGCGCGGGTATTCTCCTTGATTTCGTATAAAGGCCAAGGAGAATACCTGCGGCTTCAGCCGTCCCCAGAAGTCATAGTAATCCAAGAAAATAATTGAGAGACCCAAATCAGAAGCAGGTCATAGAGCGGTTGCTGCCGCCATTAGTAGAGACCCCATTGCTCAAAACCTTTCCCGAGGTGATATAGATTTCTGGTGTGCAGACGAGACCGGCGGTCTCGTCAACGCAGGATGAATCCGACAACTCAGAGTCAATCTGCGCTGCAATAGCCACGCTGAGATTGATACTCCGTAACTTAAACTGACAGGAGCCTCTACATATGGATAGGAATCAAGCTGGGAACAAAGCGATTCCTGCCAGTTCTACGATGGCGGCCTGTCTACCCCAAGTAGTGAGATCGTTCGAGAATCTTCGATTCTCGTGATGACGAAAATCTTCGATTTTCGAACCACAGTAATCGGAACCAGTCCGGTGAACGACTGGTTCTGACAATGAACTGACGCAGTGCCCAACTGCTGTACGCACCACAGAAAGTAACTCCGAGTCCGTCGACATCTGCCGGACTCCCTGAGGCAAAAACAACTCTGGGAGTCCGAACACGATGGAGGATAGGAGTACCGGGGGCGTGGCACTCCCAGCAGTCCCACCCGCCACAGTCCGTGAACCCCACGCGGGCTCTCACCGTGCCGGGGGTCGGGGGAACTGCAAACCTGAAACTCCCACCGCTCGGGATTCCTCCGCCACGCGGAGGAGGATGTCAATTCGAGGGGGGTGTTCTTCGTCTACGGCGGTAAGCCTGCAAAAGTTAAATTATCTGAGCCTGAGCATAATATATGGACGTTCCCAGTGCCGTTACGGAGGTCCTCGACGAGGAGGCAGTTGAGGCCAGCGTTGCGCTCGGTGGCAGCGACACGTTGTTTGTGACCCCGACACGGACGATCGTGTACCGGAGTGAAGGCCTCCTCAGTGACGAGGCAGTCGAGGAGTACACTCACGATGTCGACCGCATTGGAGTCTCCGAGGGCCGCCGCAAAGCGACGATCACGCTGGCAGGGTCCCTGGGGGAGGAACAGACGCTAAGTGTGCCTGCAGGTACAGTCGACGATGCTCTCGAGCCGATGCTTGCGGGCGTGTTGCGCGAGAACAACGTCATTGAGGGCGACGAGACAGTGATTCACCTGTACCGTCTGAGCGAGCTGTCGGTCGTTTTGACCGATACCCGGTTGATCAAACACGTGGGGGCTTCAGTGTGGGACAACGAGTACGAGACCGCGCCGTACGGCGACGTGACGGCCCTCACCACGGAGGAGGGTGACGTCTCGACACAGATCGTCCTCGAAGTCGACGGTCGTCCCCAACGTATCAAGGCACCAACGAGCACCGCAAAGCAGCTCCGGGAGCACCTCGAGATCGTGTTGCGTGACTACCACGGCATCGGGGACACGACCGATCTCAATGCGGCACTAAGCAGCGACGGAGAGGACACTGACACAGCCGAAGCGACGGTCGAGGAGGGCGCTGCCGAAGACGTCGACGCACTAGCAGCCACGATTTCTGAGGTCACGGAGGCCCCCGATGAGGACACAGCGGCCGGGAGTCAACGCCTGGGTGGGGCTGGATTCGAGCCGCCAGACGAAGCAGAGCCCGCCGTAGCGCGGGAGCTTGAAGAACTGCGGACGGCAATTGAAGACCAGACAGAGGTGCTGAACCAGCAACAAGAGCTCCTCGAGCAGCTGATCGACGAACTGCGCCGGGGCCGCTAGGAGGAGAGCCGATCGTCGACCAGCGACCGGAGATCTTCTTCGGACGTCGCACCAACGAGACGTTCGTACGGGTCGCCCTCGTGGTACGCCTCGATCGTAGGCACACCACGCACCTGGTAGTCGGCAGCAATCGTCTGGTGGTCGTCGACGTCGATCCGGACGACCGTGGCGTCGGTCTCTGCGGCCAAGTCCTCAAGGGCCGGCTCCATCATCTTACACGGACCACACCACTCGGCGTGAAAGTCCAGTACAACGAGGGGGTGTGAGTCGAGGATCGTCTGGAGCTGGTCAGGGGTTTCGATGTCGATCGGCGCCGCTGGAGACGAACTACCGTCGGTAGTGTCTGCGACCATACCGTCGTTGTATACCTTGTCCCGGTTTATGTGTTCGGCTTACCGGGCGTGTAGATCGTCGCCGGCAGGGAGCACCCCGCGGCGTGCAAGCAACAACGTGACCGCCGGCATGAGGACAAAGGCAGTTACCAACGCAAAGCCCATTGCCAGCGCGATTGCGATCCCGAAGTTCGACAAGACGGGGAAATCGGAGATCATCAACACACCGAAGCCGAGCATCGTCGTCGCGCCAGAGCCAAGCACCGGCCGTGACTTCTGGACGACAGCCGTTCGCATCGCTCGCTCCGGAGCAGCGCCGGTCGTCACCTCCTCGCGGAACCGCTCGTAGATGTGCACTGCGTAGTCAATCCCGATGCCGAGGATGATCGCCGCTGTCGTGACCGTCAAGGGGTTCCACGGCACGTCCAGCAGGTACATTCCGCCGGCGGTCAGTGCCAGTGCTGCACCGGAAACGCTGGTGATGAGTAAGACAGACTCACGGCCAGACCGTAAGACGAGACCGAGGAACAACGCACCCAGCCCGAAGCTGATGATCGTAGTCTGGGTGAGACCGGAGGTCACGTTCTCAATGACGTTCCGGTTGAGGACCATCTCGCCAGTGACACGAGTCTCCATGTCTGCTGGAAGGACCTCGTCCGCGGTCGCTTGGATGGCGTTGATAACTTCCCGTTCGGTTTCGCCATCGATGTCCTCAATGAAGATTTGAACGATGATCCGGTCGGGATGCTCACCAGGTGATAGACCAAGCTGTGGTGGCCGGTCAACGTCCGTGCGGTGATCAAGCGCAGCGGCAAACTCGTCAGCCGCGGGGAACTCGTCTCCCTGTGGACCGGAAGCCGGTGGGCTGGCCGCACCGACCTCCATCGCTCGGGCACCACTCATCACCGTCACGACGTGTTCGTGTTGCTCAATTTCGTTTTGGAACGCCCTGACATCTTGGAAGTTCTCGTACGTGTAGGCGTCGTCCGTTTCGATGATCGCGTAGTTAATATCCGGACTCGGAACAGTCGCCTCGAGCTCGCGGATATCCTGCCGTTCCTCGATGTCGGGCCAGTAATCGAGCATATCTTCTTGCGTGTCGACGGCCGGGTACGCCGCGACGCCGCCGGCGATGCCGACGAGTAAAACGAGCCCGATCAGTGCCGCCCGTGCAGACACGACATTCGACAGGCCGCCGAAGAACCGCTCGACTGCCGGTTGACGGTCACCGCCATCGTCACCGCCATCGGTCATAGCAGTACCGGTTGGGTCGTCGGTCGCAGCGACGCCGGTCTCGTGCGTATCGAATGTCACCAACAACGCCACAAGGAACGTGACCGACAGGACCATAGCAGCGAGGACACTGAACACAACGGTCACACCGAACTGCCGAACCGGCGGGACATCAGCGACCAGCAGCGAACCAAGTCCTACTGCGGTAGTGCCGAGCACGATGGCCAGCGACCGGCCGGTCGTCCGGGACGCGACGCCTGCTGCGTCGATCGGTGAGCGTCCGCCTGTGCGTTCTTCGACGTACCGCGTTTGGATCTGTAAGCCGTAGTCAATCGCCAGCCCGAGGGCTACTGGCATCACCCCGAGCATGATGGCGTTAAACGAAAAGCCGACAAAGCCCATCATACCGAGCATCATAAGCACGACCGCCAAGGCCGTCGCAAGCGGCAGCGTGACTCGCCGAGTCTTACGCAGCCGGCCGTGCATGATAACCACGACTAGCAACAAGATAATGCCAAACGCGAGCGCGAACAGCTCGATCATCTCCGGGAGCATCATCCCGAATGCTGCTTCTTCGAAAACAGGCGTCCCGGTGAAGGTGACCTCGTCGATACCTGTGAGGTCTGTGCGCTCGGTCACCTCGCGAATTTGTTCTTCGGCGATTTCGTCTTCACTCGGGGGAAGCAAGCCGAACAACTCCCCATCACGGTCGTCTGGGATCTCAACGTCGCCGTACTGAATGATGACGATACCAGTGTCGCTCTCAGCGAACATCTCCTCGGCGTCATCGACGTACATCGGGTACGCAGCAGGGTCGACGTCGTCGGGGATATCAGGGTACTGCTCAGTGTCCTGAATATCCGGGTGGAGGTTCGAAATAACACCCATGTTCGACCGGTGTTCGTTGTACGAGTAGTTCAGCGAGTGGAGGACGTCACCCCGTGTATTTGGAATCTCACCACCACCCGGACCAGCCTTGACAGGATGAACCGGGCTTGTCACGAGTGCTGCGGCGTCGACATCCTCGTAGTAGGACTGATATAGCTCCGAGATACCGTCAGCGACCGCCGGGTCAGCGAGGTCGGTGTCGTCGTCGGTCTCGAGTTGCACGAAGACGACGTTGCCCTTGTCGAAGTCTTCTTGAATCTCGTCCCAGTTTGCCATCGTCTCCGAGTCGTCGTCGAGATACAGCTCCATTCCGAGGCTCATCTGTACGCCAGCGGCACCGACAACCGAAATCGCGAGTACGAGTCCGATAGCTACAAACACGGCTGTTCGACGCTTTGCAGCACCGCGTCCAATACGTTCTAAAATCGTCCGATTATCGCTGTCTCGCTGACTCATAGTAGACGGACAGTGGTACTCGGTTCTCCCACTTAGTGTTTTTGCATTATACTCACAATACTACACAATTTATCGAAATATCAGATTAATCAATAGGACGGAGAAATTGGCCGCATCGTCCACTTTTTTCGGCACTGGTCAGCGTGTTACCAAGCGTAGTGGCGAATAGGCTAGTATCTGTGGCGTTTGATATTGTAATCTTGCGGAATTATTCTTCCAACCCGGCTCCGCTGTTGAACGTAGGAAGTGCCCGTGGTGCCGTAATCATCTTGTAGCGTTACCAGCGACGGCGGTCTCAGTGTGTGATCCGATGGCTCGGACCCACACTGGCTGTGCATAATTCGTGCACAAATATTATACAGGACGGGCACAAACCGTAATATATGCCCCAGTCAATCGGTGAAATGCTCCGGCGTGAAATGGAGTGTGACGGCCTCCTCGATTGTTTCCACGGCCTCAAGGAACTCGACCAGCAGTGCTTCGAGGTCCTCGCCGACGCCCCGGAACCGATGACTGTCGATGAGGTTGCCGATATCGTCGACCGGGAACGGTCGACGGCGTATCGATCGCTCCAGCGACTAGTTCAGGCCGGTGTGGTGCAAAAAGAACAGGTAAACTACGACGACGGTGGATATTACCACGTCTTCGCACCGGCAGATCCCGAAGAAGTCTCCCGGAACATGCAGCGTATGCTCAACGACTGGTACGCGAAGATGGGCCAGTTGATTGATGACTTCGAGGACCGCTACGAGGGCCCTTCAAAGGTCACGTCCGATAGCTGATCGTTACAGCGCTGCAATTAGTTCGTCCAGGCGTTGCTTTGCCGACTCGTCGGGAGGAGTGTGTGGTGATCGTGCGTATCCGGCGGGGGCCCCACGCTGGCGCATTGCGTATTTCAGTCCAGCGACGGTGTACTGACTCGTCACCGCGTTATTGAGCTCTGCCAGCTCGGCGGTTTGCGCCCGTGCTTCCGCCGGATCCGTGTCGTGTGCCTCGTACACGTAGGCGGCGGCAGCCGGCGCGACGTTAGCGAGTGCAAGGATGCCGCCCGCAGCGCCGACATCAAGGGCGGACCCGAACAGGCCACCCGCGCCGACCAGTGCGGCGAACTCGTCGGTACTCGTGCGCTCAAGAAGCCTGATGAGGCTACTGAGATCACCAGCTGAGTCTTTGATGCCGACAATGTTGTCGTGGGTAGCCAGTGAACCAACTGTTGGCGGTGTGAGTCGCACCCCCGTGTACGTCGGGACCGAGTACAGGTACACCGGGATCGACGCGGCCTCTGCGACCTCACGGTAGTACGTCGCCAGGGTCTCTTGGTCGTGGGTGTAGTAATGCGGTGTCACGACGAGGGCTCCCGCCGCACCCGTCTCGGCCGCCGCGGTGGTTGCCTCCATGGTCGCTCGCCTGCCAGGATAGCCGGTGCCGGCGATGACGGGCACCGTGGCCGCGTCGACGACAGTCTCGATGACCGCGGTTCGTTCCTCGCAGGTCAAAAGCGGTGCCTCACTCGTCGATCCACATGGAACCAGGAAGTCGACGCCGCGCTCTTCCAGCCACGTGACGAGATCGAGCAGCCGGTCGTGGTCGACGTCACCGGCCTCGTCGAACGGAGTTACAACCGGTGGTCCAACGCCGTGCATGAGGCCGAGTGGGGGCTATCCACAAATAGGCCTTCGGACCGTGTCGCGTCGTGTGTGCAACCGGCTGGATTCCCGGGGGAACGGAACTACTTTCATGACCTGCCGGCTACAGGCAGGTGTGCGAAGCATCACTCGCGGCAGCGGCGACCCGACCGTCGCGATCGTCGGGGGCATCCACGGCGACGAGCCGGCCGGTGTGCAGGTCGTGAACCGGCTCGAAGAGCTTGAGCTTGAGCTTTCAGGGACGGTTCGGCTCGTTGTTGCCAACGAACGGGCACTCGATGCAGGCGTACGGTACACCGAGGTCGACCTGAACCGGCAGTTCCCAGGGGACCCGGATGGAGAGGCCTACGAGACGCGTTTGGCAGCAGATGTCTACGACGAAATCGTCGACGATGACGCAGTATTAGCGTTGCACACGAGCCACAGTCTCCCCCCGCCGTTTGCGTTGTACAGTCAGCTGACACCAGGGGTCAGACGAACGGTGACCGGGATGCCGGTAGACTACGCTGTCGATACGAGCACGCTGCGGGAGACGACGTTGGACGCTGTTCACGCGGGGACAGTCAGTCTGGAGGCCGGCGTCCAGGGCAGCGAAGAGGCAACGGCCTTTGGGTTACTTGCGAGTCTCGAATTTCTCCGAGCGCACGACGTATTGGACGCGGGATCAGCGATGTATACCTCTGTCCGTCGGGTCCGTGCATTCCGGGAGATCAGGAAAGGCCACGGTACACCGCGGTTGTACTATCGGAACTTCCAGCGCATTCCAGAAGGTGCCCTCTACGCCGAGGACGACGAAGTCTCGTATCGGACGACAGCAGCAGACAAGGTTTTAGTACTCGCGAGTGAGCACGGCTACGAGAACATCTTCGGGATTCTCGCCGAGCACGACGGAATCATTGAGCCGGTTGCCGACCTCAACTCGACGCGTTGAGCGGAACGTAATACCTTTTGTTGTCTCAACAGTAGTCCCTGCATGAGCGTTGACCTCGACGCGGAGAAATACGACCACCACCGGCAGGCCGGTGAGATCCTCACTCAGGTCCGTGCCGAAACTGTCGATCGCATCGAACCTGGCGCGAGTCATCTTGAGGTCGCGACCTTCGCAGAGGAGCGAATCCGCGAGCTCGGTGGCAAGCCGGCGTTTCCACTTAATATCAGCATCGACGAAGAGGCCGCCCACCGGACCCCGAGTATCGACGATGAGGCGACCTTCGGCGAGGAGCTTGTAAACATCGACATCGGTGTTCACGTCGACGGGTGGATCGCCGACTCAGCGGTGACAGTCGACCTCCGCGGCGAGCACGGCGATCTTGTCGAGGCCAGTGCTGCGGCGCTGGCGAAGGCAATCGAGTTGATCGAGCCCGGCGTGAGCACGGCAACACTCGGGGCGAAAATCGAGAAGACGATCGAAGCACAAGGGTTCCGGCCGGTGGCAAATCTGACCGGCCACGGCCTGGGCCGATACGAGCAACACACGGATCCAACGATCCCGAACCGGTCGGTACCCGAGGGGCAGACACTCACTGCGGGAGACGTCGTGGCGATCGAACCGTTTGCGACGACCGGCTCCGGCAAGGTCCGGGAGGGCCCCTCGGAGGAGATCTTCGCCCTCGAAACCGACGGCTCCATTCGAAACCGGGCCGCCCGGAAAGCACTCGAACAGATCACCGATGAGTTCCGGACACTGCCGTTTGCGACCCGCTGGCTTGAGGGCAACCGCCCCGAGATGGCACTCCGCCGGCTCAAACAACGCGGCCTGGTCGAGGGCTATCCCGTCTTGCGCGATACCGAGGGGTCTTACGTGAGTCAGAAAGAGCACACTGTACTCGTGACCGACGCCGGGTGTGAGGTACTGACTCGGTCGTAGCATGGAGCAGCTGTTCGCACCGTGGCGTATCGACTGGGTACGGCGGGATGACCTCAACGAAGAGTACGAGTGTGTGTTCTGCGGGCTCCCAGCCGAAGACGCGGACCGAGAGAACCTTCTCGTCGCAGAGAGTGAGCGTGCGGTCGTATTACTGAATAACTACCCCTACAATCCCGGTCATGTGATGGTGATTCCGCGGGAACACGAGGGGCGCTTGTCCGACCTCTCGAGAGCGACACGGGCAGAGCTGATGGACCTGACAGCGATAACGGTCGACGCCGTCGAAGCGGGGCTGGAACCGGATGGGTTCAACGTGGGATTCAACCTCGGTGAGGCTGCCGGTGGCTCGATTAAAGACCACCTCCACGCCCACGTCGTCCCACGGTGGCATGGGGATGCGAACTTTATGGCGGTGATCGACGACACGCACGTGATCGTCGAGGCACTCGCCGACACGTACGACCGGATGCACACGGCCTTCGCCGACCGACCGGATACGACCGTCACCGAGCAGACCGCAGCTGTGCGTGTCGAGCTATCAGAGCGATAATCACAAGCCGATTGCGTACGAACCTCGGATGTGTCACGCCGCCGCACCATCCGCCTGGCGAGTGTACTCGTCCTCCTCGGAAACGGTCTCCTCCTCGGTCTCAAGGCTGGTGCCTGGTGGGTTTCGGGGAGTCTTGCGGTCGGTGCGGAGGCAGCCAACAGCCTGACCGACGTCGTCTACAGTCTCGTTGTCGTCGGGGGGTTGTATCTGACCACACAGCCGCCCGATCAGGACCATCCACACGGACACGAACGCATTGAGCCCTTCGTGTCGCTGTTAATCGCAGTCGGCATTCTGGGCGTAGCCGCCGGCTTGATTTACAGCGCCGCCGTCACGCTCCGTGCTGGCGATGTGACGGCGCCGACAGGCCCGGCTGCGGCAACGGTCCTCGTGGCGACAGTCGGGCTCAAGTATCTCCTCTACCGGTACTGTCGGTCCATCGCAAAAAAGCACGACTCACCAGCGATCAAGGCGACTGCACTCGACAACCGAACGGACGTGGCAACGGCAGGGGCAGCGTTGGTTGGCGTCGTCGGCGCCCAGAATGGGTATCCGCTGCTCGATCCCCTCGCAGCCGGGATCGTCGCCCTCGTGGTCGGCTATACCGGCGTCAGGATCGGCCGTCAGAATCTCAATTACCTGATCGGCGCGGCGCCGCCGGCAGAACTCGAAACCGCGATCGTCGCGCGCGCGCAAGATCCACCAGCAGTTCAGGGCGTCCACGACGTCGTTGCCCACCACGTTGGGCCGGAGGTGGACGTCTCACTTCACGTCGAGGTCGCCAGCGATCTTTCTGTGACAGATGCACACGATGTCGAGATGGCGGTCATCGAGGCCGTTGGTGATCTTGATCCAATCGACGACGTCTTTGTCCATCTCGATCCCCACCAAGAGCGGCACGGGGGCCCATCGGAGAGTGGAGATGACTGACCACGACCGCGAACTGGTGGTTGAGGTACTGGGCCGAGTGCCGGCGGAGTCACTGGAGCTTTCTGAGGCGGTCGACCTCATCGAGACGGTCACGACCGATCCACACCAGACCCGTGAGATTCTCACAGCGGCCGAAGCGCGTGGATACATCGACCGGGAGGGACAGGAGATTACGCCGACCGGCCGGCCGATTCCCTTCGAGTGTGCGATCGTCACACGGGACGGCGAGTTCGCGTGTCAACGGTGTGGAGCAGAACTGACGACGGGGTATTTTCTGGCACTCGACACAGGTGACTGGGGGCCGTTTGGATCGACATGTATCCGGAAGGTCACCGGACGGGAGTGAGTGGTCGAGACAAGAGGAACTAACTGCACCGACACAAACGGGGGCCTATGGGACTTCCAGGTGAGTCAGAAGCGTTTCTCGAAGAGCTGCTTGAAACTGCCAGTCCATCCGGATACGAGGCGCCGGGACAGCGTGTCTGGGTGGAGTACGTCGACACGTTTGCCGACGAGGTGACCGTCGACGCCTACGGCAACGCGGTCGCAGTCGTCGATGGCGGTGGCCCGAAGGTTGCGGTGACAGGCCACGCAGACGAAATCGGGTACATCGTCCGCCAGATCGACGACGACGGCTACATTCACCTGAGCCGGATCGGTGGTAGTGACAAGACTGTCAGCCGTGGGCAACACGTCGTCGTCCACGGGAACAACGGCCCGGTACAGGGCGTCATCGGGCAGACAGCACTGCACCTTCGGGACAGTAACGATGTCGTCGATATTTTGAACCAGGTGGTTGATATCGGCGCAACGGACGGTGAGAATGCCCGCGAGCAGGTCGAGGTCGGGGATCCGATTACCATCGCAACCACCGTCGAAGAGCTCCAAAATGACGTCATTGCTGGACGAGGACTCGACAATCGGGTCGGGACCTGGGCTGCAGCCGAGGCGTTGCGCCGGGTCAGTGAGGCCGGGACCGACGCGACCGCGTATGCCGTCTCGACAGTACAAGAAGAGGTCGGGCTCAAAGGGGCACAGATGGTCGGTGATGAACTCGCCCCCGACGCAGCAATCGCTGTTGACGTGACCCACGCCACGGACTACCCCGATGCCCCCGGCGACAAGGCCAGTGACGTCACACTCGGGGCGGGGCCGGTTATCACTCGAGGTAGCACGAACCATCCAGCAGTGGTCGATACGGTGCGGGCGGCCGCGGAGGCTGCCGACATTGAGTACCAACTCGCCGCTGCAGGTGGACGAACCGGCACCGACGCGGATGCTTTCTACACGCAAGCGGGTGGAATCCCGTCGCTCAACGTCGGGGTACCAAACCGGTACATGCACACACCGGTCGAAGTCATCGATCTCGCGGATCTCGACGCAACCGCAGCTGTTCTCGCCGCAACCATCGACCGTGCAGCGGCGGCCGCTCCGTTCACCAGCCGGGTGTGAACTGGCTTCAGGGCGAGTTCCCCGCGTCGCCGGACGCGGGGGGAACGCCCGACAGTTCCTACCCAATCCACAGTTTCAACGCACTTTGGAACCGTATTTAGCTGAATTGAGGCGCTACGCCCCCGTCCGCAACGAGCAGCGCAGTCCGCGCAGCGGACAAGCAGCGGTAACGAGAGCAAACTCTCCGTCGCACAGCAGAACGCTTG
>OBKM01001134.1_pt1 | contig 11329 bp, 9 predicted proteins | sample 1519691 | NCBI WGS metagenome assembly OBKM01 (sample SAMEA37050418, study PRJEB22526) | metagenome | biome: saline pan; feature: lake; material: water | place: Egypt | collected 2015 | depth 0.5 m
CCGCGGGAAACAGTTAATGACGAGTGCCGTTTCGTTCCCGTCGATATGCAAGTACGCGAGGAGCGGCTCAAAGACGATCTGCTGGCGAACGGGTCGTTCGGAGCCGTTGACGTGGAGACGGGTCGTGGTCGGACCGTGCTAACGGGGTCGGAGGCGGACGAACGAGCGAGAACACGGCTCGTGGAGACGCTCGAATCGAACGGCATGGACGTACGGATCGACCCCGTGGGCAACGTCGCCGGCCGGTGGACACCGCCGAGTGCCGACCCCGATGCCGACCCCGTGGCGGCCGGAAGCCACCTCGACAGCGTGCCGGAAGGCGGGATCTTCGACGGCCCCCTCGGCGTATACGCGGCCGTCGAGGCCGTCCGCGCGATCCGGGACGCCGGGTACGAGCCGAAACGCCCGATCGACGTCGTCTCATTCACCGAGGAGGAGGGTGGGCGGTTCGGTGTCGGACTGCTCGGATCGTCGGTTGCGGGCGGGCATCGAACCGTGGAGGAGGCTCTCGAGCTGGAGGACGATGGCGACACGCTCGGTGAGCTGCTTGCCGAGATCGGGTTCCACGGATCAGCCACGATCGCTCCCGAGCAGTGGACTGCGTGGCTCGAACTGCATATCGAACAGGGGACGGTGCTCGAACGCGAGGGCCTCCCGGTGGGGATCGTCAACGCAATCACGGGGATCACGAACTGCCGCGTCGAGATCCGAGGCGAAGCCGACCACGCAGGCAGCACCCTGATGAACGAACGGACCGATGCGCTGGTCGCCGCCGCCGAGTTCGTCGAGCGGACCGACGAGATCGCACGCGAGATCGCCGCCACGGACAGCGAGTTCGTTGCCGCGACGGTTGGGGAGCTTGATGTGAGCCCCGGCGCACGAAACATCGTTCCGGGCCGGGTTGCGCTGTCGATGGACGTACGCGACGTGGACCGGTCCGTGATGGATGATGTGGTGACACAGGCCCAGCGACGGCTCGCCAGACTCGAGACCGACCGGGGAGTCGACACGGAGCTCGACAGGTACCGGACACAGGACGCCGTCGAGATGAGCGACCGGTGTATGGACGCGCTCGCCGCCGCCAGCGATCGCTACGGGGTCGATCGGCTGCAGCTCCCGTCCGGCGGCGGTCACGACACGATGAATCTCGCGCACGCGACGGATGTCGGACTCCTGTTCGCCCGGTCACGGGACGGGATGTCCCACTCACCCCGTGAGTGGACCGACTGGGAGGACTGTGCGACCGCCGCGCAGGTACTCGCCGGGGCACTCGTAGAGCTGACGGACGCCGACCGGTGACCGACTCGGACCGGAACAGTCGTCGCGTCAGGGCTCGTACTCGACGGGAGTCGACCACGACACCTCATCCACGGCGTCGTCGATCGCCACGTCGAGCAGCCCCGACCGGACGAGGGTGTCGACGTTCCGCAGATCGTCGGTGAGCACTCGGTCGCCGGCGAGTTCGGGAGCCACGTCCCGAACCGCGGCGTGGGCCGCCGCCGTGCCGGTTCCCAACTCGAGATCTCCGAGATGCTCGGCTGCTTCGGCGGCACAGATGAGCTCTATCCCGACCACCTGCCGCGTCCGTCGGAGCACGGTCCGGGCGTTCATCGCGGCGGTGGCGCTCATGCTGACGTGGTCCTCTTGGCCACCCGAAACGGTCGCGTTGTCGGTGGCTGCTCGTCCAACACTGCGACACTCCGCGACGAGGGAGGCGGCGGTGTACTGCGCGATCATCAGCCCGGACTCGACGCCGGATTCTGCGGCCAGAAACGGTGGTAGATGGTCCTCCTGGAGGTTCGGATTGAGCAGGCGGTCGACTCGTCGCTCCGCGACGGCTGCCAGATCCGTGAGCGCGGCGACCAGATAGTCGAGTCGGTGAGCGAGCGGCGCGCCGTGGAAGTTCCCGCCGGAGACGACCGCGGCGTCGTCGGTCCCCGACGCCCGATCGTCGAGTGCTCTGCGCGGAAAAACCAGCGGATTGTCCGTCGCGCTGTTCAGCTCGATATCGACCGCCTCCCGCAGGTGGTCGACGGCGTCGCGGACCGCACCGTGGATCTGTGGGAGACACCGGATCGCATACGGGTCCTGCACGCGGTCGCAGTTGCGATGCGACTCTACCACCTCGCTGTCGCTCGTGAGACGTCGGACGATCCGTGCGGACGTGGCCTGCCCGGCGTGCGGGCGGACGTCGTGGATCGGTTCGGCACATGCGGCAGTCGTTCCCATCGACACCTCGGTCGTGAGCGCGCCGGCGGCGTCGGCTGCGCGGCAGACCCGGTCCGCATCGTGGACGAGAAGCGCGGCGACGCCAAGCGTGAGCTGCGTCCCGTTGATGAGCGCGAGTCCCTCCTTGGCGCGGAGCTCGACCGGCTCGAGCCCTACCTCGGCAAGCGCCGTCGCCCCGTCGTATCGCTCGACGCTGACGGCGGTCGACTCGCGTCCGGCACCCGATCGATGTCCGGCGTCCTCGGCAACGCGCTCGACGTCAGCGTCCCCCTCACCGATGAGCACGAGCGCGAGATGAGCAAGCGGCGCGAGGTCGCCGGACGCGCCGAGACTTCCACGTGCGGGAATGACAGGGTGGACGCGTCGGTTGAGCATCGCGACGAGAAGGTCGACGACATCGAGACGGATCCCGGAGTAGCCTTTCAACAGGGCGTTTATCCGCGTACAGATCAGCGCACGGACGACCTCGCGCGGGAGCTCCGGCCCGAGTCCGGCCGCATGACTTCGTAGGAGGTTCGTCTGGAGCTCCGCGAGTCGGTCGGGCGGGATGCGTTCGTCGACGAGTTCGCCGAACCCCGTGTTGACGCCGTACACTGGGTCCCCGACATCGAGGATCCCGTCGACCCGGTCGCGGGCCTCGCGAACGCGCTGACGCGCCGGCTCCGCAAGCTGCACGGGTTCGTTCTCCCGGGAAACCGCAACTACCTCCGCGATCGTCAGCGTCTCGCCATCCAGCGTAACCGTCATTGGTCGTTCCTCTCCCGGGCGTCAGTCCCTCTCCGGTCGGTGGTCTCGGATCGGTGTATGCCGCCGTTCCGTTCGCTGACGCCGACCCGGCGAACGCCCGGATCGCGAGCGTACGCGAGGTCGCCGCCGACGAACGCGAGTTCGACCGGCGACTCGTCGAACCGGTACGCGACGTGCGCGTGTGACGGTGCGGTCAACACGAGCAGGTCTCCCGGCGCACCGGGTTTGAGCGTCCCGGAGCCGGCGGGAACGACGTCGTCGGGAACTCGGGGGTCGTCGGCACCGAGCGCTACCCCCCCGGCGTACGAACACGCGCGGACCGACTCGGCCGGCGACAGCCCCATGCCGACCGACGCGAGCGTAGCGGCGAAGCTCGCTCCCGGCGCGTAACAGTTCGGATTGAAATCAGTGGCGACGGCGACCTCCGACCCGGCAGCGAGAAAGCGCCTGGGGTCCGCGTAGTCGGTGCCGAGTGCGAACGCGGTCCCCGGAAGCAGCGTCGGAACCACCCCGGCGTCGGCGAGCGCGGTCGCATCCTCGTCGGTCGCCTGCAGGAGGTGATCCGCGCTAACCGCGTTGCTGTCGGCCGCGAGCTGTGCACCGCCGATCCGCTCGAACTCCTCGGCGTGAATCGTCGGCACGAGCCCCGCGTCCGCACCAGCCTCGAGCAGACGACGGGAGTCGGCGACGGAGAAGACGCCGGCCTCACAGAACACGTCACAGAAGACGGCGTCGTCGGCGACCGCCGGGAGCTGGTCGTCGATGACGTGGTCGACGTACGCGCTCGCCGAGTCGAACGCCGGAGGGGTAGCGTGTGCCCCCATGAACGTCGGGACGAGCCGGACGGGGTGCCGCTCGCCTGCCAGCGAAACGACCGCCAGCATTCGCGCTTCTGTCTCCGGGTCCAGCCCGTAGCCGGACTTCACCTCGACGGTCGTTGCGCCCGCGGCGAGCATGACGTCGAGTCGGTCGAGGAGCTCCTCGAGGAGCGTCTCCGTCTCCGTCTGCCGGGTCGCACGAACCGTTCGAAGGATCCCACCGCCCTCGTCCATGATCTCCTGGTAGCTCCGCCCGCGGAGCTTGGCCGCGAACTCGTCGGAGCGGTCACCCGCGAACACCGCATGGGTGTGGCTGTCGACGAACCCCGGGAGGACGGCCCGTCCGCTCGCGTCGACCGCGTGAGCTGCGTTCGCTGGCGGATACTCGCGGACCACCTCGTCGGTGGGGCCGACGGCGACGACCGCACCGTCCGCGACGGCGACGGCACCGTTCTCGATCCGGTCCAACACGGCGTCGGGGTCGTCCGGCGGCCCGTCGCCGCCGGGATGGGGAGGGACGCTCGTGGCGTCTTCCGAGTCGGCAACGTCGCTGATCGACGCCGTTCGCGTCGCGGGTCCGACGACCAGCTCGGTGGCGCTGTGAACGACGCAGTCGAGTCGGGTCATGTACCCACCTCCGTACGGTGCCCGGAACGCTTTTTCGCCGCTCGACTGATATCCGCAGCATGGAGCGGATCCACGTCAACCCCGCGGCGCTCAAGGACGCCAACGAGATCGGGTACAACCACGCGATCATTGCGAACGGCGAGTTCTACATGGCCGGCCAGGTCGCGATGAACGCCGACGGAGAGGTCGTCGGCGACGACGTCGCCACGCAGGCGCGGAAAGCCTACGAGAACGTCGAGATACTGCTCGAGACGGTCGGAAAGGAGCTGTCGGACGTTACCAAAGTCACCACCCACATCATCGAGCCACACGAGCGATATTTCGACGGCTACAAGGAGGTTTACTGGGAGACGTTCGAGGAGCCGTACCCCTGTCATACGGTTCTCGGGGCACACCAGTTGGCTCACGAGGAGTATCTGCTCGAGATCGAGATCGAACTCCCGTTCACCGAGCGAGACGTCGCCGCGATCGAACCCGACGGCGAGGAGATCGTTCGTATCTCCTGACGCCGCCGTCGAGCCTGCCGTACGAGCACGCGCGATGCAGTCGGTAGCGACGGTCACTGTTCGTTCATCGGCACGTGGACGTCCGACCGTGCCGCCTCCTCGAGCGCTTCCTCGTACCCCGCGTCGGCATGCCGGATGACGCCCATCCCGGGGTCGGTGGTAAACACGCGTCTCGCTTTTTCCGCGGCGAGATCGGTCCCGTCGAGCACGACGTGGTTGTTTGCATGCAGTGAGTTCCCGATCCCCACGCCACCGCCGTCGTGGACGGAGACGATGTCCGCGCCCGCGGCAGTGTTCAAAAGTGCGTTGAGGATCGGCCAGTCGGCGACCGCGTCGGTGTCGTCCCGCATCGCCTCCGTCTCACGGTTGGGGCTCGCGACCGATCCCGCGTCGAGATGGTCGCGAGTGACGACGATGGGTGCCTCGATCTCCCCGTCAGCCACGAGTTCGTTGATGCGGAGCGCGAACCGCGCACGCTCGGTGAGCCCCTCCTCGTCGGTCTCGTAGCCGAGCCAGCAGACGCGAGAGGGGAGCCCCTGGAACTGCACCTGCTCTTGGGCCAGCTCGATCCACCGCCGAAGCTGCTCCTTCTCGGGGAACAGTTCGAGGATCGCCTCGTCGGTACGGTAGATATCCTCCGGGCTCCCCGAGAGCGCCGCCCACCGGAACGGCCCCTTCCCGCGACAGAACTGCGGCCGGATGTACGCGGGGACGAACCCGGGGAACTCGAACGCGTCCTCGACGTCGCGCTCCGCACGAACCTGCCCGCGGATGTTGTTACCGTACTCGAAGGCGATCGCTCCCTCCGCTTGCAGCTCGAGGATCGCCTCCACGTGCCGAGCCATCGTGTCCAGACTCTCCTCGACGTATCGGTCCGGCTCCGTCTCCCGGAGGTCGTCCGCCTCGTCGACGGTGTACCCGGAGGGGTAGTACCCCTCGAGCGCGTCGTGGGCGCTCGTCTGGTCGGTCACCACGTCGGGCACGAACCCCCGATCGATCAGCGCTTCCAGCAGATCCGCCGCGTTCAGATGCACGGCGACGCTGTACGGCTCGCCGTTCTCGGCGGCGGTCTCGGCACGCTCGATCGCCTCGTCGAGATCCGACGTTTTCTCCTGACAGTAGCCGGTTTCGATGCGCCGGTCGATGCGCTCCTCGTCGACCTCGGCGGCGATACAGACGCCGCGGTTCATCGTGACCGCAAGCGGCTGCGCACCGCCCATGCCGCCGAGTCCACCCGTGACGACGATCCGCCCCTCGAGGTCCGCCTCGCCGTACTCCTGTCGGGCAAGCGCCGCGAGCGTTTCGTAGGTTCCCTGAATGATCCCTTGCGTACCGATATACGCCCAGGATCCGGCCGTCATCTGGCCGTACATGATCTTCCCCTCGGCTTCCAGCTCGTGGAAGTGCTCCCAGTTGTCCCAGTTACCGACGAGATTCGAGTTGGCGATCAACACCCGCGGCGCGCGCTCGTGCGTCTCGAACCGTCCGACCGGCTTGCCGGACTGCACGAGAAGCGTCTCCTCGTTGCCGAGCGCACGTAGCTCGTCGAGGATCGCGTCGTAGGCGTCCCACGACCGGGCCGCGCGACCCGTCCCGCCGTACACGACGAGATCCTCCGGTTTCTCGGCGACCTCGGGATCGAGGTTGTTGTTTAACATTCGAAGTGCCGCCTCCTGCCGCCACCCCCGACACTCCGTGTCAGTCCCGGTCGGCGCGCCCTTGTAGCGTCGCCACTGCTCGCTCGGTTCACCGATGCCGCCCGCTGAGCGGTGTTGCTGTTCGCTCATATGCTATGGTGTGTCCTCACAAGCAGAAAAGTACGATCGCCGTGCGGAGTAGGGTTTATATACATCGGTCGGAACTACCGGACATGTTCGAGACGACGTTCAGGATCGGGAACGGCGGCGAGCCGATCCCGACTGCCGGTCGGGCGGTCCGGGTCGATCTCTGGTGTAACGACCACTGTGATCTCGTCCGTGCGGTTGGGGACGACGCGCCGGCGGTCGTCGCGGACATCGACGCGACGATAGGGGTGGCCGATCGAATCGTCGACGGCGAAGAGCACGTCGTGGTGACGGACGGCTGTCTGGCCACACACCGATCGGACAACGTCGAACGATACGTCGGTTCCCACGGATGTCTCCTATTACCCCCGCTGCAGTACACGGACGGCCAGCGGGTCTGCCGTATCCTGTCGCTTGACGCGGGCGCGCTGAGCGAGCTGTACGCGGAGCTTCTCGACGACGGCTACGACGTAACCGTGCAGTCGAAGCGAAGCGTCGAGTCGGTCAGGAGCGACGCCCCCGTACTCGATCCGGCGGGGCTCGTTCCCGAACTGACGGCGCGTCAGCGGGAGGTGTTGCTCGCTGCGATCGAGCGCGGGTACTACGAGATTCCGCGGGAGACGACGACGGCCGAACTCGCGGACAGCGTCGGCGTCGAGCGACGCACCGTCGAGGACCACCTCCGACGGGCCGAACGGAAGATCGTGGAGGCGGTACACGAGTATCTGCAGTGACGGGATCCGGAACTGCGGATCGGACGTGCACGCTCGGGACGACTACAGCATACCGAGCGCAACCAGCCCGTGGGTCATCGCGGCGATCACGGGCACGAGGATGATCGTTCGCATGACGAAAAGCAGGACGAGGTCACGGAACCGGATGGGGATATCGGAGAACATATCCATCATCATCGGCCCGACCGCTGAGAAGAAGATCAGCTGGGAGATGGAGAGGACGGCAATGAAGAACCGGGCGGGTGCGGCCGCCTCGACGACGAGCAGCGCCGGGATGAACATCTCCGTGATGCCGATGATCGTCGCAGGGGCGACCATCTCGGCGTTCGGAATGCCGAGCAGCTCAACGATCGGCACGATCGGCTGGGCCAGTACGTCGAACGTCGGGGTGCGCTCGGCGATCAACACCGCGGCGAGGCCGACCGCAAGGATGGTGCCGAGGATCAACATCGCGAGCTTGAGCCCGTCGATGAACCCGCGGACGCCTGCACCGGTGATCGAACCCCCCTCGTCGGCCTTTTTCACCGCCTCGCTGAGCGCGAAGCGACCGTAATCGATCGGTCCGCCGGTGAACGGGGTCTCGGGGTTCGGCTCGGCGATGTACTCGCTCGGAACGCGGGACAGCGGCGGGATCCGGACGAGGATCACGCCGGCGATCACGATACAGATGAGGTACGCGACGAAGATCACCGGGAACAGATGCAGCAGATCGACGGTGGCGGCGACGACGCCGACGAAGCCGATGGAGACCGTCGCGAAACACGTGGAGATGATGTACACGTCGCGTTTGCTGTACTCGCCGCGGTCGAACACGTTGCGGGTGACGTACAGCCCGACGCTGTAGGAGCCGACCCACGATGCGACGCTGTCGAGAGCGGCACGACCCGGAATTCCGAACAACGGCCGCATGATCGGTCGCGCCATCGTTCCCACGAACTCGAGACCGCCGAGTTCGACGAACAGGTTGATGAAGATGGCTCCGATCGGGATGATCACCGCAACACTGAGGATGAGCGTTCCCCAGACGAGGCCGCCGATTGCGGGCGTGTGAAGCCACTCGGGACCGAGCTCGAGGAACATCACCGGCGCGAGCAGCGCGCCGAGAACCCGGAGGAGCCAGAAAGAGACCGCCGTCTCCCAGTAGGGAAGGCTCAGCCGACTGCTGAGCCCGTCCGAAACCGTCAGATATCCCCGATCGACGAACTCGGCGACCGTGGTGAGCACGCCCCCACCGACGATGAGGATCAGCGCGAACACGCCCGCGGCCGTCGGATACGACTCCGTGATGAACGAGACGACGATGTCGAACGGAACCGTCCACGATCCTTCCCACGGGACGGGGACGAGAAAGAAGATGAATCCGATCAGAAACGCGATGACGAACTTTCCGATCGGTCCGGGACGCAACTCGACCAGATCAACCTCCCGGATCGTCTGTGCGTCCGCCTCGTCAGGTGCCCGATACGTCTCCTGATCCTCCCGTTCCCAGACGTCTGGTTCGAACATGTACGTCCTTGTGTGTACTTGACTCACACGATACTGCAGGTGCCGTATGGCGTATATATTAAGTCAGACGATTCGAGCCGTCCGTTATCACGATGCGCTGTACAGACACCGAATCGGGGATCCGAGTGGACGATCCCGGAGAGTCCGGAGCCCGTCCCTGCCGCCGGAGCCCGTCCCTGCCGCCGGAGCCCGTCCCTGCCGCCGGAGCCCGTCCCCGCCTCGTGTCCGTTTCGATGGAACAGTGCGATCCCGTACGTTCTCATCCCTCGACATCGGGCAGTCGCGTCGCGACGAGGGCGGCAAGCCCCGCTATGACGCCGAGAGCGACGAACAGCTCGTCGAAGAAGCCGCGGTCGGCGATCGCACCGAACGCCACCGGACTCCCCGCACCGATCGCGAAGACGGTCGTCCTGAGGATGCCGAACCCGGTTCCCTCGGCGTCCGCGGGCAGTGCGGCGACCAGGTACGACTCCGTCGACGTCTCGAAGCCGAGGAGCCCGCCGAGCAGCACCGACACGACCGCCAGCCCCCACACGCTCTCGACGACCGGCAGCGCCGCGAGTCCGACCGCCGCGACGACGACGGGGAGGTAGGTGTACCGGACGTTCAGCCGGTCGTAGATCACGCCCGACAGCGGATGGACGAGCGCAGTCGTCGCGAAGTACAGCCCGAACAGCGTGTTTGCCGCCAGTGCGGAGAGTCCTTTCGACTCCACGAGATACGTCGGGTAGAAGCCGGTGAACGCCTGCCAGACCGAGATGCCGAGCACCAATGCGACGGTGCCGAGGACGACCGGTGGTCGGCGGAGCGCGTCGGTCACGTACCGAAGCGTGTCGGCCGTCAGCGAGTCGACGGCGCTCGTCCGATCGGGCGGCTGCGAGGGGACGAGCAGCCACAGCCCGATCGCCACAACGCCGAGGACGGGGATGACGGCGCCGAAGCCGACCCGCCAGCCGGCGGTAACCGCTATCAGTCCCGCGACCGGCGGGACGACCGCCTGCCCGACTTCAGGTGCGGCGTTCGACAGTCCGATGGCGGTGCCGTATCCCTCCGGATACGTGCGAGCGATCGCGGTGAACCGTGCGATAGCGTAGAAGCCAACCGCGAAGCCGAAAGCTCCGGTCGCGACGAACAACGCCGCCGTCGACCGGCTCACCACCACGAACAGTAGCGCTCCGGCCGACACCGAAGCCGAGAGCGTCAGCGTCGATCGCTCCCCGACACGATCCGCGAGCACGCCCCCCGGTAGCTGGCCGAGTGCGTACGCCGCGAACAGCACGGACAACAGGAGACCGGCGGTCGTCAGGTCGAGCCCGTAGGTGGTCCGAAGCTGTGGCAACAGCGCGGGATACACGGTCCGACCGCCGATCGTGACCCCCCAGCCGAGCGCGATGACGAGCAGAATGCGACCCCGGCCGTCCCCACGGAGCCGCCGAAGCTCACTCGCCGCCGACCGGATAGCACCGCGGATCACGGCCCCTCCGGCGCTGTCACGCCGCCGATCATCGGCGCTCGTTCGACCGGCGTCGTCACTCGTTCGGCCGGCGTCGTCGCTCGTCCGAGTCCGGTCGTCGGTTGTAGTCGTCTCACTGATCCGTTGTCTCGCTGTCGGCCGCGACTGATCGACACCCCGGAGCACGTAAAAAATCGGGCGTTCCGGGGAACGAGGATGCGGCAACGACCCACACACCCGACTTGCGGAACGACCGCCGACGAGCCCCCACACAGGTGTCGAACGAATCCACGGGAACAGGAGGCCGATGCAGACGATGGATCGTCACCCCATCGACGACGTGGAGCGCCCTAGCGACGACGGACGGAGAGTGCAACCGGAAGCCGCTGCATGACATCCCACAGCAGCAAAGCTGACATCGGGGCGGACGTACATTGACGATATGAGGCACGTCTCTCAAGAGGAGTTACTGGACACCCTCGATGTGACTGATACGGACTCCGCTCGCGCGTTCGATACGGAAGCGATGACCGTTGGCATCAAACGATACAGTGCGGGAACGGCAAAAGCGAAAGGAACACGAAAACATACCGAAGACGAACTCTACTACATCCTCAGCGGGGCGGGCACCATGACTGTCGGAGAAGATACCCATTCGGTCGGTGCAGGTGATCTGCTCTATATCGAGGAAGGCGACTCACACGACATCGTTGCGGTCGATGACCAGCTCACCGTGCTTAAAGTGTTCACCGTTTGATGGCTTTCGGATCGGGAGTATCACTCATTTCGGTCGACGACTGGCGTTTCGGTTCGACGTCGACGGAAAAGACGGGAGCTCGCAGTCCGCCGGCCGCATTACAGCAGCTCGGCGAGGAGGAAAGCCGCCAGCCCGAAGTAGAGGTAGTAAACGGTCGTTTCTTCTTCG
>OBKM01001135.1_pt1 | contig 11324 bp, 13 predicted proteins | sample 1519691 | NCBI WGS metagenome assembly OBKM01 (sample SAMEA37050418, study PRJEB22526) | metagenome | biome: saline pan; feature: lake; material: water | place: Egypt | collected 2015 | depth 0.5 m
TCGCTGGCGGTACTGCCAGTACCCCCTCCTTAGCGGAAGGGGGGATAGTTACGACTCGACACGTCGGATCCTAACGCCGCCATCGACGAGACTAACGACACGTTCGGACTGAAACGGGTGTTTTCGAGCGATCAGATCCCACGTTCCCGATCCGGATGGGGACCGGTACTGCCCGAGGGGGTGTCGCCTACCGCCGCGGTTCGCGACCCATACCGCTCGCGTGTGGGTGTGCCTGTCGTGTCGTCCGAGCCACCCTACCGGATCGCGTGGGGAGAGCTACCGGCGACTCAAGCACAGGCGTGGTATCATGACGCATACCAGTACGCGGGACATAGATATCTCCCCTCCAGTCGTGGCTCCCGGTATCGAGGTGTTATACCGCTCAATGCAGATCCGATCCGAAACGCTCCCGGAGACCGTCATCCACGATCTCCTCTCGAACAGCCGCCGAAAGAACGCGCTCCGCGAGCTGCGGACCCGCGGCGGGACGGTCACCGTCCGGGAGCTCTCGGAGGCGATAGCCGCCGCCGAGACCGGAACGAGTCCGGCACCCGCCTGCGTCCGCGAGAGCGTGTACGCCTCGCTCCACCAGACGCACCTCCCGCGACTCCACGAGCTGGGCGTCGTCGAATACGACCGGACGCGCAAGGAAGTCCGGACGTGTCGCGGGGCGCGCGACGTGGGACGCTACATGGAAGTCATCTCCGGCTACGGCGTCACGTGGACGGAGCTGTACCAAGTGCTCGGCGTCGTGACGCTGCTCGTCGTGTTGGCCGCCCAGCTCGACGCTCCCCTTATTAGTGCGATCGACCCGATACTCTGGACCAGCGGCGCGCTCGCGGTGTTCGCCGCCGTGACCGCCGTCCAACTGTGGCGGGCGTTCCGGATCTCAACGCCCCTTCAGTGAATTCCGGATCCCGATCGACGACCGGCGTGAGTATCGAACGGCGTCGCTGGCGGGTTTTTTATACTCTGACGGCCTCGATACGCCCGATCTGTACTCGTCAGTCGACGCGCGGCTCCGGCAGCAGCGTCTCGAGTTCGTGCGCGTCGAGCCACTCGACGAGTTGGACCAACTGGTCGGTCGCGGCGTCGAACAGCCGCTCGCCCTTTTCAGGGGTCACGTCGGTCGGGTCACCGAACGCTCCGTTCGCGGAATTGTCGATCGCATCGTAGTAGGTCCGCGCGCCGTGGACGACCGCATCGGAGTCCGCCAGATCGACGAGACCGCCGTCACGGGCGTTTTCGAGTTCCGACTCGTGGACCAACTCGCGCGCGATGTGCGTGATCATCGCGGTTTCCTTCGGGCCGGCGTGCGGGCCGTTGTGTTCGAAGAGGTCGTCGACGAGTTCGGGGATCGACTCGTCCCACATCCATTCTATCGCGTACGCGGTCCCGTCCTCGTGGAGCCGTCGGCCCACCTCCCGGAGGTGTGAGACGTTGCCGCCGTGGGCGTTGACGTACACGACGCGATCGATCCCGTGGTACGTGAGGTTGCGCGTGAAACTCTCGACGTAGTCGCGGAACGCCGGCGGGTCGACCCACAGCGTTCCCGGGAACTGTCGATGGTGCGGGCTGACGCCGATGTCGACGGTCGGCGTTCGGGGGATCCCCGTCTCCTCGGCCGCGGCGGTCGCGAGCGCCTCGGCGATCAGGTGGTCGGTCGCGAGAGGGAGATGCGGGCCGTGCTGTTCCGTCGATCCGAGCGGGACGATCGCGGTCGACTCCTCGGTGAGGCGGTCACGAAGGTCCGGCCAGGTGTGGTCCGCGAGGTACATGGGAGACTATCGGTCGGGAGACGACATCAAACCATCCGTCCGGGACGACGCGTGTCGACGAGTGGCGGGACGCCCGTTGACGACGCGTGTCGTCACCCTTTTTGTATCGCGCGGCCGAAATCCCGGGTATGTTCGGAGGAGGCGGTATGAACCCGCGGAAGATGAAACAGATGATGAAACAGATGGGGATCGACGTCGAGGAGCTCGACGCCGAGCGAGTCGTCGTCGAGACGGCCGACGGCGACCTCGTCTTCGATGGCCCGCAGGTAACCAAGATGGACGCGCAGGGCCAGCAGACCTACCAGATCGTCGGCGAACCCGAGGAGGTCGCCGACGCTGGTGCCGGCGGAGCTGCCGACGCGATCGAGAGTGGTGCCGCCGCCGGCGACGACGCCACGGCGTCCGGTGCCGATCCCGCGGATGACGACGGGATCCCCGACGAGGATGTCGCGCTCGTCGCCGAGCGCGCCGGCGTTCCGAAGTCGACGGCCCGAGAGACGCTCGAATCCCATGACGGCGACCTTGCGGCCGCCATCGCGGAACTCGAGTGACTGACGCCGCGTATCTGCTGGTCCACGAGAACCGCGAGTACCTCCTCGAACCCGGAACGGAGTTCGGCACCGACCTCGGCGTGCTGGATATCCCTGAGGACGTCGCCGCCGGGGACAGCGTCGAGACGCATCTCGGCACCGTCTTCGAGGTTCGCGAGCTCCGCGGTCCGGACCTGTTCGACCACCTCGAGCGGACCGGCGCGCCGATGATGCCGCGGGATATCGGGCTCGTAATGGGACTTACCGGCGTGAGTGCCGGGGACCGCGTGCTCGACGCTGGAACCGGAACCGGGATCCTCTCGGCACACCTCGGTCGGGTCGGCGCGGACGTGACAACCTACGAGATAGACGCCGAGTTCGCCGCCGTCGCCCGTGAGAATATGACGGTTGCCGGGGTCGACGAGCACGTCGAGGTCCGAACCGGCGATCTCACCGAGGAGCTGGACACGTTGGCGGAGAGCGACCCGTTCGACGTTCTCACGCTCGATACGGGCGACGCGCCCGCGGTCGTCGAGAGGGCGACCGATCTCCTCGTGTCCGGCGGCCATCTCGCCGTCTACTCGCCGTTCGTCGAGGGGACTCGTGAGGTGGTTCTGGCGGCTCGGGAAGCCGGACTAACGGAGGTCGAGACGCTGGAAACGATCCAGCGCGAGATGGACTTCTCTGACCGCGGCTCTCGTCCCTCCACCGGTGGCGTCGGTCACACAGGCTATCTCGTGATAGCGCGAGCGCCGTAACGTTCATCCGGTACCGACCGCCAGTTCGTGTATGTCTGTCCCTGTCGAGGAGAATATCGAGGACACGCTCGCCGGGCGACCCGATCTCGTCGCCGTCGGCGTCGGTCTCGATCTGCTCCCCGCCGTCGTCTCGGCTCGCCGTCGCACGGACGGCGGTCGGTGGCGGATCGCCTGTCCGCCTGGCGTCGTCGACGAACTCGGCCGGACCTTCGCGCTTGGCACGGCGGTCGTGGAGGCCCGCAGTCGGGACGAGATCGACATCCGAACGGCGAGCGGACCTCGTCCCGATCGACCGCTGTTCGCGACGCCCGACCGGGTCGACGCGCTCGCGGGCCCTCCCGATCGCCGGACGCTGGTTACTGAAACGGAACCGGATCGAGCAGCCCCCGCCCACCGGGCCGCTACCAGACGGTTCGAACGCGCGGACCCGACCTCGATCCGGATGCCCGGCCGAACCGAGCTGCTCGCGGCGGCCAGCGAGACGCTCGATGACCGCTTCGCGGACGACCTCGCGACTGTCCTTGACTCGATCGAGCTTGACCCGGTGTGTCTCGACCGATCGGACGTAGTAGACGATCGGACGCTATTCGTCGCGCTGGCAGCCCGTCACGACCACCTGTTCACCGACGTTCGGGAGTGGGCCGATGATGTCGACATCGTCGAGAAACAGCGTTTCAGCGACGCTCGAAAGGCTCTTGAGAACCGAGGCATCATCGAATCGATTAGAGTCCCGATAAATAAGGGTCGACCGAACAACAGACTCCGGGCGCTCGACGAGACGCTCATCCGGGTCGATCCCGGGGAGTTCCTCCCGGCGCTGCGCGAGCGCGTCCGCATCGAGAACCCCTCCGACGGCTCCGATCCGAGGGAAGCCGACTCACGCGAGGACGACCGACCGGTTTGGGAGCGCCGCGGACGATAAGTGACCGAGAGCGCGGACGACGGTCAGCCGAAAGCACGGACGACGGTCGACTGACCGAGGTCGCACATTGCGGATCGGATCCGGGAGACCGGCAATTCCGGTCCGGGAGCGGGAAGTTTAGGCCGCCGCGTCGCTCACGAACGGTATGAACGAACCCGTCCTGCTCGTCGATGCCCTGTTCCCGCGGGGCATCACCCAGTACCTGCTGGGAGGGATCCTCATCGGACTCGGGACAGTCATCATCTACGTCGGCACCGGGATACACGCCGGCGCGAGCACGTTCCTCGAATCGACGCTGTCGTACGCCTCGAAACTCAAACGCTTCCAACAGCCAAAGTTCGTCTCCTCGCGTGACTGGCGGGTCGTGTTCACGCTCGGCATCGTCGCCGGCGCGGCGGGCTACTCGATCGCGCTCGGCGACTTCGGATGGACGACGGATGTCCAGCCGTGGCGGCTGTTCGCCGGCGGGATCCTCATCGGGATCGGGACGCGACTCGGAAAGGGATGTACCTCCGGACACGGCGTCTGTGGCGTCGGCTCCGGGTCGCGGACGTCGATACTCAACGTGGGGATATTCATGCTCGTCGCCATCGGCGTCGCGCAGCTGGTCATGGCCGCGGGGGTGACGCCATGAGCGGTGCCGGCGTCGTCGCCGACCACGAGAGCCATCCGCTGTTCCTCCCGCTCGTCTTCATCGGCGGCGCGGTGTTCGGGGTCGGTCTCGCGGTAAGCCAGATGGCCCGTCCCGAGATCGTCTTAGAGTTCCTCCAGTTCCGCGATCTCGGACTGGCGTTCGTGATGGGCGGCGCAAGCGTCGTCGTCGGGGTGACCTTTTGGGCGCTCACGCTGTCGGGTCGAAGCGCACCGCTGACCGGGAAACGGTTCGGGCGGCGACTCAAATCGATGGACCGGGACGTGATCGTCGGCGGCGGCGTGTTCGGCGTCGGTTGGGGGCTCTCCGGTATCTGCCCGGGCGCGGCGTACGCCAGCCTCGGGATCGGCAACGTCGTCATCCTCTACGGGGTCGCCGGGATGTTCATCGGCGCGTATCTACAGGGATACCTCCGTGAGTCACGCGTGGAGTCGGGCGCGGCGGCGACCGCAGACTGACGGGGAGAGCGGTCGGGACGAAAACACCAAGCCGCCGCGCCGACACACCGACATATGCGACTCGAGGACTACTGGGGGATCGGCCCGAAGACGAGCGAGCTGTTGACGGCCGAACTCGGGACCGAGCGGGCGGTCGAGGCGATCGAGTCGGCCGACGTGCGCGCACTCGTCGACGCCGGACTCCATCGCGGACGCGCGACTCGGATCCTCCGGCGCGCGAACGGCGCGGCGGCGATGGACGTCCTCGCGACGAGCGACACGCGCGCGGTGTACGACGACCTGTTGACGCTCGCGGCCGGCTACGCCCTCACCGACCACGCCGCGGACCGCATCCGCGTGCTCACGCCGTATCTCGACCGCCCGGAGGTCGAGGAGCGGCTCGACCGTGTCGTCGCCGCCCGCGACGCGTGGTCCGGGCTGAGCGACGCGGACCGCGAGCGCGTCGAGGAGGCGTTCGCCGAGTACGACGCCGCGGGCGGTACCGACCGCGCGGCCGTCGAGACCGCACTCGCGCTCCGAGCGGTCGGGCTCACCGGTGAAACGTTCGACGCCCTCGACGCGCTCGACGACGACACGCTCCGGGAGGCCGCCGAGGCCCTCGGCGACGTTCGGGGGTCGATCGACGGCGACGACGTAACGGTGGCGTCCGGTGCCGACGACGAACTGGATCGCCGGCGCGAACGGCTCGACGCGGCACGCGAGCTTTCGGACGCCGCCTTCGACGTACTGGAAGCCGTTCGAGACGGGTCGCTTCGAGACTTCGAAGCGCTGAAATCGGCCACCGTCGACCACGTCGCGACCGAGACCGGCGTCGAGCCCGCGACGGTCCGTGGGGTCGCTCCGGACGACGCGCTCGACGCGGCCGACTTCGTCTCCGCGACCCTCCGGGGGCTCGTCGACGAGCTGGAGACCGCCGTCGAGGAACGCGAGGCGACCGTGGCCGCCGACCTCCGCGACCGGATCGGCGACGCCGACGGTGACGTCGCCCGCGCGGTCGAGATCGTCTCGGACGTGGCGGTCGACCTCTCGCTCGGGCGGTTCGCGGCCGAGAGACGGATGGTCCGGCCGCGGCTCGTCGACGACGGCGTCGCCGTCCGGAACGCCCGAAACCCGTTCATCGACGAGCCGGTCCAGCCGGTGTCGTACGCGGTCGGCGAGCACGCGCTCGACGCGGACGGCTGGGATGGAGCCGGGCGAACTGGAGGCGGAGGGGCTGACTCGGAACGGCCGCCCTCGGGTGACCGGGTGAGCGTGCTTACGGGGGCCAACTCCGGCGGGAAGACGACCCTCTTGGAGACCGTCTGTGCGGTGACGCTGCTCGCGTCGATGGGACTCCCGGTCCCGGCCGAGGAGGCGGAGATCGGAACGTTCGACCGGATCGTGTTCCACCGGCGGCACGCCTCCTTTAATGCCGGCGTGCTGGAGTCGACGCTGCGGTCGGTCGTCCCCCCGCTCGTCGAAGAGGGTCGGACGCTAATGTTAGTCGACGAGTTCGAGGCGATCACGGAGCCTGGCCGGGCCGCGGACCTCCTGAACGGGCTCGTCGATCTCACCGTCGACCGCGGGGCACTCGGCGTGTACGTCACGCACCTCGCTGAGGATCTCAGTCCGCTACCGGACACCGCGCGGATAGACGGCATCTTCGCCGAGGGACTCACGAACGACCTCGAACTGCGCGTCGACTACCAGCCGCGGTTCGGCACGCTCGGCAAGTCGACGCCGGAGTTCATCGTCTCGCGGCTCGTCGCCAACGCGACCGACCGCAGCGTCCGCGGCGGCTTCGAACACCTCGCGGCCGCCGTCGGCGAAGAGGCGGTCCAGCGAACGCTCTCGGACGCCCGGTGGTCGCCGGGGGAGGAGTGATCCGTCGATGACGGGGGAGCCGGGACCCGAAACCGATCCGACCCGGATCCGGTCCGTGGCGGTCCACCGCGAGGACGTCGCGAACGCGTTGGAGGCGACTCTGCGGAGCGACCGAACCGTAGTGCTCCGGGTGACGCCGCCGTACGCCGGACGAATGCGCGCGCGGATCCACCGCGTCGAGACGGCGAAGCAGGGCGAGTCGGGGATAGCCGGCGGGGACGAAAACGGCTCGTCGGGGCCGATCCACCTCGATCCCCGCGAGCTCGTCGAGACGATCCCGGCGTACCCCGAGGTCGACGACACGACCGCGGAGCGCCCCGGTTCGGACCTCGAAACGCGGCGAAAGCGACACGCTGAGGCGGTCGAGACGTGGCGCGAGCAGGTCCGCCAAGCCGTCGGTGGAACGGTCTCGATCCCGATCGGCCGCCGGCGCGACTCGAGTGTCCGTCGAGCGAATGCCGAAAGCGACGAACGAACCGAGACACACGACGTCGACGTCGTCGTGCTCGGCTGAGTGCCGCGAAGGTAGCAGGATAGCCAGTCGGTGAAGAACGACTGGTGCGTTGGAGTGGTTCACCACCTACTCGACCGTTTATAAACAGCCGCTCGCAACACCACTCGATCGCTTATAACCAACCAACGTAACGCCGTACGAAACGCACACTCGGAGTCGAGCGGCGACGCAGTTCATTGGTCGAGACCGACGCCAACGGGCTTCTGAGGGTTTCACCGGAACAGAACCGGTATAAAAAGGTCGGACGGTCGGCGTGTGGGTGTGTCGGGACCGCGAGTCAGTGGGAGTGGCCCAGCGCGTCCTCGAGCGACTGTCCGAAGCGCTCCTCGAATAACTCGGCGGCCGTCTCGTTCATCTCGGCGATGTCCTCGGGCACCTCGCCCTCGCTATGGTGAGCGATTACGTGGGCCTGCTGTGCCATCGCCTGAACGACCACGTCGGTAACAACGCGGACGGACGGCTCGCCCTGCTCGCTAAGGACATCGACGAGACCGGCAGGCAGTTCGAAGGATTCCTCGTCGCCGTCTGGACCGCTAACCGTGTAGGTTTCCGTATCTCCCATACCGGATCCTCGCGGCGGCGACATAAGGGTCTGTGGAAACCGGGCGCAACAGTCGATACCGAAGTGAACCTGCGGGACTCCTGTTGTGGTCGCCTCTCAGTGCATCGAAAGCGCTGTTCGAGACCGTCCCGAGATGGCGATGGCTAGTAGGTAAAACAGGATGGCGGTGACGATGATCGATCCGCCGGACGGGAGGTTTCGTGTTATCGCAATCGCGAACCCGCCGAGGATCGAGCACTGCCCGATGATAATAGAGAGGTATAGCGTCTCTCGAAAGCTTCGAGCGACCTGTGACGCGGCGGCGACGGGAATGACGAGCATTCCGGCGACGAGGATCACTCCCAACACCTGCATCGCACCGACGACGACGACGGCCGTCGTCACGACAAGTAGGGTGTTGTATCCCGTAACGTTGAGTCGCGCGACTCGGGCGGCCTGTTCGTCGAACGTAATGAACAGTAGCTGTTTGTACGCCCAAACGACGAGCACGACGACGACGATGCTCACGACGGCCATCATCCGGGCACCGCTCGCAGTGACGACCGCAAGACTCCCGAACAGATACCCCTCGATGTCGATCGAGACCGGCATAACGTCACGACCCCAACTAATGAGCAGCGTTCCAACCGCAAAGCTCCCCGTGAGCATGATTGCGATCGGCACGTCGCCGAACGTGTTCGTTCGTTCGGTGAGCCACTGTACGGCAAGCGCGCCGAGAACGCTCACGAGTAGCGCGATGAACAGCAATGGGCCGTCCCAACCAGTGATCCCGATGAAAACCAAGCCAACCGCGACGCCAGCGAACGCCGTATGTGCCAGTGTCTCGCCGATAAGTGCCATCTGTCGGTGGACGAGGAACGTGCCGACCAGCGGCGCAACGATTCCGATGAGTACCCCGGTCGTGATCGATCGCCACATGAACGGGTGTCGGAAGACGTTCGTTCCAGCATAGAGGTCGAGCCACTGACCAACGATGAGGAACTGGCCGAAGAGGAGTTCCGCAAACCGATCTACTCCGGTCATCGCGTACGTCGATTCGACGATCGGATGGAATCCGCTTGCCGGCGCCTGTCGTAACCAGTCGACCGAGATGAACGCGAGGAGGACCGTTGCCAGCGCGCCGACGGCGACGATCACAGTAATTTCGGCCGCTTGCCGGGGGTCGACAGTCGTGATCCGGTGCCGAAGTGTCGTTAGGCTGTGTGCCTCCGACTCAACAGGTGGGTTATCCTGGCTCATTAGTGGTGGTGGTGTACGACCTCTCCCGTTTCCCCGTACGCCCTCCGTAGCGCGTCGCTCTGGCTGAAGGAATCGGTGTCGCCGTGGTGGTACAGTTCCGTGTTGATACAGGCGATGTGATCCGCCTGCTCAGTGACGACCCCGATGTCGTGTTCGATCAGCACGATCGTGATACCGGTGTCGTTGAGCGACGCCAACAGTCGGTAGAACTCGTCACGGGATTCGGCGTCGACGCCGACCGTCGGCTCGTCGAGCGCGAGCAGGTCTGCCTCCGAGGCAAGGGCTCGTGCGATGAACGCGCGCTGACGCTGGCCACCGGACAATGCGTTGAGCTGGCGGTCCGCGAGATCGGTTATTCCAACGGTTTCGAGTGCCTCCTCCGTGATCTCGTGGTCGGCCGCCGTGATTCGACCGTGGCCGACGTGAGCGAACCGTCCCATCCGAACACACTCTCGTACCGTGATCGGCATCGTCCCGCCACGATTCGTCGCCTGCTGGGAGACGTACCCGATGCGTTCGCCCGCTTCGAACTCCCCTACGGGTTCGCCGAACAGCGACACGGAACCGGTGTCAGGGGTGAGTAACCCGAGCATGAGGTGTAACAGGGTCGTCTTCCCGGACCCGTTTGGGCCGATGAGCCCGAGGAAATCGCCTGAATCGACTTGGAGGCTGATATTCTCGACGGCAGGACTCTCCCCGTAGGCGAAGGACACGTTTCGAAGCTCGATAACAGCGCTCACTGAGATCTCACTCGGTTATCGATCAGCAAGACGTTTAGCATTTGTATTTTAATTCCGGCTCCGGTTCGTAGCGTTACTTCGTTGGTCATGGTTTCAGCTGGCGTCTAGTGCTGCTCTGAGGGATGGGAAATTGATCTCGGTCATCTGCTCGACCCACCCGTACCCCTGCTCGGCCCACTCTTCTGTGGTCCCTTCTGCCGGGGTCAGCGGCGCGGCGTCAGTAACGACTGTGTCGTCGCTTTCGATGAGCACGTCAACCATCCGTGGCAGATCGTCGGCACCGGGCGTTTCGAAGGGGTCATACAGCACGGTCTCGACCTCGTGTTCGGCGGCGAGATCGATCATTTCCGCGATGTCGGATTCCCGTTCGACCTCATCGGGAGAGGTGCCAACGGGCGTGTGTATCTCGAAATCGTACCGGTCCTCGATGTACCCGAACGAGTCGTGACCGGCGAAAATCGCGAGGTCGCGTTCGGCGCTGGCGGCGATCTCTTGGAACCCCTCGTCGACGGTGTCGAGCCGGTCTTGATACGCGTCGGCGTTGTCGGTGTACATCGTTTCGTTGTCCGGGTCCATTGCCGCGAGTTCGTCCGCGATCGTCTCGACTATCGACTGCGCTAAGACGGGGTCAACCCAGACGTGGTTGTCGACAGGGTTCAGCTCCTCACCGACGGAGAGGTCGCCTATTCCGTCTATCACGGTGAGATCCGGCGTGTCGTCACCAATGTCCGCGACGACATCTTGTGCCCACTGGAACTCGGGGATATCGAGGTACACGAAGAACTCCGACTCGGCGATCTGCTGTTGAATATCGGCTGGAGGCTCCCATCCGTGGCCCATCTCACCAACGTCGATGGGGTCACGAACCGGCATCGTATCGCCGACGATCTGTTCAGTCCAGTCCGTCAGCGCGAAGAACGCACCGTATCCACCATCGACGGTGTCATCCAGCCCCGGATCACTCAAACAGCCGGCCAGTGTCCCTGCGGCGAGCGCCCCGGCCCCAGATTTGAGTATGGAACGGCGTGAAAGCGTCATATCACAACATAGATCCCACGATCGTAAATACTCTATTATTTTGATTTGGTTTTTTAATAACACTGTTGAGCCGCTCTGTCGATAGGGCAGGTAAAAATAAACGAGAGTTCGTGGTACGCCGACTCGGTCTCAAATACACGGCGGTCGCCCGGTGTCGATACGAGGCCTGAGTCTGATCACCTATCGATTCCGTGGCCGACCGTCTAGTAGTCGTCGTCGTGATCGTCGTCGTGGTCGTGATCGTCGTCGTGGTCGTGATCGTCGTCGTGG
>OBKM01001136.1_pt1 | contig 11315 bp, 11 predicted proteins | sample 1519691 | NCBI WGS metagenome assembly OBKM01 (sample SAMEA37050418, study PRJEB22526) | metagenome | biome: saline pan; feature: lake; material: water | place: Egypt | collected 2015 | depth 0.5 m
CGCGGTTCTCGTTGCCGTCGCGGTTCCCGTTGCTGTCGGAGTGGCCCTCGCCATCCACGTCGCGGCCGGCGTCCTCGACCTCTCGGATCGTCTGAACCAACTCGTCGAGCGCGCGTTCCGCGCTGGCCCCCTTAATCGCGTCGCGGTCGCCGGAGAGCTCGGCTCGGACGCTCCGCGAGAACGACCCCCCCGTGTCCCACGGCGCGGCGTACGCCACCCCGATGTAGACGAGGCCGACCGGCTTCTCGTCGGTGCCGCCGCCGGGTCCGGCGACGCCGGTCGTCGAGAGCCCCCACGTCGTGTCCGCGTGGTCGCGGGCGCGCTCCGCCATCTCGCGGGCGGTCGGTCCCGCCACCGCTCCGTGGTCATCGAGCGTTTCGCGCGAGACGCCCAGTAGCTCCCGCTTGGCGTCGTACGCGTACGTGACGTAGCCCCGGTCGAAGTACGCACTCGCCCCGGGAACGTCGGTCACCCGGGAGCCGACGAGTCCACCCGTCAGCGACTCCGCGACGGCGAGCGTCTCTCCGCGCTCGGTCAACAGTTCGCCGACCACGACTGCCGGATCCGTCTCCTCGCTCATACGGTGCCGTTCACCGCTGACACTTATATACTCCCGGCGGCGCGCCGTGGGGGTTATCCTCCGGGGCCGAGTAGGTCGACGCATGAGCGAACCGGACCCGCCGACCGACTGGGACGAACGGTTCTCCTCCGGGTCGTATCCTCGGGATCCGGAGCCTTCGCCGGTGCTCTGCGAGTACGAGCCGTCGATCCCCGACGGCCGCGCGCTCGATCTGGCGGCCGGAACCGGGCGGAACGCGGTGTTCCTCGCCGAGTCGGGCTACGACGTCGACGCGCTCGACGCCTCCCGCGAGGGGCTCCGGATCACCCGCGAGCGAGCCGCGGAACGCGAGGTCGACGACCGGCTGGAGACGATCCACGCGGACGCGACCGAGTACGACTTCCCGACCGCCGAGTACGACCTGATCACGGTGAGCTTCTATCACACGCTCGACCGCTTCGCCGACCTCACGGCGGCGCTCGTCGAGGGCGGATACCTGTTCGTCGAGGGACATCTCAGGTCGGTCGAGCCGACGCCCTCCGGACCGAGCACTGACCGCTACCAACGAACTGTTGCGTGCGGGACTCGCGTTGAGCGTCCGGTATTACGACGAGACGACCCAAGAGCGGCCGGACGACCGCCGGCGCGCGACTGCGCGGCTGCTCGCCTGTCGCTCGCACGACCCACGAGGGCCGTATCCGGAACGACCGGGAGGCAAGGTCCGTGACTGACGGCCCCCCAAGCGACGGAGACGGGGCCGATCGGCACGGGACTGCCGGGCACGCGACCGACGAGAACGAATCGCCCACGGCGGTGATGGTCCGACTCGTCGAGTCGGCGGCGGACGTAGCCATCGATCCCGAGTCGGCGACCACGACGGTCGTCGGCCGCGACCGTGACAGGGAGGCAGGTCGCGACGGGGACCCCGGCCCGGGAGCGCGCCTCCCGCCGCTGCTCGCCGACGCGGAGTCGATCGTCGGGGTTGTTCCCCGGATCGAGCGCGAACTCTCGGACCGGCTGATCGACGCCGGTGCCGGCGAGTTGAATGCCCGGATCGTCCTCACCGGCCGGGCCCGAGACCGGCTAACTGGCCCGGTTCGTTCGGTGGTCCGGTCGAGACTGGCCGACCGAGGGGTCGATCTTTATACACACGACGGCGACTCGCCCGTCGGCGTGCTCCTCGTCGACGACCGGGCGGTCGTCGGACTGTTCGACGACCGGGGGCTCGCGGCGGTCCTCCTCACGGACGACTCCGCGATCCGCGAATGGGTCGCCGGAACCAGTCGTCGATACCTCGACGCCGCCGAGCCGCTGTAAGCGGTGTGCGGCGTGCGCCACGCCGCGGGCGAGCGGTGGCGTCACGCTTCGGGGCCGGTGTACGCCACGCCGCGATCGGATCAGTCGATGCCGTCGAGGACTCGGGGCAGACACCCCTCGCCCGGCTGGAAGTAAGAGTAATGGTCGCCGACGAGGTCGGTGACGTCGACGTCGCGGTATCCAGCCGGGGCGGCGGCCGCGTCGGGGAGCCCGTCGTGTCCGACCGCCCGGGTTCGGTCCGAGGCGCGATACACCCACCCGAGAACGCGGTCGTTCCGGCTGTGGAAGTTCCGGACCGGGGCGTCGATCGATCCGAACGCGGAACCGTACCGTCCGTCGTCCGCGGCGCTCACGCGCGGAATCGCCCCGCCGAGCAGCGAGACCGACCCGAGAACGTCGTCGCGTCCGCGCTCGTCGAGAACGCGAAGGGTCTCGCCGGTCACGCGCGCGCCGAGCGAGTAGCCGAGGAGATGAACGCGCCCACCGCCCGCGTCCGCCCGGTCTATCAGCCACCCGGCGAGCGGTTCGGCGTTGGCGTCGGCGGTCCGCTTCGCGTCCCCCCAGCCGACGTCGGAGTCCCAGCTGTAGGCGACGACCGACGCCTCCTCGTCGGGCCGTAGCTCCCGGATCCCGACCTGCGCCGTGTACGCTTGGTCACGGGCAGCCTCTGCGCCGGTGGAGAACCCGTGGACGAACAGGAACGCGGGGTCGGCGGCATCGAACTCCCACGACCCCTCGACCGACGGCGAGACGGTTCCGGAGCCACTCGAGCCGTCGGCGTCGATCCGGCCGCGAGTGCTGAGGACCGGCTGTGTCCCGGGTGCCCTGAGATCGCCGTAATCGCCGTCCAAAGCCCGGGAAACGTAGAGTCCGCCGCCGCCGACGAGCCCCAATCCGGCCGCGCCGCCCACGAGGAGCCGGCGGCGAGTGAAGGTCGGGCTCTCGGCCTCGTCGTCGTCGGCAGTCGTCTCGGTATCGCCGTCGCTTTCGATGTCGCCGTCGCTTTCGATGTCGCCGTCGCTTTCGATGCCATTGGCGTGGTCGTCGCCGGAGGGATTCGAAGTGATATCACGACGGTCGACCTCGACGAATAAAACTGCTTCCGACCCGGCGACGACAATATAAAAACTCGGCCCGTATCGGTCGTATGGGGTATCCAGTCACCTACCACTGTCCCGCGTGTGAGACGATAGTCGAGATCGAACGCGACGGCTATCTCGCGGACAAGGCGGTGACTCCGTATCCATTCGAGGGCTGGGCGTACGTCGATCCGACGGCGGCGTTCGAGGACGACGCCGACGGCGTCCGATTCGTCTGCGGCGAGAGCGACGGCGTCGTCTGGGATCCTCACGGAACGAACGCCGACGGCGTCGACGAGAGCGGCGATGACGACGGCGAAGCCTCCGCCGTCGGGTGTGGTGAGTCCTTCTACCTCTCGTTCGTCCGGTACGAGGAGGGACGCGAGATCGACCCACGGGCCGAAACCGAACTCGTGGAGATTGACCCGGATCCCCGCCCGAGCGGCCCCCGTGGACCCTCGGGGCCCGACGGCGGCTTCTGGTGAGCACCCTCGCCGAACGGGTCGGCTCCGAGGGGTCTACACCAACCGTATCGTTATGTCCCTGAAGCCCGACGGTCCACGTATGCCGGATACCAAGTCGGGGCGGGACAAGCAGGCCCACGATCAGGAACGGCGACGGATCGAGCGGGACGTCTCCGAGGCGGTCGACCGTGCCGACGAGTCCGAACCCCCGGACGACACCCCGGTCGAGTGTTACCGACGGAGCTGTACCGAGCCCGCCGCGTTCTCGGTCACGGAACGCTATCAGGAGGACACCGGAAAGGGTGCAGTGGAGGCGACGGCGCTGCTCTGTGAGACCCACACCGGGGAGGAAGCGCCGACGAACCTCGACAAGGCGTATTCGGACTACGTGTTCCGGGTCGAACCCGTCGCCGCGGCGAGCGACGACTGAGCACTTCCGGACGCGCCGCGTGACGACGCCGACCGACAAACCCCTTAGGTGGGGAGGCAAAAGGGGGCGTATGGAAAGCATCAACCGGACCGCGATCGAGCTCGTCGACGAGGCGCTCGACTTCGCCGGCGAACTCGACGTCGCGGGCTACGAACTCGACAACGGAGCGACGGTCATCGACTTCGGGATCGACGCCACGGGCGGAGTTGAGGCCGGGCTCCTGTTGACGGAGATCCAGACGGCCGGACTCGCGAGCGTGAACACGCGCATGGGCGAGGTCGCCGACGCGCCCCGCGGCTACGTCGAGCTGTCGACCGATCACCCCGCAGTCGCGCTGTTGTGCTCGCAGAAGGCGGGCTGGGAGCTGGCGTTCGAGAACGGCTTCGAAGGACTCGGATCCGGACCCGCACGGGCGCTCGTCGGACAAGAAGCCGAGTTCGAGCGGGTCGGCTACTACGACTCCTCGGAGTTCGCCACGCTCGCAATCGAGTCGACGACCCTTCCGGACGAGACGGTCGCCGAACACGTCGCCGACCTCGCCGAGGTCGACCCGGAGGGCGTGTTCCTCCCGACGTACGCCACGGGGTCGACCGCGGGATCCGTCTCGACCGCCGCTCGAGCCGCCGAGCTCGCCGTGTTCCGCCTGCTGGAGCTTGGCTACGAACCGACGGACGTGCTCCACGCGTCCGGCTCCGCGCCGATCGCCCCGGTCACGCGCGACGAGGGGGAGGCGATGGGGCGCACCAACGACGCGCTCGCGTACGGCGGGGAGGTCCACCTCCAAGTCGCGCGCGACGACGACCGGTTCGAGCGGATCGTCTCCACCGTGCGCGACGACTACGGAACCCCGTTCGTCGAGGTGTTCGAGGAGGCCGACTGGGACTTCTACGAGGTCCCCGAGAGCGTCTTCGCCCCGGCACAGGTCACTGTCGACGTCGTGGACGGCCCCGTTTACACGGTGGGAGAGACCGACGAGGAGCTGCTCGCGGAGTCGTTCGGCTATCGCTGACCCCCGATGCGACTCAAACCGGTCCCCGAGCCGCCGGCGGATCTCGACGCCCTCGACGCGTTTCGGCGGGCGGTCCCCCTCGTCCCCGGCAGCGAGGACGACTGCTGTGCCCGCCTTCGAGACCGACGTGATCTCGCGAACCGTCAGGCCGCGAACGACTGGCTCGCGTTCCTCCGAGCGCTCGGGCTCGCCCGCGAAACCCCACGTGGGTTCGTCCGGTCTGACGCGGCGGCGACTCCCGAACTCGTCCGGGAGGGGCTCCGTGACGGCGTACTGCTCGTTCCGGAGACGCTCGCGTTGTTGCGGGACGCGTCGACCGAGGAGCCGGTGACGCCCGCCTCGTTGTTCGCGGCGACCCGCGAGTCGGTCCCGCGTCACGACCGGGCGCGCGACCCGAAGTGGGAGGCGACGTGGCGCGAGCGGGCGGACCGGCTCCTCCGCTGGCTCGCGCTCGTCGATCTGGCGGAGGCGGTCGCTGCCGACGCGCCCGCGTCCGAGCCCGGGTACGTCGCAGGGGACGCGGCCTGACCGGCTCGGAAACCCGTAACAAACCTTTTACTCGCCCCCGGAGTGTTACGGACATGGGACGATTCGAGGGGCGCGAGCCGCCACAGAAGGTCACCTACGAGCCCGCGAGCGTGAAGGACCTCCTCGTGGAGATGAAAGACACCGCGGAGCTGCTTATCGACCTCTCCTACTCCGCCGTGCTCCACGGTAGCCCCACGGTCGCACAGGAGGTCATCGAGCTCGAGAACCGGATGGACGTGCTCCAGATGCGCGCCCGGATGAGCCTGATGCTCGCGGCCCGGAACCCGGACGAGGCGGAGCGGCTCGCACCCGTCCTCGGCGTCGTCGCCGCCGCGGACAAGGTCTCCGACGCCGCCGGCGACATCGCGAAGATCGTGTTGGAGGAGATCGGCCTCCCGGACGCGATGCGCGGCGCGCTCTCCGAGGGCGTCGAGACGCTCGTTCGCGCCACCGTCTCAGCCGACTCCGAGTACACCGGCAGGACGCTGACGGGGATCGATCTGGAGTCCGAGACGGGCGTCCGAGTCATCGCCATCCGCCGCGACGACGACTGGATCCTCAACCCTGGGCCGAACACCCGATTACAAACCGACGACGTAACGCTCCTCCGTGGGCCCGAAGGTGGCGTGGCCGACGTGTATCCGACCCTTACCGGCAAGCCGTTCGAACCGGACGAGCCGGTCGAACCCGCCATCGACGATCTGGAGCGTGCCGTCGAATCCATCGTGTTGATGAAGAACCTCTCGGAGCTCGCCGTCGACTTGGCGTACGGCTCCGTGCTGTTCGACAACGAGGAACTCGCGGAGGAAGTGACGAACCTGGAGGTCGAGGTCGACGCGCTCCAGTCGCGGTTCGAGGCGTGGACGCTGCGCGCGGCGAGGGAGGCCGACGATCCGGTCGCGCTCCGCGGACTCATCCACCTCGGCGTCGCCACCGAGGAGATCTCCGATGCGGCGTTGGAGATCACGGAGGGCGTGATCCGCGACATCGGCGTCCACCCCGTCGTCGAGATGGCCGTTCAGGAGTCCGACGAGATCATCACCCGAACCACGGTGCGTAAGGGAAGCGCGCTCGACGGAACCGACGTCGTGGCCGGCGTCCCCGCGACCGACATCGCCACGAGCGTCCTCGCCGTCCGCCGGCCCGAGGAGGGATGGCTCGTCGGCCCGGACATCGACACGACGCTCCGCGCGGGCGACGTCATCATCTCCAAGGGAACGCGCACCTCCGCCGACGAGTTCGACGAGCTGGCGTCGTGACCGCACACCCCGCCGGATACGATCGATCCCTCGCCCGATGACCGACCCGGCAGCACTCGCTCGGGAGTACTACCGAACGATCGACGCCGACGAGTACGACGCGCTCGCCGACCTGCTCGCGCCGGAGTTCGTTCACGCACGCCCGGACCGGACGCTCTCGGGTCGCGACCGGTTCGTCGCGTTCACCCGCGACGAGCGCCCGATGACCGAGACGACGCACGTCGTCGAGACGGTGTACGACGTCGGACCGGGCGACTCCGGGAGCGTCGCGGTTCGGGGTCGACTTCTCGACGCCGACGGCGCGGAGCTGTTCGCGTTCGTCGACGTGTTCACGGTTCGAGACTGCCACCTCACACGGGTGGAGACGTACGTATCCGCCGGAACCGAAACCGGGTGAGCTGCGACCGACTACGACTTCTCGTCGACGTGGCGCACCTCGCTGGCGACCCCGCGGGTCGAGTCGACCATCTCCGGACCGGACATCTCCGCGCGCCCGACCGCGAACGCCTTCGGTCCCTCGATAACGACCTCGTCGCCGACGCGGATCTCCGGGTCCGCGTCGACGACGCCGGGCGCGAGCACGGAGCCGTGCGGAACGAACCCGTCGATCTCGACCCGCTTCGTCGGCGCGTCGCTCTCGACCCACCGACGTGCGCCCGCGAGGGTAAACGAGAGCGTCCCGTACTGCGGGACCATGGTCGCGAGCTGGATTCCCGGTTCCCCCTCGCGACCGTCACCGTCGGCGTCGGCCCACACCTGGAGTTTGGGGTAGCGACCAGTGGTTAGCACGTCGTCGCGGTCCCCCTCGCCGAACACCGCATCGCCGGCTCCGTCCCCGAGGAGGTAGTCGGCGAGTGCCCGGACGGTGTTGTGCTCGCGTTCACGCTTGCTGTAGGCGGGCTCGCCGTGGAGGGCGGCGTTCAGCTCCCCCAGCGACTCGTCGGTCGTCGGATGGTCGACGCAGGTGTACTCGAACGGAACGTCGATATCGGGGTCGGCCTCGACGCGCTCGCAGATCTCGCGGTAGCCGTCCGCGGGGACGTGTGCGACCACTCGCGAGTAGTCGTTCCGGCGCAGATACCGTCGGAGCACCTCCGCGACGAATTCGATCTCTGCTTCGGACCAGTCGCCAGTGACGACCGCGTCGTAGTGTTGGGCGGGGTAGGTCGTCTCCAACTCCTGAGGAACCACGCCGATGGGGGAGGTCATCGACACCGTGTGGCCGCGCCACTTGATCGCGTCGTGGAACTGTCGGTGGCTCTGGGAGTCGCTGTAGGGTTTCGTCGCCGAGCAGGGGACCAACACCAGCGGCTGGTCGGAAAACCGGTTCCGGTACCGGCTCGTCACGCGGTCGGCGAACCGCCGGATCTCCACGCGGTCGAGCGTCTCGGCCGACGCGGCCGTGATCTCGGCGTTTCGGAGAACGGGCGTTCGCTCCTCGAGATACCCCCACTGGTCGTCGAACAGCCGGAGCGTCGCCGTGAGCCATCCCTCGTGGCGCGCCTGTCCCTCCAAATAGTCGCGGAGCCGACCCGAGCGGATCCGCTCGCGAACCCTGCGGAGTTCGGCTTCGAGCGCGTTGACGTTGTGCTCCGCACAGTCCGCTCGCGTGAACGACTCGCGAGGCTTCGAACACGCGGGACACGCACAGGGGAGCTCTTCGAGGTCTTCGAGGAAGTGCTCGGCGTCGGTAGTCAGGTACTTCCCCTCCGTCCCCTTCGTCCGCGCGAGCGAGGCGTCGACGAGGTCGACGCCGGCGGCGACGAGCGTGGCGACGTTCGCGGGGGTAGCGACGCCCGAGAGCAGTAATGCGGTGTCGGCCGGCAGCGCGTCCTTTGCCGCGAGTATCGCGTCGCGGAACGCTTCGCCGTGGCCGACGAACCCGGCGGCATCCGCGAGGACGTACGCGTCCGCACCGACGTGTCGGAGACCCTCGCTGTCGACGACGGCCGCGGTCGGCGCGTCGAGGTCCGGGTGCTCGACACGGAACGACTCCCGCACCTCCTCCCGTGTCCCCGCGGGAAACGAGCGGTGTGGGAGCACCGTGAGCACTGACTCGTCGCCGTCCGGTACGTCGCGATCGGTCGTCCAGAGGCTTCCAGCGTCCGCCAGAAACGGGTCCGCGAGCGCGGGCGTCACGACGGAGTCGGCGAGGCGGAGCTCCCCGAGCCGGGCTGCGCCGTCCCGCTCGTGGACCTCGAAGTAGTCGGTCATACGTTTCCTCGCCGGGGGACGGTCAATTCTCTTGTGTTCCACGGACGCGGGTGGGGGTGATCGACGCCCCCGAAACGGCTCAGTGCCCGCGAGTGATGAGGTAGTCCGCGATGTCCTCCAAGAGGCTCCGAGACTCGCTTTCGGGGAGGACCTTGAGGTGTTCCTTCGACCGGGCAGTGAGCTCCTCGGCCGTGTTGCGAGCGTAGGCGATGGAGCCCGTGGCTTCGAGCGACTTGACCGCGTCGTCGACCTCCGGCTCCGTCACCTCTGCGGGCGTCTCGGCGTCGACGAGTCCGTCGACGTCGAGGCCCTCCTGTCGGGCGTGAAGCGTTATCAACGTCTCTTTCCCCTCGACGAGGTCGGAGCCGCGCTGTTTGCCGAGTTCCTCCGAAGGAACCGTCAGGTCGAGCACGTCGTCCTGGATCTGGAACGCTCGACCGGAGTCGATGCCGTACTGATAGAGCGCGTCGACGACTTCCTCGTCCGCACCGAGGAGGATGGCCGGCGTCGCGGCCGCCGCACCGTACAACACGGCCGTCTTCAGCTCGACCATCTCCAGATACTCCTCGGGGAGGATGTCATCGCGGGTCTCGAAGGCGACGTCGAGCGCCTGCCCTTCGCAGATCTCCGTACACGTGGACGCGAGCATCCGCATCGCTTCCAATCCCGCGGCCGGGTCCGCACCGGTCTCGGTCATGAACTCGAACGCCTTCGAGTACAGCGTGTCGCCGGCGAGGATCGCCGTCGACGTGTCGTACTTCTCGTGGACCGCGGGCACGCCGCGCCGGAGATCGTCCTCGTCCATGATGTCATCGTGGATCAGCGTGAACGACTGGATCACCTCGATGGCGACCGCGGCGCGCATGACGTCCACGGGCTCGCCGTCGAGCGAGGTGAACGCACGGAACTCCCCGCCCATCGGTTCGGTCCCGGTGACGGCCTCCGCCGCGAGCGTCGTCACGGTCGGCCGGAGCCGCTTACCGCCCGCTTCGAGGATGTATCGGGAGGCCTCGTACAGTCGCTCCGGGTGTTGGATCGGTAACTCCTCGTCGATAGCGGCGTTAACCAGTTCGCGCCGCTCGCGGATGGTGTCGAGCACCCGCGCCTCCGTCGTCTCGGTCGTCATTCGACGAGCTGGATGGTGTTTCCGTTCTGCGTGACGTGAAGGTCACGGCCGAGCTTGTACCCCTGCGAGGTCGCGAGATCGACGTACGGCGAACGGCCCTTCAGATCCTGATGGCCCGGAATGAGGTGTTGTGGCTGGAGCGCCTGAAGCATCTCGTAGTGGCCCTCCTCGCGGAGGTGCCCGGACACGTGGATGTCGTCGTAGATGCGGGCTCCCTGCATCCGGAGCAGCTGCTCGGACTGGTAGCGCTGCCCCTCGTTGGTCGGCTCCGGGATCACCGTCGCGCTGAAGACGATCTTGTCACCGTCGTCCAGTTCGTACGGCGTCTCACCACGGCCCATGCGGGTGAGCATCGCACGCGGCTCGCCCTGGTGGCCCGTCACGATAGGGAGAAAGTTCCCCTTCCCCTCCTTCATGATCCGCTTGAACGTGCGATCGACTGACTTCCGGTGGCCGTACATGCCGACGTCGCCCTGGAAATCGACGAAGTCGAGCCGTTCCGCGGTACCCGAGTACTTCTCCATCGAGCGACCGAGCAGGACCGGCTGGCGGCCGATCTCTCGGGCGAACTCGACGAGCGACTTCACGCGGGCGATGTGTGAGGAGAACGTCGTGGCGACGATCCCGCCCGAGTAGTCCTCTATCGAAGTGAGCGTGTCACGAAGGTGTTCGCGCGCGAACGACTCCGACGGCGTTCGGCCCTTCTTGCCGGCGTTCGTACAGTCCTCGATGTACGCGAGGACGCCCTCGTCCTGACGGCCGATCTCGCGGAACCGCTCCATGTCGATCGGGTCGCCGATGACGGGGTCGTGGTCGAGTCGCTTGTCGAGGCCGTAGACGATCGCGCCCTCCGGCGTGTGGAGGACCGGGTTGATCGCGTCGATGATCGAGTGTGTGACGTTCACGAACTCCATCTCGACCTGCTCGGAGTCGCCGATCCGCATCGTGCCGCCGGCCTCCATCTTCACGAGGTCGTTGTCGACCTGGAACTTGCCTTCGTCGGCGATCTGCTGTTCGACCAACTCGATCGTGTACGGGGAGCCGACGACGGGGGCATCGTATCGGTGGGCGAGTTTGGGGATCGCCGCGATGTGGTCGAGGTGACCGTGCGTCGGGACGATCGCTTGGACATCCCCCTCCAGATCGCTCATGATCCGGTCGTCCGGGATCGCACCCATGTCGATTAGGTCGAGGCTGTGCATGTTCTCGGACTCCACGTTGTCGTGGATGAGGACCTTACTGAGGTTCAGGCCCATATCGAAGATGACGATGTCGTCGCCCGCTCGGACCGCCGTCATCTGTCTGCCGACCTCTTCGTATCCGCCGATTG
>OBKM01001137.1_pt1 | contig 11304 bp, 8 predicted proteins | sample 1519691 | NCBI WGS metagenome assembly OBKM01 (sample SAMEA37050418, study PRJEB22526) | metagenome | biome: saline pan; feature: lake; material: water | place: Egypt | collected 2015 | depth 0.5 m
TGATTTCGATGCCAATCGTTCTGTCGCCTTGAGAGACGGTGATATCTGTAACATCGAATCTCTCACGCAGTTCTCGAACTTGTTCTTGTGCTAGTTCTATGTCTCCATTAGCAATGTTAGTTTCTATTTCTCTTAATTCCTCTGCCATTTCTTGTCTATCTACGTTCATTAGCAACCTCCATTGAGTTGAGTTTTGTTTGGATTTCGCCATCTAAATTCGGCATATGATATTCAAACGAAAGACCGCGGCTAATAGTTACGATCATGTGTGGATACTCAGCTTTGCACGTTAGCTTCAGGGAAGTCTGTGATCGGCATTATCTGTCCTTGCCACCCCATACGTTATGCTCCTACTTCAAGATGCAAAGCTGAGGTATTCGACAGAGCCGCATGGCTACGCAGACGTGAATGCAACGCCGGTCACCTCAATCCGAGCCCCACCCTCCGACCCGTTACTCACAGCAGTTTCCCACCCGTGAGCGTCGGCCACTTCTTTCACAATCGCAAGCCCAAATCCTGTCCCCTCTTCGGAAGTCGAGTACCCTGGAGTGAGGACATCGTCTAAGTGATCCTCTGGAATCCCCGGTCCATCGTCCGCTACATAGAATCCGTCTTGTAATTCCCCAATAGTGACCGTCACATCGGTACCTCCGTACTCAACGGCATTTCGAATGAGGTTCTCGAGCAATTGTTGGAGGCGGCATTCGTCAGCTTCGAGTGAACGACTTAGATCGGTTTCAAGCGTCGCCTCTGCTGTAGCCACATTCCTCCAACAGCGCTCGGTTAGAACTGCCAAGTCAATCGTTTCGGTATCGGTTACCGCTTTGCCTTCCCGCGCCAGCGTCAGCACATCCTCGATCAAGGCATTCATTCGGTCATGCGCATCGGCGACTTGGTCGAGATGGTCAGTGTCACACGTCTCCCGGGCCAAGTCCAAATGTCCCTGTGCGACGTTCAGCGGGTTCCGGAGGTCGTGGGAAACAACGCTGGTGAACTGATCCAACCGATCGTTTTCGCGTTGTAACTCCTTTTGCTCGCTAATATCGACGTAGAATGCGATCGTTCCGATAATAGCATCGTTGATGTCGTATCGGGGCACGGCGCGCAATAGGGTTTCGAGAGGCTCTCCATCGGCAGCCACGAGCTCTCGGTTTTCACGCGTGAACTCACCGCGAAGCGACCGGGCATACCCCCCTTCATCCAAGAGCCGTTGCTCCGACTCCGCAGTATAAAACTCCGCTAATGGCTGTCCAGCTACGTCGGCTTTGTCATACCCCAACGTATCAACGAACCGTTGGTTGCAGTCTTCAATCATCGGGGTTCCGTCTTCGGCACGCGTTTCCACGATCATAACCGGTGCCTCCTCGAAGAGATATCGGTACTGCTCTTGCAACTGGGCGCTTAGCTGCTCTAACTCACCTGTTCGCTGTTCGAGTTCGCGTTCGCGCTGCTTTTGATCTGTGATATCGCGACTGATAACGACGAACTGGTCGTCAGTCTCGACTTCAATCCGACGAACGTTGATTTCGACGGGGAACGTTGATCCATCATGACGTCGAAATCTGCCTTCCAGTTCCCGACGCTCGCCGACGTTCATATCTGTTAATCCGGCGCGAGCTGACTCAGGAGTGATCGTTTCATCGAGCTCCCAGATGTTCATCCCAACGAGTTCAGTCTCGCTATAGCCCGTTTGTTCGCAGAGACGGGGATTCACATCGATGATTGTTCCATCCGCGTCATGTACGTTAAGCATATCTGGGGAGTGTTCAAAGAGTGCTTCAAGCCGCGCTTTTGTCCGCTGGAGACGTTTTTGTCGTTCCCAGTCATCGGTAATGTCTGAGAGAGCGAGGACGACGCGTTCTATGTTTCCTTCGTCATCGTGCATTGGGGCTCCATCGACTCTGAGTATTTTGTCGCTGTCGTCAGGGCAGCTGATAGTGAGTCGGTAGCCACGTACTGGCTCGCCTGACTCCCAGACTTGCCGGTATGGGAGTTCTTCATCAGGGATCGGCTCTCCATTCGGATCTCTGAGGTCCCATTCGGGATCATTATAGGTCCGGTTGGTCACTTTCGACCGATCTATGCCAAGTACCTCGGTGGCACGTTCGTTGGCAAACACGAACTCGCCTTTGTCGTTGAGTTGGACAATGCACTCTGGGACTGTCTCAAGGATCCGCCCTAGTTGTTTGCGGGCTCGTGTGACCTCTGCGTTCATCCGGGTGGCGGCGACGGCGTTTGCGATTCGGTTAGCGAGGAGCGTGTACTGGTCGGTTCCGGATTCTTTCTGCAGGTAATCGGTGACGCCAGCGGAGATCGCCTCGCTGGCAACCGTCTCACTGCCTTTTCCAGTAAAGAGGATGAACGGAAGGTTCGGGTGTTCTTCGCGGACGGTTCGGAGGAACTCGATACCGTTCTGGCCGGGCATGTCGTAGTCAGACACGATACAATCGAACGTGGTATCGGCGAGGCGGTCAAGCCCGTCGGTAGCGCTGGGGGCGGTTTCGACAGTAAACCGATCGTCCTCGCGTTCGAGAAAGCCGGAGGCCACCTCAGCGAAGTCTAGTTCGTCGTCGACGTGGAGGATATGGATCGGCTCGCGATATTCATCAGCGCCGGAGAGCATAGGTGTAGATTTCTTATCTGCGTGTTAATTGTTGGGTTTTCCCGGGGTGTTTTGAGTCCATCAGCTTGTTTTCGACTGAGTTGCAGTCCGTCACGACGGAATCGATTCGCTCTTGCGCCTGTCTCGGCAGTTAGGTCAGCTGGTCATCGCCTGGCCGATGCGCTGGTCTGTTGGTTCAACGAAATTCGGTTCTACAGCGACAGCTGAGCAGTATCAACAATCTCCTATGGATGAGCGTAATAATATAGTCTCCAGCTATTATTTCCAGAGAGCCGTTACAATCGATTAATACGGGTAAAATACAACAGTTTGCTTACCGAGTTAACTTCACAGCAGTCCCGTACGCAAGCACTTCTGACCCGCCTTCCGCTATCGAAGATGTATCAATACGGACGTTGATAACTGCATCAGCACCCATCTCATCCGCATTTGTTCGCATCTCATCGATCGCCTTCTCGCGTGATTTCGTCAACAAATCAGAATACCCCTTCAATTCACCACCGAAGGTGTTCCGGAGACCTTGGATAAAATCCGTTGCTGCGTCTTTTGCCTCAACAGTGTTTCCTCTGGCGATGCCTAATACCTCATCGACCTCACGATCATCCGGCATTGTATCTGTGTTGACTATCTCGATCTCGTTGGAGGGACTACCCATACCGGCTTCTGTCGTACTTCAATTCAAAATACTATTCGATATCAAATTGCGCGCGTTTCGAAGACAGCCTAACAGCCCTCGCTTGGTTTTGACAGAATGTGTCGTGCAGGATGCACGGAGCGAATCTGTCAGCCAGATACTTCGTTAAAGTTAATTTGGAAATGTGCGATTATGCTTCTTGCCCTCTAATGATTAGATCAAGAATACAGTGGTCTCTGTCGCCCCCGTATACAAGACAAAACCAGTACTCCGGAGGCGAATAGATGGTGCTTCCTAACATCGGAGAGTGGGAGCTCTCCCCGGACCGAACGTCGTTAACCGGGTTCGGTATTAAGTATCCGTTCTCAGGAGGATGGAAACCTATCGGGATTGGAGCGCTTGCGGCGGTCCTTACGTCGCTCCTTATTTTGCCGATCGTCGTCCTCTGGGGCTATCGTTACCGGCTCTCACGGGCTGGAGTCCGCGGCGATGAGGGGGCGCCGCAATTCAGTGACTTTGGCAGTCTTGTACTGAACGGTCTCTGGATCATCGTTGCGTTCGTTCCATATGTTCTCGTCATCGGGGTGCTCACAGCAGTGATTGCAGGCACCGGCAGTCTGCTGCCGGAACCCGTTGCGGTAGGAGTGCTTTTCGTGTGGATACTCGGTGCGACCTACGCAGGATTGGCCATTCATCCGACGTTCGTGGCCACCGGAAGCGTTAGAGGGACATACGCTGAACTGTTGTTTCTCCGGGTTGCAGTGACCCGTACGTATTTTGTCGGCTTTCTGCTCGGGCTCGTTCTCAGGGTTCTCGTTGCGATCATAGCGATTCTGGTGTTCGTCATTTCGATTATCACGGTTATCGGACCGCTTGTCGTTCTATACGTTTGGTATGCCTACGATGAATTCATTCCAGGAGCCGTTTGGGGCCACGTTGCTCGAGATCTGTCCCACCAAGGGCTTTTGCCAGCAGTCTCACCGATGGAGGAACTTGATCTGTGAACCACGGCTTCGTTGAGCCATCCACCTTGACAAGGGGAGGGTATTGAATTCACGCTCTATATCTTGCACAGCTTGATCCCCCATCTTTGAGACAGATGCCGCTGTTTCACTATCTTCGGTAAGAGCAATATGAGTATTCGGTTGTGGGTTGGTGATTCTTTCCGGCTACTCATTCTCAAGAGTAGCAGGGATGGGAATCATCCTAATTTCTATTTGCTATCCTATTTTTCATATTATCTGAAAAGTCCGGATTCTAACTAATTAGACGCCCATGTGCAGGATGCGGGCTTCAACGAATGGATCCCCGTCGAAGTGTCTCTGTTTAAGAATGTTAATAGAACTATGGTCCACTATTGCTAACTGGTGGATATATAATTACTCTACGTTATCTTCTAATGCCGGTTCTTACTCACCATACAAGATAATCAACGGGAAGCGCGAAGACTACGAGAGATTGGGGCCAAGTACCGGCTCCGTCGCCGGAGCGAATTCTAAAGAACGGCCTTCCAAGCGCGGTGACGACGGCGGGCGGGGCCTTGTGCCCGAAATCGCCCGGCGGCGTGGTCGAGGTACTCAAATCCCTCCTCCGGCTTCAAAACCTTAGGCGGCTAGAAACGCATCTTAGTCGTCGGAGGGTTCCGCCTTGCTCGTGGCTGTCCCGACCGCCGTGTCCGCGGGGTCGCCCGAGTCGTCGTCGCGGGACTTCACTTCTTTCGGATCGAAATCGTTGACCTCGGTATTCGGCTCCATGCCAGCCTGCTCTATCATCTCGATATCGTCGCCGGGCGACTGGCCCTCTGTGGTGAGGTAGTTCCCGGTGAGGATGCCGTCCGCGCCGGCTTCGAAGGGGAGGTGTTGCTCGTCCTCAGCGAAGTTGACCTCGCGTCCGCCGGTGAGTCGCACACGCGCGTGCGGGTGGAGCAGTCGGTAGACCGCGATGGTCTTGATCGTCTCCGTCGTGGAGATGAGTGCTTCCTCCCGGTCGTCGAACATCGTCCCGGCGACCGGATTGAGGATGTTGACGGGAAGCGAGGAGACGCCGATATCCTGGAGCGCGATGGCCGCGTCCACGCGGTCGGTGGGCGATTCGCCCATCCCGAGGATAACGCCGGCACAGAGGTCCATGCCGGCTTCCTTGGCGATTTCGAGCGTCTTCACGCGGTCTTCGAAGTCATGCGTCCCGACGATTTCGGGGAAGAAACGCGGCGAGGTTTCGATGTTATGGTTGTAGTGATTGAGCCCTTCGTCCGCGAGGATCGCGGCCTCTTCTTCGGTGAGAATCCCGAGGGAGGCGTCGACTTCGACGTCCGTTTCGTCTCGTATCAAGCGGATTGCCCGGATGACATCGTCCCACTCGTCGGGGCGGTTTTGCTTCGAGACGCCTTTCTCGGCAACGACGACACCGAAGCGCTGAGCACCGTCACGTTCGGCCTGCTTGGCCGCCTTGAGGATTTCTTCGGGGTCGAGAAAGCCGTAGGTGTCGATACCAGTGTCGAAGTGGACTGACTGCGCACAGAACCCACAGTCCTCCGCGCAGTTGCCCGCCTTCGCGTTCACGATAGAACACGCGTCGACAGTATCGTCGCCAAGCTGGGAGCGGACGTAGTCCGCCCCCTCGGCGAGGGGCTCGACCGGCTGGGCCATCAAGGCGAGTCCGTCCCGGCGATCGAGGCTCTCGCCGTCGAGTACGCGGGCGACGGCGTCGTCGACAGTTGGATACTCCGTCTTGTAAACCACGCTAACCAGTCCAGTTGACGACAACATAACTCTTGGGCTTCCGTTCACGGTAGGTTGCGTGGTTGGTTGCAGAACCTCCGGCGCCTTTTTCCGTCACATTCTTCCTCAAAAACCTGATTCCGGGCTCGAAGCCGCAGGGAGTGTCGTGGCGTGAACACATACGACTTCGACCCGGTCTGTGGGCGCACCGGCCATCTCCGCGTGGACGCCGGAGCGACAAAACGTCCATACTGATGGACAACCAAACGGACACACGACCTATGCGGATCACGCCGTCCGACGGCGCGAACGGCGACTAACTCGCGAGTCGGTCCCACCTGCGTTCGTCCACCAGTATCATTCCTCGCGTTCAGCCTGCAATCTGTGTCGACGCTGAGGGGTTCGTGGCCGATCGGATCGCTCCTTCATCGGCGGTCGAGGCGGATCCCCCGACCCTTGAGGTCGCGGTTGTTGACCTACCGGTTATATACCACGGGCGTCAGTCTGCTGAAAGGACATGTCTCGGACAGGCCCGGAGTACGTCGAATCGGAGACGGAACTGTTTGCTGATCTCGATCTCAAATCGAGGGAGGGAACCGTTCCGGAGAACGCGATCGAGGCGTTTATCGAGCTATACGAGTTCGCGAACGAAATCGGGGATCGGGTGACGGTTGGTGGAGCGAAGAACGCGAACTTCCAGATCAAAGTGGACGCCCACACAACAGGCTACGCGGGCAACACCAGTATCTTCACCGCAACCGTGAACAAGCGGTTGCAGATCTGGCCCGCGAATAGGCCTCTGAAAGACAATCCGAACGTCGATTCTCTCGGGTGGGGTCTCCAGGATTACAAGCAATTCGAGCGAGGGTTCTCCTCGCTTGAGGGAGTGGTCCGGGGCGAAACGGCCGTCGATTTCGTACGGTTCGCATCGCAGGCCGATCTCGACCGTTTCAAGGAGATCGTCGAAGCGTTTGTCGCAACGTGCCGCGGAAAATAATCAAAAGCGCTGTGATATACCGCCGGACAGAACGGGTGATACGCTCGACGGAACCCGTCCCGAGCGGATGTATCAACGCCTCTGTCCGACGGTATACGAAAGTGGCTCCATTCAGCACGCCGAAAGGTATCTGCCGAAAATAATTATATCCGTCCGGCTCTCAGAGGCGGCGTATGTCAGATAGTACGGTATCCGTCCGCTCCGGGGCGATCGGGGCGGGATTCGTTGTTGCCGTCCTGATCCTTTCGCTCGCCGCGATGTCGGGGCTCGGTATGGCGACGACCACGGTCGGCGACGAGCCGACGGCAACGCCGAACGGCGTGATCACCACCGAAAGACCGGGCGCCGGCGCGGTATCGCCCACAGTACCGGCGGCCCGCCAGGCCGGCTTCATCGACCGGAACGCGGCCGATGCGGCGCTGCGGTCCGGCGGGCTGTTTTTCGCCGGGCAGACGCTCGGGCTCGAAATACCCGCCGGCGTGAGCGACGCCGAGGATTTTGAACTCCGCCGGTACGACCGCTCGGATAACAGCGCCGGCGGGTTCGTCCGTGAGTTCGCCGTCGGTGACGACGACCGCGCGGAGCTATCGACCGACCGGCTACGCGGAAATTACGTCGTGACCGTCGGCGGCGACCGATCGAGTGTCGTTCGGTTCGGCTCCGACGGCGTCGCGACCGAGGTCGTCGACGCCGGAAACGCCCGACCCTTCGAGGTGACGGAACAGTCACTTCGCATCGAGTGGGGCCAAGAGCGCATCACGACCGGTGACGACGATGTCGAATTGAACATCCGGTCGAACCGGGCGCGGTACAACCTCAACGTCAGCGCGGACGGCCTCGACTTCGAGGACCTGGAGGCGCTTTTCCGCGAGGGCGGGGCCGCGAACAACCCCGAACCCCACGCCGATCGCCAGCCCTTCGAGATCGACGGGACGGTCTACGACGCCTACGCGGACGAGGATGTCCTGGTCGTCCGGGGGCTGCGCGACGGTTCGCTAACGGCCGATTTCACCGAGATCGACGCCGGAGCCTACCGGTTCAGCTTCGAGGTGACCGACACAGGTGTCACGAGCGGTGCGGGCGTCGGCGACGACGACACCGACCCGCCCGAGACCGGACCGGAGCCGGCCTTCTTCGATGTGGCCGACCTCGAACCGACGGATGCGACCGCCGACCCCGGCGAGGAACTGACCGTCTCGGCACGCGTGAGAAACATCGGTGGGACCGCAGGGACCGGCACCGTCGTGGTCGCGGTCGACGGCGAGGTCCTCGGGGAACGGACGGTCGATCTCGACGTCGAGGAGGGGACCGATGTCTCCTTCGATGTGACCGCACCGGAAACCGCCGGCGAGTACGTCCACAGCATCAGCACCGACAACGCGTCCGTATCCGGGTCGTTGCGTGTCGTCGACCCCGACCCCGAACCGGAGCCTGATCCCGAGCCGGAACCCGACCCCGAGCCGGAGCCTGAACCCGAACCGGAACCGGAGCCCGAATCAGACCCCGACCCCGAGGATCAGGCTGGCTTCGGACTCGCTGCCGCGAGTATCGCATTCGTACTGCTATCTATATTGGTCTCCACTCGAGCAGGTAGATCCGAGTGAACGCCGATCCGTGTACTGATGAGTCCTAATGAGAACTGCTGAGACGCCAGGATTTATTTCGATGTTCGGTAACCAAATCCTGTACTGACCCCGATGTATTCCCACGGCTGTTGTCTAATTCGGCGAAGCAACTATTTCACATGTGATATGGACCGATACTGACTGCTGAATATAGATGATCTATGCAGCGGACAGATACCAGCAACGATCGGGACTTCTCCCCCCGATTGAGATACTTATTGTTGGGTATTGGAGCGATTACTCCGACGGCAACTGCCACAGCACTTCCCACCCAAATTAATCGCTCTGTGACGCTGCATTAGCTGAATTGAGGCGCTAAGCCCCCTTCCTCAGCGAGCACCGACCGAAGGGAAGGCGCGAGCAGGGAGGGGATACAGCGTCCCCAGAAATCGAAGATTTCTGGTGTGCGAACGAGACGCAGTGCGTCTCGTCAACGCCGCACAGTTTTCATACACGTTCGACGCTCGGCCCACAGGCCAACGTCTCGCCAAAACAATTATACGTGTAGCCTGCATACCGTGCATTACGGTGAAACGGAAGACAATCACCATTCGGGAGGACCAAGACGAGTGGATTGAGGGCCAACACCTCAACCTCTCGTCGTTCGTCCGCGAGCAGTTGGACGAACTGATTGAGGAACGAGAGTAACGGATGTACTACGCCTACAAATACCGTCTTAAGCCGTCCGACGCCCACCGTGAGGAGTTGGACCGCCACCGAGACATTTGTAGGCAACTGTACAACCACACGCTCTACCGTCTCAACGAGTACCAAGACAAACACGGTAAACTGCCGTCCATGACCACCCTGCGGTCGGAACTACCCGACCTCAAAACGTGGTGGGACGGCCTCTCGGACGTGTACTCGAAGGTTCTCCAAACCGTCGTCGAACGCTTGTTCGACAACCTCAAAGGACTCTCCAAACTCAAGGAGAACGGATACGGCGTCGGTCGCCTCAACTGGAAGCCGCCACGGGAGTTCCGCAGTTTCACGTACAGTCAGTCTGGCTTCAAGCTCGACAAGAAGGGCGGTCAGACTGTCCTATCACTCTCAAAACTCGGAGACATACCGATTCGGCTCCACCGCGCCATCCCCGACGACGCGCAACTCAAGCAGGTCACGGTGAAGAAGGAACCGACGGGCGAGTGGTTCGCCACCTTCGGCGTCGAAATGGACCGTGAGACGCCCGAACCGCCTGAGACTCCCGAGAAGTGCGTCGGTGTCGACGTGGGAATTCTCAAGTACGCCCACGACACGGATGGTACGGCGGTCGGGTCGCTTGACCTCTCAGACGAACGCGACCGCTTGGAGCGCGAGCAACGGAAGCTCTCGCGCAAACAGCACGGGTCGAACAACTACGAGAAGCAACGGCGACGAGTCGCGGAGTGTCACGCCGATCTGCGACGCAAGCGCCGTGACTTCTTACACAAGCTCTCGAACTACTACGCTCGGGAATACGACCTCGTGGCGGTCGAAGACCTGAACGTGAAGAGGATGATGGAGTCACCATCGAACAGCCGCAACACGGCGTCTGCCGCGTGGCGAACGTTCCTCTCGCTGCTCGAATACAAGTGCGAGCGCGAGGGGACGCACTTCGTCGCGGTCAACCCGAGAGGGACGACCAAGGAGTGTGCGTCCTGCGGCGTTTCGACGGACAAGCCGTTGTGGATCCGCGAACATTCCTGTCCCGCTTGCGGATTTGAGTCGGACAGGGACGCGAACGCGGCGTGGAACATCCTTTCTCGCGGTCTCGAAGACGTAGGAGTGGGACACTCCGAATCAACGCCTGTGGAGACTGCGCTCTCTGTGGATACGCCTGTATCTGCAAAGCGCGTCGTTGAAACAGGAAGCCCTACCCTCAAGGAGCGAACGGCGCAAGCCGTGAGCGAGTAGGGTAGGGTAGTTCACACAGCAACTGACGTACTCAGACCACGTTCGAGTCGATATCCCGCGGGAAGTGGGTGAGCCACTCGGTCCCTGACTCGGTGACCGCAATCGTGTCGGAGTGGCGGTAGCCGTACTCCTCGGTGTAGATTCCGGGCTCGATGGTGTACACTTGTCCCGGTGCCATCAACTCGTCGTCACCGTCGGCGACCTCGCCCCATCCCTCGTCGATGTACGGCGGCTCGTGGCCGCCGAGTCCGATGTTGTGGCCGACGTGGTGTTGTGCGAGTTCGCTGATCCCCTGTTCCGCGAAGTAGTCGTTGACTACCTCGTCGACGTGTGCGACGGGAACTCCCGGTCCAAGCGCGTCGATCGCGATCTCTTGTGCCTCGTGCATCAGCGCGAAGTAGTGTGCCTGCTCGTCGGTGTAGTCGCCGACGAACATGGTCCGCTCAAGCTCGGACCGGTAGCCGTCGACGTTCGCGCTCGCACCGGTGATCAGCACGTCACCCTCCGAGAGCCGCTCGTTCGGAGTGTGGCCGTGTGGGAGCGCCGTCTCCTCACCGGAGATGTATCCCGCACTGACCGGCCCGCTCCCTCGCACTCGGACGCTGTAGGTGTCTCCGAGCGTGTCGAGCATCGCCCGGCTGGCCTCCATCGACGCGCGCTGGGAGACCGTCGCCGGATGCGCGCCCGGTTCGCTGAACTCAGCGAGGTACCGATGACCGAGATTCGCCCATTTCGCTGATTCACGGATGAGATCGACTTCGGCGTCGGATTTCTCCCAGCGCATGCGGTCGACCCACGACTGCGTCTCGACA
>OBKM01001138.1_pt1 | contig 11301 bp, 14 predicted proteins | sample 1519691 | NCBI WGS metagenome assembly OBKM01 (sample SAMEA37050418, study PRJEB22526) | metagenome | biome: saline pan; feature: lake; material: water | place: Egypt | collected 2015 | depth 0.5 m
CGATCGAGATCGCACGCTGGTCCTCCGCCAGCTCCGCTGCGATCCCACCGCCGTCGTCGGGTGTCGACTGCTGGCTCATCACCGCAGTATAGCGCGGGCAACGTTAAAAGGAATCGGGGACCCTTGCCCGGGGAGTCGGGGGGGGTGCCGGCTGGTGGCAGCGGACACTGTCGTGGCGGCAAAGCCCGTGCATTTATCACACCCTACCTCAAGCGTTAATACGGAACCCGCAACCAGATCCATGTCCAAGGACGACCCCGAAGTGCTCGTCGTCGACGACGAATCACGACTCGCAGACCTCTTTGCAGCCTGGCTCGATAAAGAGTGGAACGTGGTGACCGCGTACGACGGCGAGACAGCCCTCGAGAAGATGTCGGACGGCGTCGAAATCGTACTCCTCGACCGGCGGATGCCAGGGCTCTCCGGCGACGAAGTCCTCAAGCAGATCCGCTCGGAGTCGTACGATGTCCGCGTCGTGATGGTGACAGCCGTCGACCCGGACTTCGACATCCTCGACATGGGCTTTGACGACTACCTCGTGAAACCCGTCTCGAAAGACGAGTTACTCGAGTTGGTCGATCGCGTCGTGACCAGATCTGAATACGTCCGCGACGTGCAGGAGTATTTCTCGCTCGTGTCGAAGCAATCGTTACTACAAGTCGAGAAGTCAGAGCAGGAACTGGCTGACAACGCGGAGTATCAGAACCTCACCGACCGGATCGAAACCCTAGAAGAGCAAGTCGACGAGCAGGTCGGGGCACTTGAGTCACACGACGACTTCGCTGGGGCCTTTCGTGATCTCCCCGGCGACGAGACGAGCTAACTGGGCCACCGAGGCCGACGCTGGTCAAACCCACCTTTGTAGCGCTGCCTCGATGTTCGCAAGCTCTTGATCGAGTTGGCGCTCGAAGTAGCCCTCGATTCCAGGAAGGCCACCGGCGACGACCAGCCGTGTCCGGAGCTTTGTCCCGTTCTCCACGGTGAGCAGCCGGTGTGTCCCCCTCACCTCCAGACCGGACGCCGAACCGACGAACCGAACGTACTCGGGCGGCCGACGATCGGTCTCGGTGGTGTCAACGGCGACAGTCTGCCCGACAAGCGGCAGCGGCGGTTCGACGTACCAGGTCGCGGTGTCGTCGTCGTGGACCTCGTAGTCGTCGACGACACTGATCGCCGACGCACGATTGGCCGGGTCGGCGATAAACGACCAGACGGTCGACCGGGACGCAGCGACTGTCGTCTCGCGGGTTACGTCGACGGGCATCGGATGGTCGAGAGAACCAGTCTCATTCAGGGGTTACACGCCACGTCGTGGACCGTGTTCGGCCCCACTTCTCGATGTCGATGTCGTCGACCTCGTCGGCGAGTTTCGGGAGTCGGACACCGACTTGCTTTGCGGAGAGCTCGAGTGACTCGGCGATTCCACGCGCCTTGAAGTAACGTTTGCCACGCTCGACACGCGTCTCAAGGTACGAGAGGATTCGCTCGTCTTCCTCCGTGAACTCACTCATCAGTACAAGATAGGAGTGTGAGGAACTTAACTTTTGCAGGACAGTCCAAACACGTAATTCGATGGGACCCAGAGGCAGACGTATGTGGGAGTTCATCGTCGTCGGTGCCGGCCCTGCTGGGACACGGTTCGCACGGCAGGTCGCCCGTGCCGGACACTCGGTGCTGGTACTCGAGGAGGGGGAGGTTGGGCGGCCGCTTGCCTGCTCGGGGCACGTCAGTCACGACCTCTGGGAGTACACCGGCGCGGTTCGGACGGAGCTTGTCCAAAACGAGATCAGCGAAGCACGGTTCCACGTCGGTGCACCAGCCGAGGAGGCACAGTCGTACCGGTACTACCGCGATACGCCGATCTCGAGCACCATCGACCGGGTCGAGCTTGACCGACACCTCGCAGACCGGGCTCGCGCTTCTGGGGCGACGGTCAGGGATCACCACAGCGTATTCGGGGTCACCGAGCACGACGATCACGTTGCCGTCGATGTCCGGACACCGGATGGTCCGACAACGGTCCGGGGACGGATGTTGGCGGGGTGTGACGGCGCCTCCTCACGGGTTCGATCGGAGGTCGGCCTGCCGGCGCCGACCGAGTTACTGCACGGCGTGTTCGGTCACGACCCGACTCCCGATGACGACGATGGAGTCGACGTCCACCTGGACATACCGGGACTGTTCGGGTGGCGAATTCCACGCGGAACGGCTGGCGTCGAGTACGGCATCGCTACGGGACCGGCGGGGGCCCCAGAGCAGTTCGATCGGTTGACCGAGGGGTACGGCGCCTCCCTCGAGTGGCAGAAGTCGGGTCCGATCCCGATCGGGCCACCGGAGACAGTGACCACGGGACGGACCTTTCTCATCGGTGATGCTGCCGGTCAGACGAAGCCGTTTACCGGCGGCGGCATCGTCTACGCGCTCACAGCAGCCGACGCCGCCGCCCGAACGATCACGCCGTGGGATCCAGACTCACTGGCCCGGTACGAGACTACGTGGCGGGACGAGCTCCAGACAGAGATTCGGCTTGGGGCAGCGCTCAGGCGTGCATACGAGCTGCCGCGGCCGATCCAACGACTGGGACTGGCGTTGACAGCCGGCGAGATCGACGTTCACATGGACCGGCCGACCAGCCTCCTCAGCGGCCTCCGTCCGTAGGGTTCACCTTCAGCGCCCGATCCACCGGCGGAGCTTGTCGAGGAGTGTTTCTGAGGCCGGCTCGTCGGTGGATGGCAGCACCGCCGGCGCTGGCTTGATCACCGTGGTGTTCGGGCCACGGGCGTCTGGATCGATGACAATGAGCCCGTCGTCGTTCAGGGCTTCGAGTGCCGTCTCGAGGTCGTCGATGTCGGCGTCGACGTGAGTGCGAAGCTCGAAGACGGTCATACCCTCCTCACTACGATCGACGAGTGCATCAAGGATAGCAACGTGAAGCTCGTCACGGTCGTTGTAGTCGACCTGCGCTGTCATTCGTGGAGGGTGATGGTGTTGTCGCCGTTTGGAACTAGACAGAGAAACTGTGCCGCGGTGGTGGCCGGATTCTCGTACCAGTGTGGTTGGCCGGCTGGAATGAACATTGCGTCACCTGACGTGACCTGCTCGGTGGTGTCGCCGGTGTCAGTGGCCGCACCAACGGTGTACTGGCCACGAAGGACGTACTGGAGGTGCTCGACCTCGTTTGTGTGCCGAGGTACACGCCCCTCCGGCGCGAGGGTAAATCGCCGCATTGCGAAGTTCGGCGTCTCGGGTGCTTCGAAGAGCACGGCCTTCGAGAGCCCATCAGCCTCAGGCACCGGGGCTTCCGGAACCGAGGCCGCGTCGACGCGGCGCATCAGTAGGCGTAGTCGGCGTACCCATCGGAGGTGATCCGGTCGCCACTGTCCTCGTCCTCGAGTTTGTCTTTTGCTGCCTCGAAATCGGCCATCTCGACGGCATCACGGCCGTCCCGGAGCGCGAACATACCGGCTTCGGTGGCGAGGCTCTCGAGGCGCGCCCCCGAGAAATCGGCGGTCCGGTCCGCGACCGTCTCGAGATCGACGTCGTCTGCGAGGGTCATCTCGCGGGTGTGGATCTGGAGGATCTGGACCCGGCCTGGTTGTGATGGTTTGGGGACTTCGATGAGGCGGTCGAACCGGCCGGGCCGGAGGATTGCGGGATCGAGCATGTCGAAGCGGTTGGTGGCGGCAATAATCCGGACATCACCCCGGTCGTCGAAGCCGTCCATTTCCGCGAGCAGTTGCATCATGGTGCGTTGGACTTCGGCGTCACCGGAGGTTTTCGACTCAGTCCGCTTCGCCGCAATCGCATCAATCTCATCAATAAAAATAACCGCTGGTGCCCGCTCTTCGGCCAATTCGAAGAGATCCCGCACCAGCCGGGATCCCTCTCCGATGAACTTGCGGACGAGTTCGGAGCCGGCCATTTTGATGAAGGTGGCGTCGGTCTGGTTGGCAACGGCCTTGGCGAGCATCGTCTTCCCCGTCCCCGGCGGCCCGTGCAACAACACCCCACTCGGTGGGTCGATCCCGACGGCGTCGAAGTCTTGGGGTCGCTTGAGTGGCTGTTCGACCGTTTCACGTACCTCGCGGATCTGGTCGTCGAGGCCACCAATGTCGCCGTAGGTGACCGTTGGTGACGCATCGACTTCCATGGCCTGTGCACGGGCGTCGGTCTCCCCCTCCAAGACACGCTTGATGCTGAATGAATCGTTGACGGCCACGCGGTCGCCGGGTTCGAGTTGTGTGGCGAGCCGATCCGACGCCGATGTCAGAATCTCTTGGTTGTTGCCGTGTTGTTTGAGAATAATCTCGCCGTCGTTGACCTCTTCGACGGTGGCGATGTACAGCGATGTCGTCTTGAGCGTCTCGTTTTCTCGTTCGAGCCGGTCGGCTTGTTCTTGTAACTCTTCGTTGCGTTCGGTTGCCGATGCGAGTTGGTCGGTAAGCTGTCGATTGACGTTGACGATGTCGATGTAGTGGTCACGAAGCGCAGCCAGGCGTTCGCTGTCCGACATCTCCGGATCGATGTCGAGCCGTGGGCGATCCGGGAGCGAAGGACTGTGGGACATTGACTGTCGTCACTAGTTTCCCGGCCAAGAAGTGCCTTTTGGGTGTGGAACCGATCAGAACCGTGTGAAAAAATCAGCGTCGAACAGGTCGATCTCTGCTGGCACCCCGATGCCGTGGTCGCCGGCTGCGAAGACGATCGCGTCGGCGACAGTCTCCGGCGACAATGCCTCCGCCTCATCGAAGCGGTCGGTGTACGGTGCCGCTTGCAGATCACTCCCAAACTCCGTGCGGACAGCCGAGGGATTGACCACCGACACCGAGACTGTGGGTTCTTGACCGGCAACGCTGCGGGCGAAGCCACGCAGCCACCACTTCGTGGCCGCGTACACCGGTGTCGACGTGCTGGGGTACTGGCTGCGAGAGCTGCCGGTATAGACGATCGTCCCCCCGGTGTCACGCAGGTGGGACAGTGCGGCTCGTGTCGTATTGAACACGCCGTGGACGTTCGTATCGATTACTTGCTCGTACTGTGCCCGCGGGAGCGTATCGATCCGGTGGTCTCTGGCCTCGGCGATTCCGGCGTTTGCGACGACGACGTCGATCCGGCCGTGGTGGTCGATAGTTGTCTCGACGAGCGCGTCGACAGCAGCAGCGTCACCGACATCTGTTTCGACTGCATCCACGCGATTGGGGTCAGTACACGACTCACGGAGATCCTCGAGGCGGTCACCACGACGAGCAGCGGCGACGACAGTCGCCCCAGCGTCGCCAAACGCCTGCACAGTCGCAGCGCCGATTCCCGAACTGGCACCGGTCACGACGACGACTGACTCACTGAACGTGTCCTCCATACCACGAGCAAACGGGTCCGGACACAAAGGCGCCGGTGTCACTGCGGGTTCGGTGTGAGCGCCCCCGTTCCTCGGCGGGCTGCGTCGACGATACCAGCGGTCTGTCCGACCCCAACCAACGCGAGCCCGAGCAGTTGTGGGGAAACCGGGGCGGTGGACACGCCGGCGTAGACGACTGCCCCGAGTAGGCTGAGTGCGCCAGCGCCACTGTAAACGGTGGTCGGGAGCGACGGCTGAAGGCCCGTGTAGACCAGCGCCGCTGCCGGCAGTACCATCCACCCGTACAGTGACACGGCCTGTAAGGACCCGATCGCCCAGAGGAGGCCACCGAGGCCGGCAGCCGTGAGGGGGATCCCGATGGCGATAACGACTCGCCAGGCAGCCAAGGCGCCGTCGGCCATCGCCGTCCAGCCACCAGCCAAGAACGTGAGCATGAGCACCACCATGACGCCGTGGGCGATCTGCAGGCTAGTCACCGACGCCAGTCCGAGGTGGACAGCGGCCGTGTAGCTCCACGCGAGCGGAATCAGACCGACCGGCCCGACCTCGAGCAGGCGCTGTGCCGTCGACATCTTACAGCAGTGTCGCCATTTCGTCGAGGGCAGTGTCGTACTCCTCGATTGCGGCTTCGATGTAACTGCCATCGGTAACGTCGACACCGGCAGCATCGAGGATCGACACCGGATACTCGCTGCCACCGAGGGCCAGTGCGTCGAGATACGCCTGCCGGCGGTCGTCGTCGCCGTCTAAGATCGCAGTCGCAATGTCGACGGCGGCGCTGATCCCGGTGGAGTACTGGTAGACGTAAAACGCCCGGTAAAAGTGTGGAATGCGCATCCACTCACGGGCAATCCGGTCGTCGACCGCCGCGGAGGGGTAAAACTCGGTCTTTAGCTCCCGGTAGATCTCGTCGATGCGATCCGGCGTGAGTGCCTCGCCGGCTTCGGCGGCGGCGTGCACCTGATCCTCGAAGGCGGCGAACATCGTCTGGCGGAACAATGTCGACCGGAACCGTTCGAGGTACTCGTTGAGGACGTGCCGGCGGAGCACGTCGTCTTCGACGGTCTCAAGCAGGTGGTGGGTCAACAGTACCTCGTTGACCGTCGACGCGACCTCGGCAACGAAGATCTCGTAGCTGCTGTCGATGTAGGGCTGCTGTTCGCTTGCGAGCTCGGAGTGAATCGAGTGGCCAAGCTCGTGGGCCAATGTGTACATCGAGGAAACATCGTCCTGGTAGTTCATCAGGATGAACGGTTGGGTGTCGTAGGTGCCACCCGAGTACGCGCCGGACCGCTTTCCGCGGTTCTCGTAGACGTCGACCCACCGGGAGTCAAGCCCGGTCGCGACCCGGTCTTGGTAGTCCTCGCCTAAGGCCCCGAGAGCTGCGACAACGTGCTCGCGGGCCTCCTCGTACTCGATCGTCGGGCCGTCTCCGGCGGCAACGGGCATGTACAGATCCCACATCTGGAGGGTATCAACGCCGAGGGCCTGCTGTTTCAGCTGGGCGTGGCGGTCGAGGACACTGCTGTGAGCACGGACGGTCTCGAGTAGCGTGTCGTAGACTGCCGGCGGAATGTTCGCATCGTCGAGGGCCGCGGCCTTGCTCGACTCGTAGTCACGGATCTCGGCGCTGGTGACGTCTTTTGTGACGCTCTTTTGATACGCCGTGCCGACGGTGGTACGAAACTCACCCCACCGGTCGTAGAAGGCCTCGTAGACCCGCTCACGGAAAGCACGGTCGGGATTCTTCTGGAGGGTGGTAAAGTTCGCGAGTGAGATTTCGACCGGCTCGCCGTCGGGGTCCTCGACGGTTGGGAACTCGAGATCAGCATTCGCGAGTGACTGGTAGACGTCACTCGCAGTACCGGTGACCTCGGAGAGTTCAGCGAGAACTGACTCGACCGCCGGCTCCCGGGTGTGGGGTTTCTTCCGGAGCACGTCGTCGAGGTACTGCTCGTACTCGGCAAGCTCAGGGACCGTCTCCATGAACGTCTCGATGGTCTCGGTGTCGAACTGCTGAATAGCCGGCTCAATAAAGCTTGCAGCACTTGCCGCATCGGACCGGAGAGACTGCGCGCGTGTGTACATCGCTTGTGCGTCCGAATCGCGGAGGTCTTCGTCCCGCCGCATCCGTGCGTAGGCACTGATCGTCGCGACCTGGCGGTTGACCGTATCACGCAGTGTCAGGACCTCGTAGAGGGTGTCTGCGCCGTCGACAGCTTCCACATCGTACGCATCGAGTGCCTCGATGTCGTCGTGGAGGTCTTCGTAGGCAGTTTCCCACTCGTCTGCGGAGGTGAAGATCGTCGAAAGATCCCACTGGTATGCTTCGTCGATGTCCGACCGATCGGGAACAGTACTCATGCCCGAGTAGAATGCAAGCCCCGGCCTAAAGCTTTACCAGTTCTCGACAGCCTCGTCGCCCGCCGGTAGATCAGCCACGATCCGATCGAGGACCCGCGTGCGAGCAGCGAGTGCCTGTGCCTGGGCGGCGAAGCCACCGCCGACGTCGGCGGCCGGCGTAAACGTCACCGACGGGTAGGTAACGCCGGTTAGCACCAGCGGCAGTGGGGACGCCGGCGCAACGCCAGCCGGGCCAGACACGGGCGTGTCGCTGAGGAGCCGATCGACCCGTGCTACCGTGGCCTCATCTCGGAGGAGGGCACCCAGCACTGCGCTGAGCCGGCGAACGAGTTGGCGAGGGAAGCCACCGGCAGTGACAGTGAGCGCCACGAACGGTGGCTCCTCACGGGCCGCAAGGGACACTGTCCGGACCGTCTGCTCCGTCTCTGGGGTGAAGTTGTGGAAGTCGTGTCGCCCCGATAGCCGTGTGCGTGCTTCTTCGAATGCTGTTGTCGTCCCTGCTGGTGCGTACAGAAAGTACTCGTAGGTGCGGGCCTCGGCGTCGTGGGTTGCGTGAAAGGCCGAGGAAACGTCGGCCCGGGCCCAGACACGGACCGACTCTGGAAGCACACTGTTGAACGCTGCCGGCGACAGCCACGAAGGGGCGTCGAAGGCAACCGTCTGTGCAAGTGCTGACACGCCGGCGTCAGTGCGGCCGGCTGCGGCGTAGTCGGGCGGGACATCCTCGGTGACGCCGAGCTCGCGGAGGCCCGTAAGCAGCGTATCAGAGACTGTCGAAACATCGGGTTGTCGTTGGAACCCATGGAACTCGGTGCCGTCGTAAGCGACCCGGTAGGCGTCCATTACTCCGCGTACGTTGCGTATGTCGGCCGCTCGTGCTCGCCAGGCACCTCGGTAACGGGCACCTGCACCTGGTTGCCACTTGCCATATCCTTGACCGTCACGGCATCCTCGGCGAGGTCCCGTTCGCCGACGATAATCACCGTCTCCGCGTTGATGCGATCGGCGTAGTCGAGTTGATCGCCGAAGCCTCTGTCGAGGAGGTCGGTTTCGACGACGTTGCCGCGACTACGCAGATCCCGGGCGATTCGGGCGACCGTCGGTCGGGTGTCACCGGCCTGGAGTAGATAGTAGTCGGTCGAAAGCTCCTCAGCGGGCCAAACACCGGCCCGCTGTGCGAGCAACGCGAGGGTCGCGTGTCCGGGTGCAACGCCGACAGCCGGGACCGACTCGCCACCGAAGGATTCGATGAGATCGTCGTACCGCCCGCCACCAAAGATCGACCGCGAGACGTCTCCCTCGGTGTCGAAACACTCGAAGACGGGGCCGGTGTAGTAATCGAGGCCACGAGCTGTCTCGAGGGAGACCGTACAGTACTCTCTGACTCCAAGGTCGGCGGCCGCATTGAGGACTGACTGGAGGTTGGTAACGGCCGTCTCGAGGCGCTCGGAGTCGGCACGCGCAGGAAGCGTCGCAAGGTCGTCCTCACCAGTGGCGAGTAGCTCGTCGAACTCACGGGCCTGTGCCTCGGTGAGCCCGGCCGCGGTGAGGAGCCGGTAGTACTCTTCGGCTGGTACCTTCGCTTTCTTGTCGACGGCCCGAATCGCCGCCACAGTGTCGACGTCATCGGCGACAGCCTCGAGTAGGCCGCCGAGAATATCGCGATGAGAGACCCGGAACTCGAAGTGATCGGTACTCAACCCAAGAGCGGTGAGTGCATCGGCCGCCCACGCGAGAATCTCGGCGTCTGCAGCCGGTTTCGCGGAGCCAAAGACGTCGACGTTCGTCTGGTAGAACTCCCGAAACCGGCCTTGTTGGACCTGTTCGTAGCGCCAGAACGGCCGTGTCGAGTACCACTTGATCGGCTTCGACAACGCCTTCCCGCGCTCGACCACCATTCGCGCGACCGTCGGCGTCAACTCGGGGGTCAGCGCAACGTCACGGCCGCCTTGGTCGGTGAAGGCGTACAGCTCGTCGGTGATCTCCTCGCCACTTTTGTCGGTGTACATCTGGGTGCGCTCGAGTGCCGGTGTACCGATCTCGCGGAACCCGTACTGTCGAGCGGTCTGCTCGAGTGTGTCGGCCACCGCTCGTCGTGCCTGCATCTCGCGGGGGTAAAAGTCGCGAAATCCCTTCAACCGGTCGTACATGCCTTCGGCTTCGGGGGCGGCGTGTTTGAACCCTTCCGTTTTCCTACCGTGGCCCCTGGACTCGAGTCTGTCTGTGGTCGGGGAAGTACGCGTCGACGGTGTCACCGTCGGCCCGGAGGAGTGCCCGGAGGGTCCGTTCGTAATCGGCACTCGGCACCGTCTCGCTCGGACCGGCCTGGATCTCGAAGGCCGCCGCCGCGAGGGAGGAGACAGCGCCGTGGCCAACTCCCTGTAGTGGCGCGAGGTAGTCCACGCCGTGTCGGTCCTCAAGGCTCTGTGCCGTGGGACGGTCGACGGTTGGCACGCGATCGTCTCGCCGGGTCCCATCGGCGACAGCATCGAAACGACCGGTGCCAGCGACGGCGTCGAGTGCCTGTTCGTGCAGCCACTGGATCGCGCCGCGGGGATACCCATCTCGACGCAGTTTAGTCAGTGCAGTCTCTGCGACGTCGGTGGCCACGTGGTGGGTTGTGTGAGGGTACTCGAATGCCTCGGCGGCCGCCGCTGCGTGACGGTGTGCATCGGTCACTCCGAAAGTCACAGTAACGAGTGTCAGATCGTAAAATGGTGCCAGTAAGGTCGCAGCAAGTGTCGAGTCTTTGCCGCCGCTGTACAGAACCGCGAGACGTTCCATTACCAGTTGTTGTAAATACAGTTTCTTTGTTCGGTCTGCGACGTGATTTTTTCGTGCCGATTCTCCCGCAACATGTGCGTTATCTCATCCGGTGCCCGTCGTTGGTTTCTTGGGTGCTGACGTTGATTCGGTTTGGGTACTTCAGACGGTGAGTGCGTATCGAGGTGTGTTGCTGAATAGAATCGGCGTGTTGTGAACTACTGTTATCGCCGGCGGATGTTGAAGCTCTGCTGGTCTGGCTTCAACTCTTGGAGTAACTCTTTCATCTGCTCCTCGTCGATCTGATCACGGACGCGTCCACTTTGAATCAGTGCGAGCAGTTGTTGTTCGACCTGTTCGCCAAAGTCCGGCTTCGACATCTTAACCGTGTTGAGGCGTTTCCGGGCGCCATCCGAGAGGTGCTGGCGCAACAGGGCCTGTTTCTGTGCCTCTGCTTGCTGTTGGGCCTGCTTGACCTGCTGGCTCTCTTCCTGTTGGGCCTGCTCTTGGAGCTGCTCGAGTTTCTCCTGGCGGAGCTGTTCGATATCGTCGTCGCCTGATGGCTCGGTCATCACACTCCGATTAGAGGGCCAGCGGAAAAATCGTTACGACGCGCCGGGAACTCAGGCGTACCGTTCGAGGTCCGGCCGGTCGAGGTCCGCCAAGACGGCACTGGCCATCTCATCGAGGTAGCTCTGTCCCTCGTCAGTCACGACACGGCCCTCACCTTCGGCGACACTGACGAGGCCTTCATCAGCGAGTTGCTGGAGGATCGTCCGGATGATGTTCTTGCTGCCATCCACCCGGCTGCCCGG
>OBKM01001139.1_pt1 | contig 11290 bp, 10 predicted proteins | sample 1519691 | NCBI WGS metagenome assembly OBKM01 (sample SAMEA37050418, study PRJEB22526) | metagenome | biome: saline pan; feature: lake; material: water | place: Egypt | collected 2015 | depth 0.5 m
TCGACTATCTCCTCGGGGAAGAGACGATCCCGAGCGCGGACCGAGCAGCACGGGCCGCAGCGGCTGCGCTCCTCCGGGCCGATCAGCCAGTCCTCTCCGTGAACGGTAATGTGGCAGCGCTCGTACCGGAGGAGATGATCGAGCTCGCCGAAGTGGTCGATGCCGATCTGGAAGTGAATCTATTCAATCGGACCGAAGCCCGAATCGAGCGGATCGCGGACCACCTCCGCGAGCACGGCGCGACGGAAGTGAAAGGCCTGACAGCGGATGCCAGAATCCCCGGAATCGATCACGAGCGTGCGAAAGTCGACGCCGATGGGATCTACAGCGCCGACGTGGTCGTCGTTCCACTGGAGGATGGTGATCGCGCAGAGGCACTGGGAGAGATGGGAAAGACGGAGGTCGTCATCGATCTGAACCCCCTCTCGCGGTCGCCACAGGTCGCGTCGATTCCGATCATCGATAACGTGTTGCGGGCCCTGCCGAACATCACCGATCACGCAGCGGAGTTAGCAGATGCTTCCGGGGATGAACTGGCCAGAATCGTCGACGAGTTCGACCCCGACGAGGCGCTTCAGGATGCAGAACGGCGGATCAGAACAGCCACGGAGAGCGGGGACTGAGCGGTTCGGAACGAACTTTCAGTCTCACGTTACCCGTCTGAGAGGGGCCGTACCACGGTGTCGGCATCCGGATCCGGTGCCGGATCGTGACTTGAACGTAGTGGTTGGAACACTGGTTGGACGACAGTAATTTGATCCTCTTTCGGATCGTATCCGAGCGATTCGAGATCCGTACACTGTTCGGGTGTGACGGAGACGTCATCCACAGCATCGCCGAGCAGGCTGGCGTGAACCGCTTCCGGATCCCAGTCACCCAGATGCACATAGCAACTACCGTTCAGTAGCGAAGCGATAGCCTCGTACACGCAGGCTACTGGCTGGGTGAGCTGTACACAATCGAGGTGGCGGTGCTCGCCGGTGTGGGGTTGGTGGTCGTCTCCGGCTGTCGCTTTCCGGAGATGGTTGTGCGTATACCGTCGCGTCGTTACCTCACCCTCGTGTTTTCCGTAGGCGATCAGGGCCGTATCGTCTTCGGCGCGCTCGACCAGATCGATGCCAGTTCGGGCACCATCGGAGTTGATGCCGCTATTGTCGAGAAACGCCTCGTATGTCATACCGAAGTACCCCTCGATGTCGACCGTGAGTATAAATCGCATCGAGGAGGACAGCGAGATCAGCGAGACGGGAGAGCGGTCGTCGATAAGAAGTGCAGGGGCGTCTACTTCGTCGAGACCGTCGGCAACCTCCGAATCGAACAGCTCCGGCGAGAAAACGACGGGGACACAGCCGTTCCGAAGCGTACCGAACACGGCAACCAGTAGTTTCGCCGGTTCGTTGAGACAGATACCGACCCGATCACCGGGCTCGATGTCGTGGGATCGAAGTCCCCCGGCGAATCGGTCGGTCAGCGACCAGAGCCGAGAAAACGTTAGCTCGGTATCGGCGTCGATAGCCGCGGCGTCTTGGTTGTTCATCACGACGGACTGGAGCTCGTTGACGATGTTGCTCATCGAATACAGCCGGGCTATCGTCACATAAATATGTCAGGTATAGATACCTTTACCAATTTCAGTATACGTCTTGTGCCTTATTAGGGTATAATAGTGGACATGTGTTTTATTCTCCCGATAGATACTCGATGTGAGCGCTCACGTAGGTGGTGTGACTACCCCGTCTATACCACAACCCATATTAACCATCTTGTGGTACTACCTAGTGGTATGAGCGACAATTTCGAGAAATTCAGCGACGTTGGCGAAGCGGACGTGACACGAGCGATCGGCCAGGAGTGGACCGAGGAGTTCATGGACTTCTCGGACTCGGACGTCATCATCGTCGGTGGGGGTCCATCCGGACTGACCGCCGCAAAGGAGTTGAGCGAGCGCGGCGTGAAGACGATGGTCGTCGAAAAGAACAATTATTTGGGCGGAGGCTTCTGGCTCGGAGGCTTCCTGATGAACAAGGTCACGGTCCGAGATCCGGCCCAGCAGATCCTCGACGAACTCGACGTCTCCTACAAGCAGTCCGAGGATAGCGAAGGACTGTACATCGCGAACGGTCCCGAGGCCTGTTCGGGACTGATCAAGGCCGCCTGTGACGCTGGCGCGAAGATGCAGAACATGACCGAGTTTACCGATATCGTGATCCGCGAGAACCACCGCGTCGGCGGCATCGTCATGAACTGGACGCCCGTGCACGCACTTCCACGGGAGATCACCTGCGTCGATCCCATCGCCGTCGAGGCGGATCTGGTCATCGACGCGACCGGCCACGAGGCGATGGCCGTCAAAAAGCTCGACGAGCGCGGCGTGCTCGACGCCCCCGGTATCGGCGACGCCGAGGCTGCTGCGACCGGCATGGACAGCACCGACGACGACACATACGGCGCACCCGGCCACGACTCGCCCGGCCACGACTCGATGTGGGTTGGCAAGTCCGAGGACGCCGTCGTCGAACACACCGGCCTCGTCCACGACGGTCTGATCGCGACGGGGATGGCGACCGCGACGACGTACGGGCTCCCACGGATGGGTCCGACCTTCGGTGCGATGCTCGTCTCGGGCAAGCGCGCCGCACAGGTCGCACTCGACGAACTGGAAGTCGACGCCGAGCCAGTCGACGTCACGTCGCGATCGGCGTCGCCCGCCGACGATTGATCGGATCGCGTGACAATGGTAGATCAGGTATCGCTGTATCGGCAGCCCGACTCGTCGGTGGTGGACGCCAACGAAATCGCGGAGTGGGTACGCCGGCGGATCGATGCAGACGTGACGGTCCGCGAGCGATTCCTGTCCCGCTGGCAGACTGACGCCCTCCCCGAGCAGTTCGCAAGCGCCCGCGTACTGGATCCCTACGATCGAGAGACAGGCAATACGATGCTTGGTATCGTCAGGTACGAGGAACGCGCGCTAAACGATCCGACACGTGAAGGCGGTGTCCTCTACGATGGGCTCGCGGTTCAGCAGGTCCTCAACGACGCAATGCCGGACTCGGAAACGTCGCTCGATCACGCACACGTCGCCCTAATCGATCGGGCGATTGGCACGTGGGGCGATCACGACGGGCGCTGGCACAAGCGCGTGAACGTCCTCGGTCAGCCCGCGCTCGTCTCGGTGCCGGGGCTGTACGAGGCCCCGGCGAAACCCGAGAGCTACTACAGAGAAAAGCAAAAACACGCGATGCTCTCGGGCGACGCGCCCCCGCGGGAAGTTATGGAGAATCAGGTCGACGGCGAGTTCCTCGTCGAGAACGATCCGCGAACGACTGAGGCACTGAAGGGATACGTTCTGCAAGCGGTCCACTATCTGGACACTGGCGAGCCCTTCTGTGAAAGTGAGGAATGTCGGCTGTTCAACGCCCACTATCAGGAAGGCGTAATCGAGGCCCAGTTACGCGACCCCGAGTTCTGCGAAATACATCGGAAGCAGTACGGTGTGAACTGAGTCGAGGAAAAACCACCGTCGTTCGACGCCCGCCTTTCATTTGTCCACTTCCCCGAGTCGTAACCAATGCAGTCGTCTTCGAACCGTCCACCCCACGGAGGGGGGCATCCACACGAGAACCACGAGGGAGGTCGGTCGGACTCGGCCGGGTCGCATCCGCATGCCCGTGACTACGCGGAGACACCCCTGGTCGTCACCTGGGAAGTGACACAGGCCTGTGAACTGGCCTGCGACCACTGTCGCGCATCAGCAAAACCAGATCGGGACCCAGAAGAATTGAGTTTCGAAGAAGCGACCGACCTCTTCCGTCAGGTCGCCACGTTCGATCCGCAGCCGTTCTTCGTGTTTACCGGAGGGGATCCACTACAGCGGCCTGACGTCTTCGAGCTGCTGGAACGTGCAGTCGACGTCGGTGTGACGCCTTCGATTACCCCGGCGACGACGCCACAGCTGGACCGGCGGGCGATCGAGCGCTTCGCAGAGATCGGTGTCAACCGGATGGCACTGAGTCTCGACGGCGCAACTGCTGAGAGTCACGATCAATTCCGGGGCGAATCCGGCACCTTCGAGGCGGCGATCGAAGCGGCGGAACACGCTGCAGACGTGGGATTGTCGATCCAGATCAACACCACAGTCACGGCGTCGACGGTCGACGAACTCCCCGCGATCGCGGACCGCGTCGAGGAACTCGGTGCGGCCATGTGGGAGGTGTTCTTCCTCGTCCCGCTGGGGCGTGGGGAGACGCTCGAACAGATTGCGCCCGAGCGTGCCCGCGAGGTACTGGAGTGGTTATACCGACGCGGGACCGACGCGCCGTTCCGTGTGATTACGGTCGAAGCCCCGTTCTATCGGCGGGTCGCCCGTGAGGTCGACGGTGATGGTGCGAGAGGGGGGCGGGTCGGAACGACAGGTGCCGGTAACGGCTTCGTCTTCGTAAGCCACACCGGCGAGGTGTATCCCTCCGGGTTCCTGCCCAAATCGGCCGGGAACGTGCGTGAGACAGACCTTCCGGAGCTGTACCGAAACGCCGACCTCATGGAACGGCTCCGGGACCGACAGTCGTTCGGGGGACCCTGTGGGGACTGCGTGATGACCGCGGAATGTGGTGGCTCCCGATCCCGCGCGTTCGCGGCGACCGGGAACCCGACCGGCAGCGATCCGCTCTGCCCGTGGGCTACGGAGGAACGATGATGCGGATCGAGCACGAAACACAGCGTATGTCCCGCGTTCGGAGGGAACACCAATGACAGACGCGACCACTCGGTTCGACGATATCGACGAGGTTCTGCTCGATGGATACCAGAGCGGGTTTCCGATCGTCGAACGCCCCTTCGAGACGGTTGCCCATGACACGTCGTACACCCCGACAGAGCTGCTCGACCGCGTCCGAACACATGCCGATTCCGGTCTGGTCCGCCGAATTGGTCCGGTTCTCGATCCGTCGGTGATCGGCGCGTCGACGCTCGCGGCTCTTCGAGTCCACGAACAGGGGTTTGCGGCGGTGGCCGAAGTCGTCAACGAGTATCCGGAGGTGAGCCACAACTACCGGCGTGACAACGAGTGGAACATGTGGTTCGTGGTGACGGCATCTTCCTCGGAGCGACTGGACGAAGTTCTGACGGATATCGAGCGCCGGACGGGATACGAACCGCTCAGTTTGCCCAAACTGCGCCAGTACTGTCTCGACCTCCAGTTCCCGATCGTCGCAGATCGGGCGGAAGGGGCGACGAAGACGGGGAGTACCGAGTCCACAAAAGGGGGGAGTGAAAGAACGCCGTCGGTGCGTTCGAATACCGACCGACAACTGACCACACACGAACGCGAAGTCCTCGAGCGGATACAGGACGGGTTCGCGATCAGCGAGACGCCGTACCGCCGGATCGCATCGGAGCTGGATGTCGACGTGACGACCGTGCTCTCGACGATCCGTCGGTTGCTCGACGATGGCTTTCTAAAGCGAGTGGGGATCGTTATTAACCACCACGCTGCTGGGTTCACGAGCAACTGTATGCTCGCCTGGCGGGTTCCGTCGGAAGAAATCGACGAGGTTGGCGAGCGGGCGAGCAACCAGCCGTACGTAACCAAATGTTATCGGCGGGCGGAGCGACCCGACAGAGACTGGAGCTACTCGCTGTTTACGATGCTCCACGGTCGTGACGGGGCCGTCGTATCGGAGTGGATCGACGAACTCGCTGACGATATCGTACAGTACCCGTACGTCAGACTGGAGACGGTCGAGCGGTTAAAACAGACCGGGACGCAGTACAGTGACCTGCTGGATCCCTGACCGACGGAGTGGCGGTTCAGGTACTGGCCGGCGCGGCACCACCGGCAGCCGAATTGGCGACTGAATGCGTGGGGGCCGTCAATGCTGGTGGGGCCGGCGTCCCGAGATCGATCTCGATGGGTCCGTCCATCACCGTGGGATCGACCGCGGCCTGGAACTCGTCAGGACCGATCACCACGGACACCGTCCGCTCGTCGACGCGCTGGACAGTCGTTCGGTCGGCCCACTGGTCGGTTCGTGTATCGACTTTGGTCTCGAACGCGTCGGCGAACGCGTCGGCGTCGTCCGCGCTCGCCCACTGGGTAGTCCAAACGAAAGCGTTCTGCCCGCTCTCATCCGCGAACACGACGAGTTCGTCGTCACTCCAGCCCGCTGCTGCGTCGACCGCCGCGTCGTTCGACAGTTCGGTGTCGAGCACGATCCGGGTGTACAGTTCCCCTTTGCGGTCGGTTCGCTCGACCGACCAGTCGGTCTCACCTGTTTCGACATCGACATCGAGATCGGTTGCCGGAGGCTGGCGGTCGGGGTGGAGCATTCCGGCGGTCGTAATGGGATGAGAGCGGTACACTCTGGGGAGTTCGTCGGCACTGTCGATTTCGGCGTGGACGTATTCGGCACCGAAGTGATACGGCGCGAGCAGGAGCCTGTCACCGGCAGGCGCTGCCTCGTACGAGGCCGTCATCTGCTCGGACTGAGCGGGGAACTCCGGGAAGTTGTGCTCGGTGTACTCGTCGGCGACGTAGACGGCCCCACCCTCGATCAGCGAGGTCTGGAGGAGCTCCTCGTCGGTCGTCGCGGGAGGGCTACGAAGCCAGCTTGCGAACATCCCGTCGGCGTACTGGATCGCGTGGGCGTACTCGTGGACGAGTACCTGCTCGACTTCCTCGTCGGGACCATCGGGGAAGACGTAGACGTTTCCGGGCATCGCCAGCCCACTCGTACCGTTGCCCGCTGGCGCGCTGTCGGTGGCGTTCAGTGCCTCCTGAAAGTCGGACTGCTGGGGCTCGAACGCCTGATCGGCACCGGCAGGCATCTCGTCGACAACAAGATCCGGTTGTGGTGCGTCCGAATCCATCATCGAGGTTACCTCGTCCCAGACCGTGTCCGCTTCGATATCGAGTTCCTGAAGGGGTTCAGTATCGGCATCGTCGCTCTCCTCGTCGGCGGCAGCGTCCTCAGCAGGCGTTTCATCGCCCTCTATCTCTCCCGTCTCCGCAACCTCTGGAGGGGGAGTAGGGGCAGTACAGCCAGCAATAAGCAGGAGGGCGACGACAGCCGCCGTGAGCGCGACTCGACGGGGGTCCATATTACGACAGCACGAGCCGTGTCGAAATAAATGCTATCGATACGGCAGTCCGGGGTTCACCGGCCGAGTCGACCACCAGTGAGTCGAACGATGCCACCAGCATAGGTTCGTTCGGCTGTCGCCACAGCTCGCTCGCGGAGCCCATCGTGTGCGTTCGCGATGCGCCTGTCGAGGGTGCCATGTGGATCAGTATCGTATCGGAGCTTCGTGGTCGGCGGCGTCGAGAGGACGACGATCGCACGAAACACTGCGTTCAGTGGCGCGCCGTACCAGCGGTTGCTCCGCGCCGCGTTGACGAGAACGAGGTGGCCCCCGGGAGCGAGTAGGTTGCACCAGTCCTCGACTACGTCCGCCGGATGGTCGAGCATCCCGACGACGAACGTGGCAAGCACGGCATCGACCCCGTGTTCGTCGGAGGGGCCGTCATCGCTCGGCAACCGCAGCGGCGGTGCCGTCACGTCCCCGTGTACCAGATGCACGTTCTCGTACTCGCCGACGAGATCATCGGCTACGTCGAGCATCTCGCGGGTGTAGTCGATCCCGATTACCGTTCCTTCCGGGCCGACGCGCTCGAGCAAGTACGGGAGGTTCGCGCCCGTCCCACAACCCATTTCGACGACCGTATCGCCCGGTTCGAGGCGGAGGGCGGTAGCGGCGTCGCTTCGCACCTGATCGATTCCGGGTGTGTATCGGGCCACGGTGTCGTACAGGCGTGCCCACTGACCGTAGAACGCCTGTGCATCACTCGTCGACGAGCCAGCCGAGTCCTCGGTGGTCGACGAGTCGGCTGTCATCTATAGCATCTCGCGAACGATCTTGGCGATCGATTCACTGTCCTCACCCAGCACGTATACGATCGGCTCGATACCGTACCCCCCGGTCTGGTAGAGGACTGTCGGGTCCGCCGTCTCGGCCATCGCGTCGCCGATCGCCGCAGTGGTCTCCGCCTCGGCGTCGAACTCGACGGTCTCGTAGCCCGCCTCGGCAAACCGCTCGACGAGATCTGGGTCGTACCGGAGGTTGACCGCGGCGCGTGCCGTCCCGCCGTGCTCTCGGGTCGCGAGCAGGATGGAGGCAACGTACTCGCTGACGCCGAATTCGGGCTCGCCGGGAATCGTCGCTTTGCCCTTGACATCGAAGATCCGTCCAGGGACACCCGCAACGTCGTCGACGCTGTTGGCGTCCGGCAGGCAGACCACGAGGTTCGAGCCGACGTTCGGGATCAGCCCGGCAAAGCCGCTCGCGTTTTCGAGCATTCGCAAGCCTCGTCGTACCGACGTGAGTACGCGCTCGGCAGACCGCAGTTCGTTGTCGGGGTCGTGGATGCGAATCGTTGTATCGTACTCGGCGAGTTCGGGCACCGATTCCTGATGGAGTTTTGCCAGGATATCGCCATCCTCTAGCTGTCGGATCAGTACTTCGGCTTCGACCAGAGCCTGGACGGGGCGCATATCACCGGCTGCGAGACCCTCGGCGACCTCCGCGACCAGTTCGCTCACGCGCTCGTCTGTGGCAATGCGCTCGTTCCGACTCACGTCGCCGTGGACGTACTTCGAGACGGCGCTCTGGCTGATGCCGAGGACGGTCGCAACCTCGTTCTGTGTCAGATCACGCTCGCGGAGCTCCTCAGCTAGCATAGATCGAAACGTCGGGAGAAACTCGTCGACAACGATTTCCTCGATAAATTGCATTCTTGTGGAACTGTTCACTCTGGGAGGAAATAACTCTGCGGCTCTCGGTGTGAGGCGAGCTCTGCGGCTCTCGGTGTAAGGCGGGGTAACGCCACGTCAGCCGGACGCAGTTTCAGGGCCTGAAACTCTCGTTCCCCCTCTAATAGGAATCGGACCGATCGTAAAAATGGTATGGTAGCGATAGAGACGAACGGTTTGACAAAGCAGTACGGATCGGAACGGGCACTCGACTCGCTAGACCTCGAAATCAAAGAGGGGGAAGTGTTCGGCTTCCTTGGCCCTAACGGCGCCGGGAAGACGACGACGATCGATCTGTTGCTCGATTTTATCCGGCCGACAAACGGCTCCGCAACGGTGCTGGGGTACGACGCCCACGAGGATCCCGGTGCGGTTCGTGAGCGTGTCGGGATCCTTCCGGATGGATTCGACCTCTGGGAGCGATCAACGGGATATCGACACCTGGAGTTCGCGATCGAATCGACCGGCGGTGAAAGCGATCCCGACGAGCTACTGGATCGGGTCGGTCTTGACCGAGAGGCTGCCAAGCGACCCGCTGGGGAATACTCGAAGGGGATGAGCCAGCGCCTTTCGATGGCGATGGCACTTGCCGGCAACCCCGATCTGTTGATCCTCGACGAACCCTCCAGCGGACTCGACCCACACGGAATCACCACGATGCAGGAGATCGTCCGAGAGGAGGCGGCCTCCGGAACGACGGTCTTTTTCTCCAGCCACATCCTCAGCCAGGTCGCTGCTGTCTGCGACCGCGTCGGGATTCTGGATGACGGCGAACTCGTTACCGTCGATACAATCGACGGGCTCCGCGACACAGCGGGGGTCGGCTCACGACTCATCGTCGAGACGTCCGGAACACCGCCTACGGATATACCAGCGATCGAGGGGGTTAGCGATGTAACCGCTGACGGACAGGGACTCGAAGTCTCGTACACCGACCCCGTCGCTAAAGGACGGGTGATTCACCGGATCGTGGAGGAAGGCGTCGACGTGCTCGATTTCACGACGGAGGAAGCGACGCTCGAAGACCTCTTTTCGGCGTTCACCGCAACCGACGCCGAATCCCTCAGTGCGGATGTCGGAGACGGGACCGATACAGACATCGAGGACGGAGCTGGCACGGACGCCGGGGGCAGAATCCGTACGGACGTCGGAGACAGGGGCGACACCGACCCGGTGACCGCATCGAAAGCCGTCGATGACGTCGAATCCGAGGTGACCCAGCGATGAGCTGGCAGCTCGTCGCCCGGAAGGATTTCGAGGATGCGATCCGCTCGTGGATGCTCTGGGCGATCATCGGTGTCTTCGTCACGCTGATGGTGATCGTCACGGCCGGGGCGAACGCGAACACTGAGGGTGCCCCCGAGTTCGCGGGGTTCGTGAACTTCTTTACCACGCTCGGCGGCGAACTACTGATCCCACTGACAGCACTGATGGTCGGCTATCTGGCGATCACCGGCGAGCGTCAGTCCGGAAGCCTGCGGCTCCTGTTCGGGCTTACGCACGATCGGCGAGGCGTCATGATCGGAAAGCTCACCAGCAGAGCCGGCGTGATGGTGATCGCCGCGCTCGTCACCTGTGTCACAGCAGGCGTGATGGGCATCGTGCTCGGGAGCCCAGTGCCGCTCGACACGTTCCTCGTATTTACGGGGTTCACAGTGTTGCTGGCGCTTTCGTTCATCGGCATCGCGATCGGCGTCTCCGCGCGAAGCGCCACGCGAATGCGGTCGATGGGCGGCGTCATCGGCAGCTACGTCCTGTTCGTGGTGCTGTGGCAACCCATCGTCGCGGGGATCCACTATCTCAGCTACGGTGAACTGGCTGGCCTCGAACCGCCCGAGTGGTACCTGTTCGCGAAGCTACTCAACCCGATCGAGGCCTACCGGCAGGCAATGATGCTCCTGATCGACGAGACAGTGTTTGGACTGTTCGGCTGGGAGTTCATGGTCGAGAATCTCGGTGAGGGTGCCCAGCAGGGATCGACGGAGCTGATGCTGACGAACCGTGTTGCCGGGGACCTCCCGATCTACCTCTCGGAATGGGCTATCGTCGTGGTGTTGCTCGTGTGGTTCATCGTTCCCGTCGCGCTTGGCTATCGCGCGTTCGAGGACGCGGATCTGAACTGAGTCGGGTTGGAGTTTCAGTGCCCGCCCGTGACGGCCGGTTCGCTACGTTTCGGCCCTTCACCCGCTGTATTCGGTCCCCACCCGCTGTATTCGGCCCTCCGGCTGGCAGTGGACCCTGATTGTGATTTTACTTTTCCATGGGGCAGTTGAGGTTATGCCCGATAAATCTGAGAAGTACTTATCAGGGTGTCATACAACGGTTCCCACACCTGTTAGCACCGCCCTGAATCGGTCAATTCAGAGAACTCACATGCCGGCGAGAGCGACAATCTTACCGAAATCTGCCAAGAACGGCGTGCAAGATATAGAGGATGACGGCACCGTAGAAAGGGTCGCCGATGAGTGATCTAAATTCACCGG
>OBKM01001140.1_pt1 | contig 11288 bp, 8 predicted proteins | sample 1519691 | NCBI WGS metagenome assembly OBKM01 (sample SAMEA37050418, study PRJEB22526) | metagenome | biome: saline pan; feature: lake; material: water | place: Egypt | collected 2015 | depth 0.5 m
ACGGTGATAAGCTGAGAGAAGCAGAGCGGATTTTCCAAGACGAGGAGTTTGAGCGAGCAATCAACGATGCATTCGAACTATCTTCTGAACTTGGGTTCCACAACGGGGCACTCTCAAGTAAAAACGTCGTGACTCCTGTTATGCTGTATCTCTATGAGAATGGGATATCTGCTAAATCAACAGACACCCAATCCATCTACTATTGGTTAGCAACGACTGTTCTGAATGGTGTATACGGGAATATCGGGTCAGAACGGGTGTTAAAAACTGCCAGAAGGCACATCCGAACAACTGGAACGAACAGCTTTCCTGCGATGGATATTCTAGAGGACTTGCGAGGAAGTGGTGCAGTCGTACGGTTAGATAACGCGGTTCTCAACGATCTGCTTGAAGAGGTGGATTATCGGTCAGGGTCACGTCGGAACGTGCTTCTCACTAACCTATATGAGGAGCGACGAGCAGGACACAAACGGTACGAAGTTGACCACATCTTCCCACGTGGTAAATTAGCGGATGAGGAATTCCTTCTCGAACAGGGCGTAGAGCCTGAACAAATTGAATTCCTCAAAGAGAATCGAGACCACATCGCTAATCTGCAACTCCTTGATGCAGAAAGCGGCGAGAATCAATCAAAGAGTGATCGGGATCTCACAAACTGGTTGGGTCGAATCGACGATGGTAAAGTAGAGTCGGTCACAGATAGAGCGGATTACTTCGATCAACATCACGTTCCCTCTGATTCGAATTTACATGAGTATCAGAATTACCCAACATTCCTAAACAAACGGCTTGAACTGATCAGAGATCACCTCAAATCAGAACTCCCACTCAAGAAGGCAAAAGAAGAGCCGAGACTATCTTGACCCGCTGAAATCGTCTGACTCGCCTCTCAAAAGCAGACCAACTCGGGAACGACTCCTCACCCTTGCCGTTCTTTAGTAGATGAGACAGATCTCAACGGGTAGGTCAGACCTTTGCTATGTTGTCATTGATCCGTTCGGTTTGCCTGTCACGTCCACTCGTCAAGATTCAGTTGCTGTGAGCCAGTCATCGAAAGTACTTGTTTGAGATCAGTAACTGTCCGAATAATGGCTGTATCATCTGCTGTGCGAAGGGATGACAGCCCGTCTTGAGGTTCGATGTTCAGAGTAGCCGGCGGAACAAATGTGGGTCGGCCTCGATCGCGGGCCATCTCATATTGCGCCATGGTTCCCCCGCTTCCGTCAGTAGCGACAAAAATGATCCCATCGCTTAGTGCAGCAATGAGTTCATTCCGATCGATGAATGCATGGCTGGTTGGTTCTGCATCCGGTGGACGCATTGAGAGAAGCAAGCCACCTGCTTGGAGTACTTCCTCAAACAACGGTTGGTTTTCAGGCGGGTATGCAACGTTGACACCTGTCCCGAGAACAACAATCGTTGAGTTAGATGTTTCAATCGCACCGCGGTGAGCAGCAGCGTCGGCACCGCGTGCACCGCCACTGACAACGACGTATCCCTCTTGGCTTATTTCTGCTGCGAGAGACTGTATCCACTCTTGCCCGGTTGCGTTCGTCTCGCGCGATCCAGAGACCCCAACTGCCGGTTTGCTAAGCAGGCCTATGTTACCCTTGGCGTAGAGTAGAACTGGGGTAGGGTTAGTGCGAACACTATCTGGATACTGCTCATCGGTAACGCCGATGACAGTGATGCCATCGGATTCGTACGTTTCGAAGCGACAACGGTACGTTTCGACAACTTCGTCAAGCGACTGGAGTGCAGCGAGTGTATCGCTATCAATGTAGTGGAAATCCTGCAGCAGAGAGTCGGGGGCATCAAGAAGCTCTAATGGATCACTAAAGTGAGTATATAATTCGTAGGCTCGGGCGTCACCGATACCTGAGATATCCGTTAGGGCAGCTAACAACGCTTTGTGAGTGATGCTGTTACTCATCGGCCGACCCCGGCAATGATTGTTGATGCCGGGGCTTCCGGATCAGTGATTTCTTTCCGGTCTGTCCGTGAACCGCCAGGGGTCAGACCAAGAGTGACACACACAACACGTTTAGCCCCGGCTTGGCGAAGTAGATGGGCACCGGCTATAAGCGAGCTACCGGTGGTACAGATGTCGTCGAATAAAATAATGGTGGCATCCTCAAGTTTAGCACGGGATCGGAGCGACGTGGTTGGATTAATAGCGACCCGCTGACGCTCTTCTTTTGACTTTGTTCGTTGTCGTTCAACTGTTTCTGTTCGTTCAAGCAATGGCGCGTAAATGATCTCTGTCTCAAGCACAGCATCTCTTGCTAATTCGACCAACTGCGGATTGAGCGAGCCTTTCTCGTGTCCAGGAAAGACCGTGATGTAATCGTAATCCCACCTGTCAAGAAGGAAGCGTCGGTGAATGAGATCCCGGAGTCGCGGTCGGAATACCTCAACTGGACCGTCTCCACCGTGTTTTGCTAGCCTTTCGAGGGCTTCGAAACTTTGTGAGCGTAATCGGTACCAATCTAGTGAAAAGACGTTCACAGCCCTCTCTGCCGGGGACGCTGCTGGCGGAGTAATGCGTCTGAACAGGTGTGAAAGCCGCCCATAATCTAGAAGTGTTGATGCCGCCTCTGTCTCTGAGGTCGGGGTGGCAGTCGGAACTGGCCCAGTTGGTCTTGAATCCCCAGTTGTCGTTAATTGCGTGAGATCAGCTTGGTACTGTGGTTCAAGATCTCCAAAACAGGTTTCATATATTTCGGCGACTGGGATTGTGCGAGAATCATGACCATTCTCGGTTGGGAGTGGTGGATATGCTGGGAATGTAGCGAGTTGCTGAAGGGCGGTCTGGAGCCCCTCAAGTGATCCGGGAAGCTCCGGAATCGGAGCGTTCGTCCCAGGGACGCAGGGTCGAACGAACTCTTTGCTCGACTCTACGTTTGCTTTCTCTCGAAGGAGCTCATGCGTCTCGTCTTTGAATGGTTTGACGGTGATCACTTGATACTCTGTGAGCATCTCATTACGGCCAAACACCTTCCGATAATCAGAGACACTAAATGCAAGTCTGTTCTGATGTTGTGGCCCGTACCCAGTAAATCGCGTAGACACGTCACCGAACCCTATGCAGGTATTAAGCAAAATATAGTACTGGACACGCGGATCCTGACGATCGTCTGGATCAATATCAGTTTCAGGAATTCCAAACACGTGTTTCAAAACCGTTTTCGCATTGTAGAATGCTTCATAGTATTCTGTAAGGTGGTTTGGAAAAACGGTTCCACCACCGGGGACAGCGTGTTCGTTTAAATCCGGGACGGTTAACTGATCAGGCGAGAGGACGGTTCCACTATTAGTACTGACTGTCGATGGTGTTTCCCGTGACTCACCTTGTGATTCAGTACCAGATCGATCTGCGTCGGTGCTCTCTGTCTCGACCTGCTCCAGAGTGTCTGCGGATGTTTCGATTTCAGTGACCTCGTCCGAGGTGTCAAGTAACCGTTTCGCCACTTGTTCGTCACCCGGGTCTAGCGACGAGAAGGTCTGTTTTTTAACGCTTCGCTGAAACCGCTGGATCTGCTCAGGAGTCATATCTGTCCGGTCGGTTAGGTCGTCAGCTGTAACGCCCTGAAGGTCAGCAACCGTTGTGATGCCTGCCTCAACGAGGGCCCGTCCAGTAACCGGGCCAATACCGCGTACCGCAAAGAGTCCGTCACCCTGCAGCATCTCTGTAAGGTATCGCCGCACATATTTTAATGCCTTCTCCCGTGAACAGCCTACGTCCATTAATTTACTAATCGAATTTTCAATATCTTCTACATCAAGTGTTGTCGCTGCTGCAAGCGACTCCACATCCCAGTTGTCCGACGACGAAGTCTGGCGCGAAGCTGATTTGTCCTCATCGGTGATGTCTGTTCGTTCGTCGTAGGCTCTAGCGATTGCTGCCTGGTTCGAGACGAGTTCCTGAACACGATCCTTCGTTATGCTATTTTCATCGCGTGTCCCTACAAGCGCAACAACAGCGGCGTTGCCCCGCAAGTCCTGGGTGTCAATTACTGACTCAATGTCTCCAACCGTTGTCTCCGGAGTCATGTCAATCTGGAACCCTGAAACAGGTCGCGCATTAATCTCATGAGGTGTCACGTCAACTGAACCAGCATCGATATCATACTCAAAGAAGACCGGCGTACGGAGTTGCGATTCGATACTTCTCTTACTAACAATTCGTTCTGGCATTCCTGGGGAAAGAATCGGTGTCCCAGAATCCGACATACGGGACGGTTCAATACGATCCCCAATCAGCACAGCGGCAAGAGAAGTGGCAAGCGCCTCTTCCAATTCTGAAACCGATTCGTAATCGGTGGCGGCGGGAATCGTATCAAAAAGTACTGCAATATGACTTTCCACGTCCGCGGGCGGTGTATGGTTAATTTCTGCAACCGGTGGAGACGATGCACTGTAGACAAAGATGCCGATGTCCCCTAGTTGATGCCAACCTGTGTGAGAGCCAGAGAGTAATCCATCCGAGTCTAACTCTTGAATTATTTCCGGGGTTCGGGAAACATCACGCTCCCCTCGAACCAATATACATTCGACTTGATTCTGCTTCAGATCCCGTAATAAACGCTTACACGCATCTACAACCCAGTCATCGGGCTGTTGCGACCAGAAAACATTCCCCGCATGAACGAGGGCATCTACATTATTTTTACAGGCGTAATCGACAATCTCCTCAAATGCGGATACAAAATCTTCCTGTCGCTTCGCACGACCCATATTTCGCCGATCAAGATACGTATTAGTCGTATGTATAATTGACATCCGCCGTTTAGGATCAGGTACTCCAGACGAAATCCGGATATTTTCCTGCGGCATCTCGCTACCTGAGTTCTCAGTATCATCCTGAGCGTCGAAATCATCGGCGTCTAACCCCTTCGCTGCTTCCGGATTAGCTCCAGTAAAATCAGCTTCGCCTGTATTAACTTCACTAAATTCGGCACTGAACAATTCCGCCTCAGTAAAGTCAGCCCTGAATATTGATAGATTAGTCAAACTTGCATTAGCTAAGTCTGCACATCTGAGCGAGGCTTTCGAAAGCTTGCACTTGGTCAAATCAGCCTCTCGAAGATCCGCCTGTGAAAGATTTGAGTACCCAAGATACACATCACGCAGGCTAGCCTTCCGTAAATCAGCACCACTGAGATCAACCGCTGTCAGTACAAGCCCAGTGAGATCAGTGTCTGCAAGTCGCGCTCCGGACAGTAATTCCCGCGGTGAGCGATTCAGTTTACGGTTTTCCGGGTCTTCCCTGGCTTTCTTCAGTGCCTCGGCAGGCTTTGGTTCATCCGTCTCAGCATGCCAAACACACCGATCAAACTCTCGCCACGTATCGCGGTAACAACAGTATGCCCGACTCTCCGGATTACTCTGCTCGTCGGGGACCCAAGTAAAGCTACAATACTCAGATGAAGAGTCCTCTAATCCAGTTTTCGGTTCAGTCACCGTTTCTTCATCAGTACCTGCTCTACTGTGGTTTGCTCTATCGCGCTGAGAGGGAAGCTTTGCAGGGTCAACACAAGGGGTATCCTTATCAAATCCATCGCTGAGACTGGCGTAAATCTCACCAATTGGAAATCCTTCGCTGGACTCCACATCATCTTTCGGACCGGCCGGGGCGATTGGGAACTCTCCAAGCAACTCAAGCGCCTTCTGTAAGTCTTCGAATCCGGACACAGCCTCTGGAAGCGGTTCTCTCGAACCTGGAGCAACAGGACGGACTCGCAGCGACGGATTCTCCACAAAGTTTTGCTGTTGAAGATCGCGTTGCGTTTCGTCCCTCAGTGATTCAACCTCGATGCATTGAAACTCAGTAATCCAATCACCGTTACCAAACTTCTCTCGGTACTGTGTCATTGAGAACTCAGTTCGAGAGGCCTGTTGTGAACCATATCCCGACATATCAGCCGGTAAATGATCTGACCCACCGACGAGAGCCTCAATTACTGCATGGTATTGAACGATCGCTTCGCTCTCGTCGGTGGCTGAAACCGGTGTATTCTCATCTTCCAGAACAGGCCCTATGACAGAACGGATGCTGCGAAAGGCTTCATATAATTCCGAAAGCGGATTCGGTACTACCTCGGCACCACTTGTCTCACCGTCACTCGGAGTTTTTATTTGGATCGTCTTATCCGATGTCGTTTTTTCAACGGTTGTCTGTGGGGTCGCACTCAATCGTAGACTGTTCTCCCATCGTTTAAACAAGATATTGGAGAACTCATACCATCTATCCTCTTGCCACGAGATCCCTGAGGCAGGACTCTTACTCCATATTTCCGCAGTAATTGGATCGTTGTCAGGAGTCGCAATCTCAATCGTATACGCGTGCCGAGTCGCCTTTTTATCCTGAACCTCAGTGACATACCCCGTAAACGAAATCACATCGTTATGACTGTACTCATCCCACCCACGCATCTCACAACCATTTGGAAGTAGAGTGTATAAATCTAACCCCGACTGAACAGAGTCAATAAAATCCCCGCCAACAGCCTCAATGATCGAAAATCGCTACCCACACAACGCCTTCGAAACGCACTGACCTGTTCTGACTTCGGTTACTCTAACCGGGTTTCGAGGGCCTGTAACGCCGCAATCGCTTGCGTAAGCTGCTCTCGAATGCCTGCACCAGTCGTCTCGCCAGACGCCTGCTCGCTGAGTTCCTGTAGTCGATCCACATCACCGGCAGTGTCCTGCGACCACACCTCATCAGACTCGCTGCAATCCACCGCTCCAGTTCCCGAGACGGATTGTTCCGTGTCGTCATCGGCCTGCTTGCCCGAGTGTTCAGGACCAGCATCTCGTGACTCCGCAGGCCCATCTGAACTCGACTCATCACCGCTCGCCCCAGCCGTCTTCGGCGACCCACCACCGCGCTCCAACGCAGAAAGCGGGAAGTCGTAGGCTTGCGCACGGCGCTGCTTATGCCACGACGTACGTTCCGCAATGTCAAATATCTCGACAACCGTCGCGCGATCACAGCCACGCTCCAAGGCGCGGCGCACGCGCTCATCGTGCACTCGTCGAATCAACGACTGCATGTCGTCTGGGATCCGGCCGCGCTCAGATTCCACGATCTGTCCTGGTAACCCCCAGTCGCCGGTCGTTGCGGATTGATCAACAAGCGGATCGCTCCGCGACGGCACCTCGTGATCGAGCCCCATCAACAGCCACAATCGCTCGCGGATCGTCAGCGACGACAGCTCCAGATCCAATGCATCCTGAATCTCACCAGTTGACAACGGCCCGGCCTCGTACAGGACCTGCAGGATCTTGTAATCGTGCGGTAACAACACCTCTTCATCGGCCGCCGTAATATTAAACGGTAACTCCCCGTTCGTCGGCCGTTTATGCATCCAAGAGTGACAATCGATGCACAGCGTGATGAGATTCACTGGATCATGCCGATCTAACTCATCCGGCGCTGGATCCTTGTGGTGGACGTGTAGCGACGCAACACCGCCCGCCTCAGGGCCTTCCGCCCTGCAAAACTGACACGTATACTTGTCCCGCTCTAGAACTTCATCACGAACCGCTGGCGGTGTCTTCTCCCGCCCTGTTGCTTGGGCCACTACGCATCACCCCCATTCATTGCAGATCGATCCGCACCACGTTCCGTTACTTGATCGCTCTGTTCGTTCCGTGCCGATTCACATCGGTATCGTGTTCCGAGCATTATATTGTACCGTATCGTCGAATCTCGATTCCTGCAGTTACTTCCCGCACGCCGCGGTACCGCATCAGCTTGGTTGATCGCTTCAAGAACCGCACCCGCGTCGCGCCACTCACTCCATCCACACCGACGCACCATCACGCTGCTACACCTCACCCCCAGCCGCCGCCTCACCACGGACGGGCACCCGGTCATCATTTACTGGTCGGACGCGGAACTCCCCGAACCCGTACCGGGCATGCGTCCCGACACGCAGCACACCGTTTTTCGCCGTCGATACTGGCTCCGATCCTGCGTACCCGACGACTTGGCCGTGATCGATACACGCCAACTCGTACAGGTCACCACCAGTAACGAGGCGCTCTTCGCGTCGCCGCAACCCATCACTCGCCCCACCACGCGTCTCCAGCACTGACGCACTCTCAGGCTCCCACCACCACGGCACTGACTGGGACTCCGCGCCCGGATACTCGCTGGCCAGCACGTACGGCGACACGAGCTCCACCACGTACTCCTCGTCATCACTGTCCGTCAACCGACTGTACTCAAGCGACTCCAGATCGACGAGCTGCGTATCCACTACCGACACGTCACCAAGCCCGTAATTCCGACCACCGCCAACCCGCAACCCGTCAAGCACGGCATCCGAAACCGGTAGGACACTATCATCGTCACAACCGGTATGCAGATAGCAGTGCACGTACCACTCAACAGCCCGCTTGTGATTTCGCACCTCGGGCGGCCGGCCGAAATAACACTCCGAAGCGAACACCGTCCGCCCACCATGCGACTGTAGATCATGCGTATTATGCGCATCCCGCGGCCGGGAACCCAGCAACCACCGCTGCGCCACATCCCGGTACAGAAACAGATCCTCATACGCCTCGACCACAGGGAGCGACTGCCCGAGCACCCCGGCATACCCGTCTTGAGAATGCCACTCCGGGTACTCCCCGTACTCTCCTGGCACGAACACGCCGTGAGACACGCACAGCGACCGCCGCGTCGCCTCGTCAACCCGTCGTGTGATCGCGCTGAACAACGCGTGTCCCGACACGTAGTACGGATGCCCCATATACGGCGACTCCAACCGCAACAACACCTGTTGAATCTGCGTCATCCCACTAACGCACCCCCGCGGCTTCGCCTGCAAATCATGACACGTACCCGCACACGACCGGTCCGCCCCGGCACCCCCCACACCCCGTTTCCAGTGTTCTGCACCCCTCGCTCAAACTGATCCAGACACCCCCCGTTTCCAGTGTCTTCACCAGCCAACCAACCACTTCGCCCACACCCCCTGTTTCCAGTGCTACGGCCGCGAAACCCCGTAACACGACTGAAAACACGGAGATCGCTCAGCAGACCCGACCCATTAACGGACTCACACCGCATCCACACCACCCCCAATATCACGCCCTGCATCAGCCTGGGACTGTGCTACATATTCTTCGATGTACTGCAGCGCCGACGACCACGACCGGACACGCCGCAACTGCGCATCCAACACCCGGCACCACCGCTCTCCGTCCGTATCAAACGGGTGGGCCGGCAGCCGCGCCCACACATCCGCAAACGACTGCGCCGGCACCGCCCCCAGCGACGCCGCCGGCCGCCCACCCGGCACACCCGTCACATGCAATGCAAACCCAGGCATCCACAGCACCGTCCGGAACGGCTCAACGGCATCCACCGCGATCGCCGCCTCACCAGTAGCCTCGAACTCACTGTCCACCGACGACACCGCCAAGTACAACTCATCAAACCCGTACCCGTCCCGGTAATTATCCAGCAACGCTGCCACGAGCAGCGTGTGGTATTTCAGCGACGTGTACGGGTGATACACCGACTCATTGAACGCTGCCGGCACCGGGCTCGTCACCCACCGCGCATGCAGCACCTCAGGATCCGACGGCGTCACGAGCTCCCGGAATCCACCGCCCGCCGCTGCCTTGATCCGACGCGTCTCAACCGCCGCCTCACCCGACAGTAACGACAGCCGGTACGGCGACACATGATTCGCAACCGTCTCCTCAGGCTCCCCACGCGGCCGACTCAACAACGCCGCATCCCCATCCGCTCCCAACGGTACCTGCTCGTTCACCGGCACGCCGTACAACTCACCGCTTGCAGACGAGTGCCGACGCCCACGGAGCTTATGCACATCATGCCGATACGCCGCCACCAACGGATCACCTACCCGCAACGCAGACCCAATCGCGCCCTCAGACACCCCCGACTCCGTCGATTCCCCCGTAGACGCAGCCGCATTCACCCAGTCACCACCATCCGTCATCACGCATCCCCCCGACTCGTAGACCGCCCACCAGATCGATCAGCCGGCACTTCACCATCCACCTGCTCATCACGATCCACGGCCCCCAGCTTTCCAGTCTCAGCACGCCGCACCGGCTCATCCACGTACTTCGGCGACCGTCGACACTTCGGCGGCTCAACCGGCACCCAATCCCGCCGACACGCCGGCTCCGGCACCACTCGCCCCTGATCGGCATCTCGTGCCATCACGGCTCACCCCCACTATCAGCAACACCACCATCACCAGCCGTGTCAGCATCATTTTCATGACTTTCAACAATTTCAGCAGCATCACCACCCGTTTCAACATCAGTTTCATCACTAACAGCAGCATCACCACCAGTTTCAACACTATTTCCACCGGTTTCAACAGTAACTTCATCAACTTCATCAACATCTCCACCAGTTTCAACAACAGCTTCACCAATTTCATCACCACCTTCACCATTATCATCAGCAGCGCCAGCGACTCGCTCCTGCAACGCTGCAACGAACTGCTGCCGAACCTGCTGCCGCCACACATCATCCTTCGACCCCATCCCCGCCGTCGCATCCTTCCCACGATCAAACACCCGGCGAACCTCGTCATCCGTATACAACGGATTAATCACCTCAGCATCGACAATCCCGGCGCCGAAATTCCGCGCCCCACCCAACTGCATCGCATACTCATCACTATGCGCATCCAAGTAATCCACCGCCTCAACGAGCAACCCAACGTACTCCGGCTTCAACTCCCGCAGCGTCAACCGCCACGTCCCCTCAACATTCGCCACGACATCCCGCGACGCCTGCCTGAGAGGCTGCCCCTCATCCTCTGCATTCCGCGACCGCACCTGCGTATTCAACTGCCGGTAATGCGCTTCCGCCTCACCTTTCGTCACGTCAACCTGCCGACGAATCGGTGAAAACCCAACCGGCCGACGAATCACCCGACCAGCCCGATCACCAAACCCACCGAACAAATCATAAATCACGCACCCCGCATCGTCATCCCCGTGGACACAACTGCCTTTCTCATGATATCCCGCATCCAGATCACGAGCATACACATCCTGCAACATGTACTCCGCATCCGACTCACCCGGATGACACGCCGACGCCCCAGCGATCTGCACCACCCGCTCACACCCATGCCGCAACCACCCACTCAGGGTAAACGGCGAGATCTGCCCACCGATCTGATTCTGCGGATCAGCCGGCTCGTACCGACCCGATGAGGCATGATCGTTACTTCCCAAACGAGTCGAGAGAATGCTGTTTGAACGCCACGAAACAGTCA
>OBKM01001141.1_pt1 | contig 11284 bp, 11 predicted proteins | sample 1519691 | NCBI WGS metagenome assembly OBKM01 (sample SAMEA37050418, study PRJEB22526) | metagenome | biome: saline pan; feature: lake; material: water | place: Egypt | collected 2015 | depth 0.5 m
AACGGTCGTTCGGCGAGAGGCCACCAGACGTTCCTCACCCGACCCAGTCGATCGCAGCCGCCAGTTCGAGCGGGACCGACCCCTTCGTGTACCCCTCGACGTGTCCGTCCGGACGTGCGCGATACACGACGGCGGGTTTATGTCTGACATCGGGCCGCTCGCGGCGAACAGCCCTCCAGTCGTCGTGGGGGAACGACGTACAGTCGACGAACAGCGTCGCGCCGCCCCCGTGCGCCTCCAGCTGCCCGTTCGTCTTCGTCTCGGCGGTGTCCCGGATCGCGGCTACCGGCGTGTTCGCGCTGCGACTCGAAACCGGCTGTGGACGAGTTACCTCGACGAGTGAGGCCCGACCGGTGTCCGGCTCCTCAGCCCGGTAGTCGAGGGAGTGACCCGTCGTCACCTCGATCTCGGGCGTTATCTCGTAGCCGGCGTCGGTGAGGATCTTCGCGGCCGTGAACTCCGCGATCGTCGCGCTCATTCGGACGAGGTCGACCGCGCCGGAGGTCCCGAGCTTCCCGGCCATCGTCTCACGGTACTCGTCGAGGATCCCTGGATGCAGGAGTCGCTCGAGGTAGCCGGTCGCCTCCTCCCGGGTCGCGTCCGGGAATCCGGCGGCGTGATCGCGGAAGAACGCCCGCGTCGTCTCCGCCCCGTCCTTCGAGCAAAACACCGGTAGGAAAAACCACGAAACGTGCGGATACGCCGAAAGCCACGACTCGTCGTCGTGAAGCCCGGCGAGCAGCTCGCGCTGTGCCCATCGCGAGACCGGGTACGGAACCTCAGAGAATCCGTACTTGTCCGTTCGCCAGAGCTCGCTCGGCGTCTCCGTGTTGCCGAGCCAGTAGCCGACCGGTCCGGCGTCGACCCCCGACGGCGGGTCGTCGTCGTGGTCGGTCCAGCAGAACAGCGCCATCGACCCGTCGTCCATGTCGAAGCGGCGGGCGTCGTACCCACCGGGCGAGCTGAACCACGGGTGGTCGGCGGTCGCTCCGAGGTTGTCGTCAAGCGGGCGTTCGATCCGCGCACGAACCCGGTCGGCGCTCCAGCGACCGGGCGCACGCCTGAATCGGAGCGGTTGTGCCACGCCCGAGGTACCGTCGCACGGGGCTAAGGCGTTCCGATCGACGCAGGTCGATCGCCGGACGGAGCGAGTTCATGTCACCGATACATATATACCGCGGTGAGTCCAAGTGACGGCGTACCATGTCAATGGGTGCCTATGACGAAGACGAGCACGAACGGCGTGAGCAGAAGACGGGCGTCGTCGACGCCGACTTCGACGCCGAGCGGTCCGAATACGCCGGGTCGATCACGTACGACTCCGGCGACTCGACGGAGGCACTCCTCGACACGTTTCAGGAGATTCAGGGCGAGTAACGGCCGGTGAGCGGTCGAAGCTTCGTTCTCACGTCCGTTCTCGACCGAGTAAGATAGCCACCGAACAGACGACGGCAACCGCAAGCACGTGGCCAACGACCGCGCCGAGCAGGATCGGATCGCCGAGGAGGAACGGAACGAGTGCCAGTTGGATCAGCGAGAACCCGACGTTCTCGGCGTCGAGTCGGCGGGCGAGCGACCTGTCGGGTCCGGAAAGCTCCACGTACACCGAGCGCCACAGGGCGACGACCGCGCTCCACCACGAGGTGCCGATCCGATAGCAGAGATCCCACAGCACCAACAGTGTGAGAAACACCACTGGGACCGGCGGCTGCGGCCCGAAAAGCCGATCGAGCAGCGTTCCGTCCCACGCGAACAGATACGTCAACAGGGCGATGAACGCGACGATACCCAACACGATCTCGATGCTCGATCCGAACAGTAGACGCTTGTGGGACGGCGGCGTCGACAGCTCGCGATTGCCCGACCCGAGACGGTGCATCTCGACGCTGCCGATCGCCGCAACGATGACCGCGACGGTGCCGGCGAGTACCGCGTTCCACACACCGTAGTACCAGCCGAACAGAAGAACGCCGGTTTGAAACAGTAGAAACTGTATCGCGACCGCCGCAGTTCGAGAGAGGTCGAGACCCGGGATCCCGCCGACGAGGCTCTCGTACACCCACGTCTCGCCGTGTTGATGGAGCATCTCGTGGTCTCGGTGTCTCATCTCTCCGTCTCTGCGGGTCATCGATCGAGCACCCCGAGCCCGACACGGGACGTCGTCGCGGCCTCAGGGGTCGGTCGAGCCTCCGCGAGCGCACGAGCGACTGCAAGATCGAACGGGGTCCGCTCCACCGGAACGTGGTCACGGATGCGGTCGTCCTCAACGATCACCGGATTGCGAAGCCCCTCGACGAGCGAGCGCGCGAGATGCTGATTCACGTCCGTAACCAGGCGAAGCCAACTCGCCGAGAGTCCCGGACTCAACACCGGTACCCTGAGGATCGTGAGTCCGCGCCCGAGCTGGTGGCGGGTGCGACGGAGGATCTCCGCGTACGTCAGGACCTCCGGGCCGCCGATCTCGAAGGTGTCACCCGCAGTCGCCGGTGCGTCGAGAACTCCGACGAGATACGCTACGACATCGTCGATCGCGATCGGCTGACAGAGGGTATCAACCCATTTCGGCGTGATCATCACCGGGAGTCTGTCCGCGAGGTCGCGGATCACCTCGAAGCTAGCGCTTCCGGCGCCGATGATAATCGCGGCGCGTAACACCGTGAGTTCGTATCCTCCAGCCCCGAGGAGACGCTCGACCTCCCGCCGCGACCGGAGATGCTCCGAGAGGTCGTCCCGGTCCTCGCCGAGACCACCCAGATACACGACGCGCGAGACGCCACGCTCGGCGGCGATCCGTGCGAAGTTCCGTGCACAGGTTCGGTCGCGTTCCTCGTATCCGGGACCACCATCCATCGAATGGACGAGATAATACGCCGCATCGACGGGTTTGCCATCTATCTCGAACGCCGGTGGGAGCGTCTCCGGCTCCAGAAGATCCCCTTCGACGACGCTGGCTCCGTCGGGAGCGTCGTATCGGCCCGCATCGCGGACCAGCGAAACGACCTCGTGTCCGCGGTCGATCAACGCCGGTACGAGTCGCCGTCCGACGAACCCGGTCGCACCGGTGACGAGAACGCGCATGGTCCATTTAAGCGACCGAAGAACATAATCCCCGGACATGCTTGACCTCCTCCCCGCGCTGAACGCGAGGATTCCTCCGTGGGTAATCCACCCTGTCGATTACCCCGGCTGTGAACGTACGGGTTTGCTGACGCTGGGTTGGTCAGGCGAACGCGACTGTTCCCCAAAATCGGCGGGTCTCCAGTCGTGTTCGTTCCACTGCCAGTACGCCCCCTCAATTCTGTGGGGTGCGTCCCTGCCGCGTCCAGCAGACAGGGCAGCGGGCCGGGCCATCGGCCCCACTTCAGACTGCAACATATTCCACGCCCCTATCACATCGCTGTGACCATCGAGACCGCGCGTCGTACAACCGCTTGATCCGACTGCTCGTATGACATCCTCCGCGCCGTGAACGGCGAGGCTTTCTCCTCGATTCTCCGTAATCCCTCTTCGGCGACGAACCACGTTCCACGGAGGTGAACTACCTTCTTCGGTGCCAAACTGCCTTTCACGGAGCCAGCTCACCTGGCCACCCGCCGTCGATGTGTCCGGAGAAAGGGTACGAGACGAAGAACGATCCTTCAAGTCACCACACGCTGTCGGCTTCGACATGGAAGCTGGTGAGTTCGAGCCGGTACGCGGGGTCGATGACCTGTACGTACACGACACCGGGATGTTCGACACGGACGAGTACGGGTCGGTGTACGTGTACGACACCGAACGGCCGGCCGTGATCGACACCGGAACCGGAGCGAACCGTGAGGCACTGTTCGAGACGCTCGATGAGATCGGCGTCGGTCGAGAGGAGCTCGCGTGGATCGTGGCGACCCACGCCCACCTTGACCACGCAGGTGGAGCCGGATATCTTGCGGAGCGGTATCCCAACGCCGAGGTCGTGGTGCCCAAGCCGGGTGCGAGACATCTCGTTGATCCGGGCCGACTCGTTTCCGGGACGAAATCGGCAGTGCAGGACCAGTGGCGCTACTACGCCGATCCTCGACCGGTCCCCGAACACCGGATCACCGGTCTCGAGGACGGGGATCGGATCGATCTCGGCGACACCGATCTCATCGTCCACGCCGCACCCGGACACGCTCCACACCACGCCGTGTATCAGGTTCCCGACGCCGACGTCGTGTTCACTGCCGACGGTGCGGGAATCTACGTCCCGGTCGTCGACACGGTTCGCGAGACGACGCCACCACCACAGTTCGATCTGGACCAATGTCTCGAGGATCTGCGACGGATCGAGCGTCTAGACCCGAACGTCCTCTGTTTCGGCCATTTTGGACCCCGCGAGTATGACGACGATCTGATCGGAGAGGCGAAGCGAACGTACGTCGAGTGGGTCGAGGCCGTCCGTGTGAAACGCGAGGAGCTCGAGGAGGACGAGTCGGTCGTCGATCACTTCGAGACTGCGAGTGAGGATGTCGAGTACTGGAATCGGGAGCGAGCCCGGGCAGAAGCGAGCTTGAACACGCGGGGCGTGTTGACGTATCTCGATCAAAGAGCGAAGGAGTGAGACCGACACTGCCGGACGACGACAGCTGCGACACAAGGCTAAACCCCGCGTCGCGTATACGGGATCGATAACGATGGGTATCTTCGATACGATCCGGGCGGTGCTCGGGACGAGCGCCGAGACCGACGCGACGCGTGACGCCGACCCCGAGGACCTGTTCGGAATGTCGACCGCGTACATGACGATGCAGGCCGACCTCGGCTACGACCACTGCGGGGAGGCGGCGCTGTGTTTCTCCGGCGTGGACAGCACTCGATTCGACGACGCGGTCGAACAGGTGGAAGCGATCCTCGAGGCCGGGGAGATCGAGACCGGAACCGGCTTCCATCGATACGAGGACGACCACGGCTATCACTGGTTCGTCCTCGAGGACCACGATCCGGAGGACCTCGTGACCAGCATCCACTTCGCGGCCGATCAGTTCATCGAGGAGGGGTTCGGCTCCCGGCTGCTCGCCGCAGTCTTCGGATTCGAGAACGAGGATGGTAACGCCTACTGGATCTACTCGTTCAGGCGTGGCGCGTACTATCCGTTTGCTCCGGACGGAGACCACGAACGGAATCAGCGCGTCGAGTTCAAACTCCAGTCCGTGCTCGACGGTGAGCTGGGAACCGAGGACGACGAATCGTACTGGTACCCACTGTGGCCGGACGTTCCCGGAAGGCATCCGTGGGAGTGATTGGATGAACGGCTCCACGTCAGCGTCATCCGGGTCCCGGACGAGCGGCGGGAGGAACACCCCGGGCAAGCGAGCGCTCCGGGCGGTCGCGGCACAGGCGGCGGTGTTGAGTGCGGCAGTTCACTTTCTGTGGGCGTGGCCGCGGCTCAGCGATCCCGCGGATCCGAGACCCTACGTCTTCGTACTCGGGGGAGTTTTCATCGCGCTCATCGCGGCAGCGACGCTGAAAGCCGACGAGTATCGCCGGCTGTACGCGCTCGGTGCGGGAACCCTGAGTGGATTTCTTTTCGGATACATCGGATGGCACGGGAGCGAGGTTGCCGGCGTTCTCCTGGCGGATCCGCTAGCGATCGTCTCCAAATCCGCTGAACTGGTTGGCGTCGTCTCGTTCATCCTGCTGTTTCGGCTCGCCCCGCCGACGAGCGTCGTCGTGGAGCGTCGAAGGCGTGAGTCGGAACGAGACCGGGCGAGCCCGCGTACGGCATCAGGCAACGATGATGGTGCGGAGATGCCCGGCGATGGCGGCGCGGGACCGAACGGTAGCGACGACTCGTCGTGACCGAAACGTCTTATGCTGCGTCCGAACGAACGAGCGAGTCGTGACCGACACCTACCTGACGGTGGCGAAGCGGGCGACGGCGACGTTCGAGGTACAGGGGTCGGAGTTCCTCGGTCACGTCTCGCGGGCCGACACGGTCCCCGACGCCGAGGAGTTCATCGAACGAGTGGAGTCGGAGTACGACGACGCCACCCACAACGTTCCCGCGTACCGGGTGCCGGCAGGGGAGGCGTCGAAGCGGACCCCCGGTTCTGACATCATGCTTCGGGAGTACTCCTCGGACGACGGCGAGCCGACCGGTTCCGCCGGAAAACCGGCGCTGAACGTGCTCGTCCAGCGTGACGTTCGGAACGTCGTCGCAGTCGTGACGCGGTACTACGGCGGCACGAACCTCGGAGTCGGTGGGTTGGCTCGGGCGTACTCGCGAGCCGTCAAAGAGGGGCTCGACGAGGCCGGGGTTATCGAGGAGCGACCTCATCGACGGCTCGTCGTCCGGACCGAGTACGACGACTCCGGAACCGTTCGAGGCGTGATCGAGTCGAGTGGTGTGGAGTTCGATGCCGATTACGACGAGGAGGTACGGTTCGAAGTTCGGGTACCGGTGGCGGAGATCGAAGATCTGATCGATCGGCTCAACAGCGCGACGAGCGGACGAGTGGAGATCGAACGGTAGTCCCTTCGGGGGCTGGAAATCTCGAACGAGCACCCACCGCGATCCCGACAGTAACCGATTGGATGGCGAGCAGGCGACGCGTTGGAGGTGTCCGACCGCAGATGCAATAGGTGGGTCGGCGTCCGCCGCGGCGGTGCGTCGCGCTCCCGCCCAGTGCGCCGCGGACTCTTTTCAGATCACGGTAGCGGTTGGAGCCGGTATCCGTCTTAAAATGATCCACCGTACGGGGTCCGGTTGAGAACGACGTGTGACCATCGGCGAGCTCCGCTCGTGACTGGATCGCCGGCGGTGGTGTTGCGTCAGGCGAACTTCCGAACCGTCATCTCCAGCGTGTCGAGATCCAAGATGGGAGCGAACCCGGCGTCGGGGTCGATGTTGACCGACTTCTGAAAATCGGTTTGCGCCTGCCAGCAGCCGGAGTTGACTGCCAGCACGTTGTGATACTTCCCCCATCCGATCTTGTGTACGTGCCCGGTGTGGAACACGTCGGGGACGCCGTCCATCACGAGATAATCTCGTTCCTCCGGAGCAACCCGGGTGTGTCCACCGAACTGCGGCGCGACGTGGCGTTTTTTGAGCAGTTGATACATCGCTTTGTGTGGCTCATCGTAGCTCGCTTTCTCCTCGGGGAGTTCTGCGATCACCTCGTCCAGCGAGACCCCGTGATACATCAACACGTCCACTCCCTCGACCGACACCGTCGCGGGGTTCGACACGATCCGCGGGTCGTGGACGTCCATGATCGCTCGGAGCTCCTCGTTGAATCCGGGTTGGGGCTCGGCGAGCCGTACCGCATCGTGGTTGCCGGGAATCATGACGACCTCCGTGTCGCCGGGGACCTCTTTGAGATACTCCGCGAACTGCTCGTACTGCTCGTAGATATCGACGATATCGAGCTCCTCGTCCTGATTCGGATAGACGCCGACACCCTCGACCATATCGCCCGCGATGAGCAGGTACTCGACTGGAGCCGCTTCGGGCGTGTGCAGCCAGTCGGTGAATCGATGCCACGCCTCGGCCATGAACTCGTCGCTGCCGACGTGAACGTCCGAGATGAGCGCGGCCTGGACGTGCCGGTCCGCCGTGTCCGGTCGATGCGTCCGTGGAATGTCAGGAAAGTGCAGCGAGTCGGCGAACAGTATTCCCGCATCGTCCGCAAGGGTCCCCTCGATCGCGAGGCACTCGTCCATTAGGATTTCGTCGACGACGTCGGCGAGCCCCTTGTCCTTCATTACGAGCGCCGAAAACGTCCCGGTCGTGTCCTCCAACTCGATGAGCCAGTGACCCGACTTCGTGGACCTGACATCGTTGACCAGTCCGATCATGGCGGCGTCGCTTCCGCCGGGCATCGATGCGATCGCCTCGGCTGGACGATGATTAACCCGACCGCGAAGCACCTTTGAGAGCCGTTCGTACCGGTCACGGAACGTTCGTACGAAGTCGTCGTACTCGCCGGTCCCCGTGCTGTGTCCAGTCATGTCGTTACCGACCGTGAGGTCACGGAGCTCCGCGTCGCGGACGTGGGAAGCTGACGTCGATTCGTTTGGTTCAACCGGAGGGTCGCCGTGTTCAGGCTCCGCCGAGTCAGTGGGTTCAGCTGTCGGTCGTCCCGAGTTTCGCGGTTCGCTTCCCGTAGAAGCAGACCCCTTTATTTCATCTGGAGATCCCACTTCTGTCAGGCGATCGTCTTCGCTTTGGGATGGAGTTGAAGAGGTGGATTCGTTTCCGGACGACCGGGCCGTTCTCGAATTACTTTGGAAAGAGTGGGCGGGATCCGAATCGCTGCGCTGCTCGGCGTCACCGGTCCGTTCGTTGCCAGCGTCGACACCGTTGGGCACGTCGTGACCGTCGGTACCGTCGATGCCATCGATAGCATCGCGGGCGTGCTCGGACGTGATTCGAAGCGCGTCTTCGGGTGCGTGTTCGACCGCCGCCTCCAGTGCAGCTTCGGGGTCGGGCGCGCCAGCCAACAGGGTAACCGCTTCACGTTCCGCGTTGTATCCACGCCGAGCCAGTTCGGTGACGATCCGAGTGTTCGACTCCAGCGGCACGATACCGGGAACGTGGGTCGCAGTCAAAACGGTTGCGGGACGGGACCCGGAAGCTTATCAGTGGAACCCGCTAATTCGCTGACGATGGACCCCGACGACCGGCCGCAATCGGCTGACGACGATGCGGCCGAGCGACCGACTGGGTCAGTCGACAGCGATCGCGAGGCAGCCGACAGCGACGACGGTCCCGATCATGAATCAGCAGACGGTGATGAGGTGGGGAGCGACGGAGAGCTGACTGAAGGCGATGGAGATCCGGACCCACCTGTCGAAGAGCCGGGACTGTCCAACGACGATTCGGAGCCGATAGAGGAGTATGATGGTTCTTTTGACAGTGCTCCCTCGAGCGGTGATCGTGAGCCGTTCGGTGAACCCCCGAATCGGGTGGAATCCGGAGAGGATCCCGGGTTCTTGTACCGGTTCCGACATGACAACGATGGGCCGTTGATGTGGATTCGAGAGATGCTTTTCAGCGTCGCAGTCGTGTTGCTACTCGGGGTGGTTCTGTTCGCCGTCAGCGGCGCTTGGCCGCCGATGGTCGCCGTCGAGTCCGGGAGCATGGAGCCGAACATGGAGGTCGGTGACCTCGTGTTCGTAACCGAACCTGGTCGGTTCGCTCCGGACGCCGCGGACAACGAAATCGGCGTCGTCACCTCCGAGGTCGGACAGGAGACCGATTACCGATCGTTCGGATCCCACGGCTCCGTCATTATTTTCCAGCCACCCGACCGAACCGCCTCACCGATCATCCATCGGGCCATGTTTCACGTCGAAGCCGGGGAGAACTGGTACGATCGAGCCGACGACCGATACCACCGAGCGGACGACTGCGAGGAGCTCAGACACTGTCCGGCACCTCACGACGGATACATCACGCTCGGAGACAACAACGGGGAGTACGATCAGGCAAACGGGTTAGCCGAACCCGTGAAAGCCGACTGGGTGACCGGCGTTGCTCGAGTTCGAGTTCCGTATCTCGGGTACGTCCGCTTGCTTGCGACCGGACAGGTGGAGGTGACCGACCTGCTCTCGACGTCGGCCGACATCAGTCCGGCGGCAGTCGACGGAGAGCAGGTCCGGATCGGTCCGGAGAATCCATCGTGGAGCGACACGAACGCGATTCCGGCTTAGTTGTCAAAGCGCGCTTGGACGAACGGCTGCGCGTTTTCGATGTCTCCGAGTCGCGAATCCGAGAGGAGAACGGCTTCCGTCTCTTCGACTGGAACCGAGAGACCCATCTCCTTTGTTCGCCCGTATCGACCCTTCGAGACGACGACCGCGTTGACGATTCCGAGCATGTCGAGTTCACTTATGAGGTCGGTTACCCGACGCTGCGTGAGCACGTCCGCGTCGATCTCCTCGCAAAGTCGTTTGTAGATGTTGAACACCTCGCCAGTGTTGATGTTGTGTACTCCGTTCTTCTCGAGGAGGATGACTGCGAACAGGACTATCTTGCTCTGTGTTGGGAGGGTTCGGACGACCTCGACGACCCGATCGAGTTCGATCTTATCTTGAGCCTGCCTGACGTGTTCTTCACCGACGATCTCCGCCTGTGAGCGTTCCGCGAGCTCCCCCGCCGTTCGGAGAAGGTCGAGGGCTCGACGCGCGTCACCGTGTTCCTGTGCCGCGAACGCGGCACACAGCGGGATCACGTCGTCCGTGAGTGCGTCGGGTTTGAATGCGATGTCCGCACGGTGTTGGAGAATGTCCCGAAGTTGGTTGGCGTCGTACGGTGGGAAGACGATCTCCTCTTCGCCGAGACTCGATTTGACACGGGGGTCAAGGAAATCGGTGAACTTCAGGTCGTTGGAAATGCCCATGATCGAGATTCGGGAGTTGGTGAGTTCGGAGTTCATCCGAGAGAGATTGTACAACGTATCGTCACCGCTTTTCTCGACGAGTTTGTCGATCTCGTCGAGCATGATGACGACCACCCGTTCGTGGTAGTCAACCGCATCGAAGAACGTCGAATAGACCCGGTCGGTTGGCCACCCCGTCATTGGAACGTCCTCCATCTCATCAGCTTCCTCCTCGAGTTCCGTGATCCGCGTGTCGATCGCGTCGAGCAGCTCGGAGGTGTCGAACGGAGCGCGCTCATTGAGCGAGTCCCGATCGCCGTGCAAGTTGGCGTCAGTGGCGGTCTCGGCGTCGGCAAGCAGTCGATGAAGGTCGTCGAAATCGTCGATTTCGGTCCGGTTCAGGGCAGTCGGATCCGCTTCGAGTGCTCCGTATATCTCCCGGTATCGTTCGAGCCGATCGTCGATCAGTGTCCGGTTCTTCTCGATGAACTTGTTCGCGAGCTGTGCGAGTACGCGATACTGTGTGTCGGTGACCTCACAGTTGATGTATTCGACCTCACACGGGACATCGTACTTCTGGGAGGTCGATTCGAGTTCCTGAGAAACGAACTTCGCGGAAGCCGTCTTCCCCGTTCCGGTTTTCCCGTATATAAGGATGTTCGATGGAGTCTCTCCTCGGAGCGCAGAGACGAGGATCGTGGCCATCTGGTTGATCTGGTCGTTTCTGTGCGGGAGTTCATGTGGCGTGTACGACGGGCGGAGAACTTCCTTGTTCTCGAAGATGGGTTCACCGGAGAGGAGATCATCGAACAATCCTTTGTTCTCCTCCTCCTCCTCGTCGTCAAGGACGACATCGTCGAAATTGACATCAGTGGCGGAACGGTCCCGACCGCTGTTCTCAAGGTCAACGTCGATACCAGTCTCGTCGACATCAGTCTCGTCGA
>OBKM01001142.1_pt1 | contig 11256 bp, 7 predicted proteins | sample 1519691 | NCBI WGS metagenome assembly OBKM01 (sample SAMEA37050418, study PRJEB22526) | metagenome | biome: saline pan; feature: lake; material: water | place: Egypt | collected 2015 | depth 0.5 m
ACCGCCATCACCAGACTGGAACGGCGGTGAGGCCGATGGCCCGGCCTGTGCCCACCCGAGAGAACACGACGGTGGACCCACGCCTTCGCGTTGCCGCGAAGGGGCGTGCCGTGAGCAGATACTCAACACACCAGACCCTCTTTGCGAGGGCTGAAGCGGAGCGCACAAACCAGAGTACCACACGTTCTGTGTGGGAATCTTGCCTCCGGTGGGTGCCAACACGCGGGTTGGATTGCCCACGCGAGAGGAATCCCACCCCTTCAGGGGTGGGAGGAGGTCAAGGGCGTGTCGACTCCGGTATAAACTACGCGACAGCGTTTGTCCTCTCGCGGGCCACGACGGGTCGACTGCCGGTCACGTGTCGTCGAGCACCCTACTGGAGTGAAATCCAGTCACAACAGCAGGTCTCGCATCGGCGCGGTCGCGCGCTCGTCGCCGACGAACTCGCGGAGTTTCGAGTCCTCTGTCGACCCGTCGTCGGACCCGTCGATACCGGCGGCGGCCTCCAGACAGTCGCGGAACGCGAGAATCTCGAACGTGTCGAGCCGGGTGTTGTCCTCCGCCGAGTAGAGGGCTGCGACGACACCGACCTGCGCCCGACTCCGCACCGGCCTGTCGGTGGTTCGGACGCCGAGTGTTCGACCCTCGTTGTCCTCGACGCGTGTGTCGAGGTTTCGAACCAGTTCGTCGAGACTGTTGTTGTCGAGGTCGATCAACACCGTGACCGCCAGGTCACGCCCGGCGAGAAAGCGAATCAGTTTCGTGAAGACGCGTTCGAGGTTCTGCCGGCCGTTCTCCGACTTGGCAAGCACATCGTAGGGGTTCCGCCGTTCGAGGAAGTTCCGAATCTTCTCCGATTCGTCATTGGGAGGGGCGGCCGGCACCGTGTGCCCTGCTGACGTTCCTTTCGGATGCGTTTAGTACCTCGGGCGCGTAGATGTGGTGTGAGTAACGATACGGGGCACCGGGATCTCCGGATGCCAGACGACGACCAGTTGTTCGGTGTGGTAACACATCACGACGGCGGGAACCACGTGCGCGTTCGCTGCGAGGACGGCGAGACGCGGATGGGGCGCATTCCCGGCCGCATGAAGTACAGGGTCTGGATCGAGGAGGGCGATGTCGTCATCGTCGAGCCCTGGGACTGGCAGGACGAGAAAGCGAATATCGAGTGGCGCTACGAGAGTGCTGACGCCGACCAGCTGCGCCAGGAAGGCCACATCGGGTGACCGCTTCACCGTCTCCGTGGCTGTACCGCGAAAAATCAAAGCAGAATAAGATAATTTTTCCGGTGAGCGGGCACTGCTAGATTGAACCCCTCTGTTTGAGTGCTTCAGCTGGTGGGCGATTGCCGAGTCCTTAATGGCTACGCTGGTGATTATAGTAGGCTGTATAGGCAGTCAGCCAGCGCTGGGCGCTGGCCTGACTGCCGTTCCAGGTTTCGTGAAACCGTTAAATTCGCATCGTGTAGGTTCGAAAGGGATTCTCAACGATGTTGCGCTCGGTATAATTGAGGTCGCCACTGAGATTCGTTCGAGTGAGGGCAGTCAGATGTCCTATGCCCTCGACGAGAAACTCCGCGTCAGAGACGCAGTGTTTCTCTTTCAGTTCGTCTAGAAACTGTTCGGCAGGATCTCGGCCCCTGTGCCAGGAAAGTCGTGCGTGAACGACGACTTTCGTGCCCACGTCAATTGCGGCGTAAAACCACACTTTCTGTTCATTTTTGAGCTGGATTTGCGTTTTATTAACGGCGACATGATCTGGCTCGGCGGTGAACTCTTGCTCGTAGTACTCGGTGAAGGCCTGGTACCAGTGATGAATCGTGGCTCGGCGTCTGTCGACGCCGAACCACTCACAGAGGTCTCGGCACTCCGCCAATGAGGCTGATCCACCATGAGCAGCGCACGCCAGCCGGATCAGCCAGGCTGGCGTGTGCGTCCGGTCACTATCGAAAAACGCCCGTTATGTCTACTTGGAGTCCTTCAAAGAGCATCTTTCCACCCTAATCCAAGAACTCCATTCAGTTCAACCTCAATCTAGCAGTGCCCGCCGGATGAACGTCGGTCGCATCTGTTCCACGGTCGGCGATGGTGAATACCGGTGGCTTGCCCTCGTGATAGGTCCCACGGCCACGGAATGAGAGCCCACGCGAGCGCGACCCCCGTCGCGCTCGCGTCCTTTCTTTTCTGCACTTGCGTACAGTTCATCGATTTCTACCGGCCCTTCCAGTGACCGATGAGGCGCATCCAGGCTTCCTAAGAAGCGCTGGATGCGCCGGTGGATCGTCTTTTACGAGACTCCAGCTCAACATCCCGTTGACCGAAACTCGTGTTGAATCGAATGTAAGTGTAGACGGCGAGAAACCATCATCTTAACCGCACCCGCGAATGCTCAGAGGCCGTCCCCATCTTGTCATTGAACGTCCAGTCACAATCCGTACAGCTATACCGTTGGGACACTCGGCAGCTGCCGTACCGAATCAGTGATTCGGCACGGCAGCGCGGGCAATAGATGCCGTCGCGCCAGCGGACCTGCTACAACAGGTCCGCGGCGCAGCGCTCCGAGGCGAATACATCAATTGGAAACATTGTTCGTCGGGTGACGCGGTCGCGTTACCCTTGCCTGCTACGACTCTCAGCTCCGGTTGGTACCTCACCATCAGTCCTCTACCCAAGAGCGAACCACGATAAGCCGCCGCTGTCACGTTGTTCGTTACTTAGCTAAAGACGGATGGCGTCTGTATCAGCCAAAAATCAGGGATATAAATATTTTTATAGCCACCCACTATCACAATTTGTATGACCAGACGATACCGTACACCAGACACCATCATCGGAATTGGTGGGGCTGGCAAATCTATTGTTGAGCGGTTCATGAAAAAAGAGTATATTATAAATGAGGCAATACGGCCGGGAGAGAACAATACTGACAATTACCGTGGTCGTCTCTCGGCGTTCGCAATAGATACTGATACCGAGGCCAAAGACAAGGACAGTTCCGAAGCAGACGACATACGGCGACTAATCAGCAACGTTGCGGATCAGTACGACGAGAACCTCGGGAAGAAAAACCTGGATTACGAATATATAAATTTGGTTGATGAGACGGACCGGATGCGCATTGACGCCGGCAATCTGGTCCGGAAGCCGAACGTTCCGGACATCATGGAGAGCTGTGCCCTGAAATGCTGGTGGCTACGCGAGAGCGATCACATGATCGACGTTGCGGATAACTACACGAACGGTGTCGAGAGACGTCGTGGCCTCGGCAAGGCACTGTTCCATGCGAGTCAGGCAGAACAGAACCCGATTCAGCACGTGGTTGAAAAGGCTGCTTCTGGGTCCCATACCGCGCTTGTCGCCGGTCTCGGTGGTGGGACGGGGTCGGGTATGTTTCTAGACATCGGAAAGGAGTTGCAGAAACGCGGCGTCGGGAATGTGACGCTGTTTGCTATCTTGCCACAAACAAACGAGGGCCAGAACGTGAAGTCTAACGCGTATGCAGCCTTGTCGGAGCTAGAGCGGCTCGCCATCACCGACGAGAACCCGTTCACAAACATCGTGTTGCTCCCGCTGGACCCTGCAACGAGGTACTCCGAGTTCGGCGAAGCAGTTGTCCAGACTATTCTCTCGTACTATAACATCGACAATAATCACCAGGAGCTCGGAGACGTCGACGATGGACTCACGAACCACCACCCAAGACTCGACGCCAACGCCCCCGAAGGACCGCCGATGTATGCACCGTTCACTGTTGCGATACCCCAGATGCTGTACTACGTTGCGACGGAGGTTGAGAAGTCACGAAGCAGAATCAACGACTTCGTGCAGAATAAACGAGAGGAGCTCGAGGCAGAACAGGAACTGTACGACGCGCTCGAGGAGTACATCATCGAAAACTGCGCAGAGGAACCAAGTCGGAAACTCGACGAAGATAATGTCAAAACAATTTCACTAACCAGCGAACAGTCCGTCACGTTCAGGGAGAACCGTATTACTCCGCTGAAAGAACTGCTCAGTGTCGATGCGTTCGAGCAGTTGGGATACACGTCTGCCAACCGAATCCTACAAAAGATAGACGAAATCGAGAAGGAGATTGAGGCCCAGTACGATCAGGATGCAACCGACCAGATTCGGAGGGAAAAAATCGAGCGCATTCCCGAGGGAATCTACGAGCGCCCGAACGAGGTGAGGCCGGACGACGGTGAAAACTTCGACGAGGACGAAACCTTCGCCAATCTCATTATCGACGAGATCGAGATGCTCGCTCGCCGTCGGGATCTGCTCAAGATTGTCAACCTCATTGAGGACGATGTCATCAGGCAGGGCGTCGAGTCGGCACTCAACCCAACAATCACCGGCATCGCCGGCACTACGCCCGAGGAGGAGATGCGGGCAATCCAGATCGACGAAATCAAATCCGAGTACAAACGGGTCACGACACTACAGGAGGTGGCCAGCGAGTTACACGAGGAGCTACTGACAGACTGGCAGAACACGGTCCAGTCAGATGTCGAGTCGCTGGTCCGCATCAATTCACAGATCGATACCGTCGAACGGCAAATCAGCGATCTGGCTTCCGAAATCCAGGCAGACATCCAAGCGATAAACAACGCGACCCGGGCAGAAGAACTCCCGTCGAATCAAATAAATTACCATGAATACAAGGAAATCGATACGTTCCTTTCGGAACTCGGCTGTGATCCGCTTGATGTAGATAGCCTTGAGAATAATGTCCGCGAGATTATAACGGCAGCAGAACACTGGTACGACGAACACCAAGGAGGTTCCGGAATTATCGGAAAGGCAATTAGTTTGGTGACTGGGGGTAGCTCCGACTCGTTCGACACCTACATCGAGATTAGTGGACGCCTCGACGAACAGTACTTCGAGTTGGCCGAGTGGGATACACCGACATTCTACTGCGAGTTCGACCGCTCACAGTTCGATGATGCCGTCTCGACAATCGAAGACAGGCGAACGGAGCAGGTGACCGAAATCCTTGACGCTGTCGGGTTGAGCGCCGATGAGGCCGCAGATGGGAAGCGACAGCTTGAGTCTTTCATACGAGAGCAGGATCGATACGAGATGAGCGAACAAGTAAAGGACACACTAGACGAACTCTCGTACAGTTTGCCTGACGAGGACGACTGGACGCAGGAACTCCAGAGTGAACTTCACAACGCGACCGATGCCAGAGAGTTGCTCCAGACACAGACGGGAGAGGGAGGACTCGTCTCGGAACTTCTGTGGAGCACGCTTGTGACTCCCATCAAAGACTTGGCGGAGGAAAAAGAGGAGAAGCTTGAGCAAAAACAGGCCGACAGAAAGCGATACGACAGACTAGATGATATCATCCGATCTGAGAGTGCCCGGTTCGTCAGCAGTCTCGACAATGTTGAAGAGCCCAGCGAAATCCGTGTCCACGAAACCCGGAATGCTGACCATTTCTCACACCGCAACGAGATCGTCGCCGACGAGCCGGAGAAACTGCTCGGAAGCGAGGATATTGCAGATGCCAACCTCTGGGAGAGTCCCAACGAACCAGCCCAGATTCACAATGAACTCCTCAATTTCCTCGAACGAACACTGACGAAGGATTCGTATACCGCGCTAAAACGGGGAACAATCAAGCCTCCGGGAGACGATGAGGGAAGGTGGTACGAAGGCCATCGTCTCATGACGGTACTCATGAGCAGAGCGTTTGCAGATACGGATCGCGTCAGTACCCAGCTCCTCAACTCGGATGAAAAAGTTCGGGGGCTGCGTGACCGCCTCACAAGCAGCATCTGGGTTCCCGATAACAAAAACCGGTACACCGAGAGTATCGTCCCGTTTGGCGGTCCGTGGGATCTCTCAATGACTGTCTTCGTCGGTGGCGTCTTTCTCGACAACCTCTCACTAGTCCACGACAAGAACATCGGCCTCAAGGACATGTACGAAAGCGAGCGGGACGACATCGGCGAGGATATTCTCATCCGACACACGCACGGCGTCGATGGCCGTGACACCATGGGGACAGATAGTGACGGTGCCTATGTGTTCCGGGAAACAGTTGTCAATATGGACTCTGACGAGGTTGCGACGTTCACCTCCACAGCCGACGATATCGATACGAAAGAAATAATAAAGGACGACTACCAGACTGTCGTTGGATTCGACTCAACGATGGACTCCCCAGACTGAACGAAACGATGGTGAAACGATGGTGAAACGCAATTGTTCAGCTGTGCAGCTAACCACGGGACATTCCGGCGTGCTCCTCTCGGCGCTCGGACTTGCAATCAGTTCCTGGTTCGTCACCGATATGGGTGTTCGGGCCTGGGAGTCACCAGGAGAGTTCTCGGTCGTTATCACGGAGCTCAGCGAGTTCCTTGGCGGCATTGATGCCCTCATTGTCCTCACTGTAGGCCTCTATCTTGGATGGCTGGCATTATTTCTGCTTGACGAATCGAAACAGTTGCAGGCAGGGCTGTTGGTCATCGCCACGGTAGGAATGGTGTACACTCTCGCGCCGCAGTGGAGTTGGATCAACTGGGGGAATCTGTTCTACTGGGTCGTCCTCGGATTCGTGTTCGCGTTCCTCCCGGGCTATCTTTGGCATCGGCGATTCGGTGGCCCCCGTGAGTTTCCCCGAGCAACTGGGGGTGGACTTGCGGTCCTTGTGCTCGCGACGGTAATCGTCTTCCTCGAAATCTACGTCCCCTATCCCGGAGGTAACTCGCTGTCGCTGGGTGCCGATTTCCTCACAGACCTGTCTTTCACCATCGTGTTCATCGGAACGTTGGTGTATTTCCTCACATATTCGCATCGGCAGGATGTCTTCGTCGTCAGCAGTTGCCCCCAAATCGAAACCGCATTCATGTCGGAGTTGTTCGAATATACACGACAGACGCGGCAAGCAAAGCAGTGGGGCGGGAATGCGTCGCAACTGAATACGGCGTTCACGGACCTCCGTCTCGGTCGCGAGGTAGACCCCATCCGGGGTGGACTTAATCTACGGTTTCGGACGGATAATGCCCTTTCGATGTGGGTTTCGGTCATCACTGACAGTTCACAAGTCAAGCGGGTGACCGACGGTGATATCCAGCGGCTGAAACGACGGTCGGGTACCCATCCGGTCTTCGCGACGGCGGTTCGCTCCCTGCGGTTCTGGCGGAGCGAGCCCCGGGACATCACGAGCCACATCTACGAGTCGGACATCGTACTGTTGCTCTTCGATACTCACCAGGCGTTGCAGACACAGACCGATGGTGCCGACGAGGCGTTTGAGCAAATCCAGAAGATGAAGACGATCCATAATCATATTTCTTCGCGAAAGCGGGTCGTTGCTGTGGCGATGAACGCGTCGACAGGGGTCGACACATTTGAGCAACGCCAGGCCACCGGTACAATGGTGTCGAGTATCTCAACTCGGGGTTACAGGGTCTTTCTGCGCCAGCAGATATTCGGGTCGGGGAACGATATCACGGTGATTCCGGTCGACCGGGAGAGCGACGAGCAGTACGCGACTGGTATCCAGGAAGTCGTCGAGACGATCGAATCGTAATACTGCTGAATGTCACGACTGGGCTACCCCGCTGCAATCGCCGCACTACAGATTCTGGATTCGTCTGTCTATCACAGTACAACCTCGGTTATGAACACTGCCAGTGCTATGAAGAGTAGCAGCACTATTGCCAGTATAACCAAAAGGTAGCGCCCGATACTTTTCGATTTTTTGCTCCTCCGGGTCCGTCTCGGCCGTCCCTTACTCCGTCCCCGACCCTTGCTTCTGGGCAGTTGATACGAGTTTTCCTCGCTACTCCTTCGCCCCGACCGACCGTGCATCGTGGTGGAACCCTGTTGTGGGCTACCCAGCAGTCGTCGAATCCCCTTCCAGACAGCAAAGAGTAGGAGGTAGAGAACGGAGGCGAACAACACAATGTAGCTGACCGTGATGAACAGCTGCCAGTGCTGCTCAACGAACCTGGAGCTGAAGTAGAACAACATTCCGACGAGGGCACCGATCAGAATGCCAGTCAGCAGTCCGCCAAACTGGTGTTTCCGTCGGGTCCGCTCGGTGCTCTCGGCTTCCGTAACCCTGATGTTGTACTGCTTCAGGACGGAGTTTAGTTGTCTTATGAACCCCCCCTGGTGGTTCACCAGCGGATGGCTGTGAATCTCACTGAGCGTGCTCCCGATATCGCTAGTGCGGCGTCTGTGGCGTTGCCTCCCGCTGGAGAGCGCTGATATGGCCTTTCCGAGGATGTTCGTGACTCGTCCACTGGTCAGTATTACTGCGACGACTCCGGTGGCAAGTAACACCGACCAAGAAGGGATCGGGGCCGCCGAGATGGTCGTGAGCGGCCGCACCCGCGGCCCGGGCAGGATAGCCAGCCCCAAGTCCCGGAGGGAGTAGGAGGTAGTCAGGAGATCAAACACACGATCTGTCCACCCTAGCAGATATGCAACCGCCAGACCAGCGAGGACCGTCAGCCCGAATCCGGCTAGACCGTATCCGACGAACCGGCGGTTTCGGGCCGTCGTTCGATTCGGGCTGTAGGTGAACGATACTCCGAGTCGGCCAGTCGCCAGACTATTAAGTTCGTTGGCGACCTGGCTGCCGGGCTGTCTGTCAAACATTCCCTCGATCGATTTATTTAGGTCGTCTTTTAGATTCTTCAGTTCGTGCTTCTGTACACGCTGCAGCGTCTCGCCAGCGAGTTGTATTCTGTTGGCTGATTCGTTGACAGTGACCGATACGTTAAGCTTGTCACAGACCCGCGTTGGGTCGTTGTGTCCGACCGCAATGCGCCTTCTGTCATTCTCTTTGAGCAGTTTGCGTGCAAAGTGTACCCCGGCAGCAGGTGACGGTGCCTCGAACTCCATAGGACGCGCACGCTCGACTTTTTTCATTCTCTTGCCAACCTCGTCATCGTACCATTCGTATTCCCCATCACCCAGCGCCAGAAGCCACTCCTGACCGCGATTCTCGTCAAGCAAGCTCCAGCCCTGCTCCTCAACTGCATTCTCGATGGCCTGCTTGCAGTTCTGCAGCAGTTCCGGGCCCCGTGTCGAGCGGGAGCCGTTGTAGAGTGCCATGAACTGCTCCGGAGCGTTACGCGAGGCGTTGAAATAGCAGTGGACCTCCCCCTCTTCCCCATCGACCACGAAGTTGACACCAGCGTTAAATTCGTCGCTGAGGGTTTGATTCGTCTCGGATGTCGCGGACGTGCCGCGCGTATCGTGCTGTAGTTTCCCGGTCCCGCCGGAGTATATCCGTACTCGGTCCATCGTTACTCACCTATCCGGCTGAACAGTTCTTCCGAACCCCGAAGTACTGGTTTCCCGTCCCTCACGTCGAGATTCGGGTTTATATTCCCCTGCTCAGTGAACGGGTTGTCCTCGTCTACTGCGAAGTAGACGGGATGGACTTCGTCGTCGTTGATTGCCCCCATGAGCGGATAGATGCTTTGCTTGAGAACCTCATCACTGATAAAATCGCGAAACGCACCGTGGTTTGCTAGTACAGACTTGTGTCTCGTCTCGTTCAGGAAGTCCTCGCGCGCCAGATCTGCTTTGGTTACGACAGGGATGAAATCTTTCTCGGGGTAGCCGGCAGCGAGATTGGCGTACTTGCCCAGATACTCACTGCGGGGCATCCGATCACGAGATTGGGTTATCTCGTCCATCCCGTACGGTGGGGTCTCTATCTCGTCCCCAAAATCATCAAGCGGAATCAGGGTCACCACTGCGTCCGCATAGAAGACAGCCTCCGACAGGTACTCCCCGATCTGCTTATTGCTGTCGGCCTCTTCGGCTGCGAGAAGTGCATCTTCCATGTTCAAGGTTTCCACGTCCTGTGGCACGTCGATGAATCTGAGTGCTTCACCGGGATAATCGAGTGACTTGAGTTCCATCTGGAACCGAAAGAAAATGCCGTGTGGATAGTTCAGCCACATATACTTTGAGCCGGTGCCGGCAGTCATCTGCAACAGCTCGTGATCGAAGTCCCGGGCTGCGAACGCGGATGTCATTCTGGTCAGTGGACCCTGGGGGTCGGTCACGACGACGTTCGCGTTGGTTGCGGCCTGCTCGGTTTTCACGTAGTTGATCCCCGTCAGTAGCCACGTTTTCCCAGACGCAGCCGGGCCGAGAATCATCACACTTTTGTTCATGTCGTACGTTGCAAATTTAGCAAACGCCCCCATCAACAGGAGACTTGCACCGGTATCAATGAGCAGTTCGGTTCCGCCTTTAAACCCCTCGTAGCTGGCCGATTGGAACTCAACCCCATCCGGACTTGATACGATCGGTAGTTGGTAGTTGAACTGTGCGTCTATCCAGCCGACGGTGAGAAAGGCGAGCAGGAACACTCCCATGACAGGAAAGACCAGCGGAAACCGTCGTGGTTTCCCATCCCTGATACCTTGGTATCCGACTGTTCCGACTGTGCCGGCGAATGCGAGGGCTAACACTCCGAGGACGACCGGGTCTGCCCACTCAAGTGTGAGAATGATGGCCCCATCAAGGAACAGAAGTAGTACAGCCGCCCCGGCAATAATGCCGGCCCACAACAGGCAGCCGTGCCAGCGCTTGTACCAGTCCCAGGTCATAAGTGCTACGAGCCCGAATAGAATTCCGAAAACCAGTGCCGGCAGTATCGCAACCTCAAGATTAAGAACCTCCGTCACCATCCACCGAAGTTCGTAGAATATCCCCTCGTTCCAGTACGCACGAAAGAGCATTGTTGTTACCCAGCCAGCACAGGCCAGTATGATGAACACATAGAACACCAGTAGTCGAAGTTCTGATTTCCTGCCACTTGACATACTGGCGAACTCGTCGCGTAGAGAATATACCTCTTCACCACTCATTGTTATCTGCCGTTTTACTTCGATGTGTAATAAAATCTTCGATACTTCCCAATCGGGTTGAGAGGCAAAACTAAATTGTCACTTTGATTGAGTAAACTGTCCGGTTCAGAAGCGCGTTAGATCTACCCGAGCCAGACGATATTTTTTGACGTCGGAGCTGAAATATGTAGCGACTGACTTGGTCGAAAACCTCCCAATGGAAGGAATCGAGAGCTCGCCCCTCAATTCCGGCGACATCTGGCCTGTCGGAATCATATCCTGCGTCAATCGGACGTCCGTCTGGGAGGTCACGTTCTAGACGGACGACACTCCCTGCGACGATACTGTGATAGACTGGCTGCACCGCTTCGCCGTGGCTGGCTCGAATTCTCCGCTCACCTTCTCCTCCGGCGATTGGC
>OBKM01001143.1_pt1 | contig 11254 bp, 10 predicted proteins | sample 1519691 | NCBI WGS metagenome assembly OBKM01 (sample SAMEA37050418, study PRJEB22526) | metagenome | biome: saline pan; feature: lake; material: water | place: Egypt | collected 2015 | depth 0.5 m
GTTCGGATCCCCGTCGCCGCGTTCGGATCCCCGTCGCCGCGTTCGGATCGCACCGACCACACGAGTCCACTCCCGCCCGGCGGTCGTAGCCGGCGGAAAGCCTCTTGACGGTGGTGGTCGAACTCCGGACATGCGCCGCCCGCTCCTCGTCGTCACGCTCGTCGTGCTTGGCGGCCTGCTGATGGCGAACCCGCTGTACCTCCCGATCGCCCTCGACGAGCCGACCACCGGGTACTCCCACGCGGTCCAGCCGATCGAGTCCGATCTCGTCGCCGCCGACGCCGACGTCGTCGACCGGGCCGATCTCGACCCCGAAGCCCGCGAAGCGTTCGATCGCGCGCGAGACTCGCCGGAGGGCGGCTTCACCGTCGAGGACCCCGATGAGCGGGTCGGTTCCCTGCCGTATCCCGCGGAGCCGACGACCGGCGACGGGATCCTCGTCGTCGCCGACGGGGACGACCGCTACGAGTTCTGGACCCGGACGGTCGAGCAGGAGCCCGGATCGACGGTCGTCCAGCGGCTTCTCGTCCAGCCGGTCGGGTTCCTCGTCGGGTTCCTCTCGCTTGTCGCCGCCGTCGCGGTCGCGATCCGGGGGCGGAACGGCGACGCTCCGGCGGACGCCGACGGCGACTGAGCCGTATCCGCCGGACGCAACACCTATGTCCGCCCCGTAACGACGGATCCGACGTCGATGGTCTCCCGCCCGAGTCCGGACGAAACACGACGGGGTGCCGGGGCGATCGCTCGGGGGGTCGCGGCCGGTGTCCGTGAGCGCGTCCGGATCGACACCCGGTCGCTCGCGGCGTTCCGGGTCGCGCTCGGACTCTTGATCGTCGCGGACGTCCTCCTCCGGTCGCGGAACCTGACGTACTTTTACACCGACGACGGGGTCGTTCCCGTCGAGTTGGCCGTCGCCGCGGAGCCCGCCGCGGCCTACTCCCCGTACGCCTTCGTGACCTCGCCCCGCGGCGTCGCCGTCCTGTTCGCGGTCACCGCGCTGGTCGGCGTCGCGCTCGCGGTCGGCTACTACACCCGGCCGATGACGCTCGTCGCGCTCATCCTCGTCGTCTCGCTGGACGCGCGCAATCCGTTCGTGTTGAGTTTCGCCGACGTGCTGTTCGCGACGCTCGTCGCGCTCGCCGTCCTCCTCCCGCTCGGCGAGCGGTGGTCGATCGACGCGGTCGCCGCCGACCGTCCGCGCCGGGAGTCGGTCGCGAGCGCCGCGACCGCGCTCGTGCTCGCACAGATGGTTGTCATGTACGTCGTTAACGGGTATCACAAGACGACATCGGAGCTGTGGCGGTCGGGTGAGGCGGCCGTCCTGATCCTCGGGATAGACGAGATCACCTTTCTCTTCGGGGACGCGTTGCGGGCGGCTCCCGACCTCCTCCGGCTCGGAGGGCTCGTCTGGCTCGCCATGCTGTGTCTCGCGTGGCTCCTCCTCGCCGTTCGTGACCGCCCGCGACACCTGTTTGTGGCCGCGTTCGCGATCGCACACCTCTCGATGGCGCTCACCGTCCGGATCGGCGCGTTCTCGTACGTCTGTCTCGCCGGGTTGCTGCTGTTCCTTCAGGGCTCGGCGTGGACGGATCTCCGACGCGCCGGGCGGGGGATCGGCCTGCGGGTCGATGCGCTCGACTCCCGTCTCGCTCCGGTTCGCGACCGTTTTATAGGGGCTCGCGACCGCCTCGTCGCGCTCGCCGGTCGCGTCCCTCGTCCGACGACGACCGTTCCCTCCCGAGCGCTCGCGGCCCTCCGCCGCCGGCTTTCCGATCCGGTCGCTCCACACGCGCTCGTCGTCGTCGCGGTCGCGGGCGTCGCAACCGTCCTGCTCGTCGCCGGCGGGCTCTCGGCCGTCGGCGTCCTCGACGACGACACCCCGAACGCGGAGGTCGAGGCGGGGGCGAACGCGCTCGTCGAGTTCCAGACCGACTGGTCGATATTCGCGCCGGTCCCGCGAACGACCGACCGTTACTACGTGTTCCCGGCCCGGACGACCGACGGGTCGTTGGTCGACGCCTACAACGACCGGGAACTCTCGTACGACCGACCACACGCGACGCTCCAGCACCAGCACGCGACCTACCGCGAACGGTTCTACATGGTCTCCGTGTTCGATGACGACGAGCCGGTCGATCGGTACCTCGCGGACGACCTCTGTGAGACGTATCGAACTGGCGACGGCGCGTCGCTCGTCGGGATCGAGCTGTACGTCGTAACGGAGGGCATAACCCGGGAGACGATCGATGACCCCGGCGCACGCGACCGATCGTTCTCCCAAGGACTCGCGTACGACTGCGAGAACGGCGACGGCGACCCGATTCCGCCGCCGCCATCGGGGAGCCACTGACCGGGACGAAAGCCAGCTACCGTTTCGAGTCGTCGTCGCTGTCGCCGTCAGCCGCGCCGTCGCTGTCGCCGTCAGCCGCGCCGTCGCTGTCGCCGTCTTCGTCGCCGGTGGCGACCTCGTCTAAGCGTTTCTCGACCGTTTCGTCGACGGTCTCCTCGACCGTTTCTTCGACCGTTTCATCGACTGTTTCCTTCACCGTCTCCTCGACCGTCTCGCCCACGGTTTCATCGACTGTTTCCTTCACCGTCTCCTCGACCGTCTCGCCCACGGTTTCATCGACTGTTTCCTTCACCGTCTCCTCGACCGTCTCGCCCACGGTTTCATCGACTGTTTCCTTCACCGTCTCCTCGACCGTCTCGCCCACGGTTTCATCGACTGTCTCCTCAACGGTCTCCTTCACCGTCTCGCCCACGGTTTCATCGACTGTCTCCTCAACGGTCTCCTTCACCGTCTCGCCCACGGTTTCATCGACTGTCTCCTCAACGGTCTCTTTCACCGTCTCATCGACGGTCTCATCCACCGTTTCCTTGACCGTTTCCTCGACCGTTTCCTCGACCGTTTCCTCGACGGTCTCGTCCACGGTCTTTTCGACGGTCTCCTCCACCGTCTTCTCGACATCCTCGGACACCTTCTCGACGGTCTCCTCGACGTCCTTCGTCACCTCACTGACGGTCTCCTCGACCTCCTCCGAGACCTTGCCGACGCTCTCGTCGACGGCCTCCTCGACTTCCTCGGCACGGGGCCGCCGATCGACCCGGTCGTTCACCGCTTCGAGCCGGTCGATGACCTCGTCGACTTCGGTTTTGAGCGTCTCCTCGACGTTCTCGGTGACCTCCTCGGTCATCCACTCCGGATCGAACCTCGCCATCTTCCAGGTGACGTGGACGACGTACGACACGAGCACGCCAAGGCCGAACGCACCGCCGACGGTGCTGCCGACGAACTGGAAGAGGACGACCGCGACGAATATCAACAGCCCGTACGCCAAGTCGACGAGGAAGTCGACCCGATTCGGATTCACTGACGCGTTCCTCCGCGTGTTGCGAACGTTCCGATCATTTCTGTTCACGTATACGTTCCCGCCCCAGCCGGTAATACCGATCGTTTCCGACGCCGAGCGCTACGTTCGAGGATCGGTGGCCGACGCGTCGGATTCGAGCGCTCGCCGCGTCGACTCGTCGACCCGCACGAGATGACACAGCGGGTTGCCGGGATAGACGACCGGGTTCTCGAGGACGCCGATGAGCAGGCCGGTAAAGGGCGCTTCGACGCCAATCGGGTCCTCCTTGAACGGGTTCGTGATCGTCGCGATCCGGTCGCCTTTATGTACCAGCGACCCGCTCTCGTAGTGGGTGTCCACGATCCCCCCGGCGTCCGCCCGGAGCCACGTCTTCTCGCCGGACCCGGCGACGAGCGTCCGCCAGCCGGGCCAGCGGACGGCCTCGCGTTCCAGCAGGCCGTACTCGGCGAACACCGAGCGGACGCCCGCGAGCGCGTCGTCGATGAGGTCGCGTTGGAACCGGTGTGCCTCGCCCATCTCGATCGTGATCGTCGGGATCCCGTCGTCGGTCGCCTCGCCGCGCAGGGTGCCGCTCGTTCCCTCGCTGTCGATGACGACGCTCGACCCGAACGCCATCGCGAGCCGATGAACGCCCTCATCGGCCATGTCGCCCCGAACGTGGAGCATGTTGGTTCGTCCGCGCGTCGAGGTGTGGAAGTCGAGCCCGAAGTCGCACGGCTCGATGAAGTTCGTGTAGATCCGGTGGGCCATCCGCTTTGAGCTCGTCGACCCAGGTCTCCCGGGAAACGACCGGTTCAGGTCCCGGTCGTACACCGGGAGATATCGCTGTTGGGCCAGAAAGCCGGGCACGTTGAGCACAGGGAGACAGACGAGGGTGCCGGCAAGCGCCGAGAGGTCCCACTCGTGGGCCACCTCGCGGACGACCTCGATGCCGTTCAACTCGTCCCCGTGGGAGGCCGCCGAGAGGAAGATCGTCGGTCCGTCATGCTCACCGTTGATGATCGTCACGGGGATCCGAACCGGATCGCCGAGATACGTCTCGCTTATCCCGTACCGGACGTTCTGCGTCTCGCCGGGGGCGACCGCGCCGCCGTTGTACGTGAAGGCCCGGTCGTCGTCCATATCTCACGTCAGCAGTGGCTGGGGTTTATATATGACGGGACCGGCCGAGCGTCACGTCTGCTGAACGGCTGCGGAAGTGGGTAGATCGATGCGGGATGGAGGTTGTTTATAAGTGGCAAGCAAAGGTGCCGACGGGAGTTTATTGCGTTCATCACTGCCGCCCGAACATCTCTTAAACACGCTCTCGTCGCTCTCGTCGCTCTCGATCCGAGCGATCCGAGCGATCCGCCCTCACGATCGAGTCTCTCTGTCGGCCGCTCGGCGGCTTCCGTTTGGCGTACAGTTTAGTGGTCCCCGAGGGTGGGTTCGATCATGAAGGCCGTCCAGTTCGGTTCCCACGGCGACCGAGACGTGATCGAGTACGGGGAGTTCCCCGACCCGGAGCCCGCCCGCGGAGAGGTCCTCTTCGATGTCAAAGCAGGCGCGCTGAACCACCTCGATATCTGGACCCGACGCGGGCTCCCGGGGATCGATCTGGAGATGCCGCATATCCCCGGCAGCGACGCCGCCGGCGTCGTTGAGGCGGTCGGCGAGGACGTGACCCGGTTCGAGCCGGGCGACCACGTCGCCGTCAGTGCCGGCGTCGCCTGCGGCGAGTGTGAGTTCTGTCGGAACGGCGAGGCGTCGTTGTGTACCTCCTTTCACATCATCGGTGAGCACGTCCGCGGGGTCCACGCCGAGCGCGCGGCCGTGCCCGCGAGCAACCTCGTTCCCGTCCCTGACGGCGTCGACTGGGCGGTCGCCGGCTCCGTCTCGCTCGTCTTCCAGACCGCATGGCGAATGTTACAGACCCGCGCCGACGTCGAGGCCGGGGAGACGGTGCTCGTGCTCGGCGCGTCCGGCGGGGTCGGTCACGCCGCGGTCCAGATCGCGGACCACGCCGGCTGTGAGGTGTTCGCGACCGCCTCGACCGAGGAGAAGCTCTCACACGCCGAGGACTGTGGAGCCGACCACGTCATCGACTACGAGACGAACGACTTCGCCGCGGAGATCGCCGAGTTGACGGGAAAACGCGGCGTCGATGTCGTCGTCGACCACGTCGGCGAAGCCACGTATCCGGACTCGTTGAAGTCGCTGGCGAAGGGGGGCCGCCTCGTCACCTGCGGAGCCACCACCGGCCCGAACCCCGGTGCCGGGCTCAACCGGATCTTCTGGAACCAGCTGTCCGTGCTCGGCTCTACCATGGCGACGCCCGGCGAAGTCGACGACGTCCTCGAACTCGTCTGGGACGGCACCTTCGAGCCGCGGATCCGCGAGACGCTCCCGATGAGCGAAGCCCCGCGGGCACACGAGCTGATCGAGAACCGTGAGGGATTTGGGAAAGTGGTCGTAAAACCCGACAGTGAGTTCTGACACCGACACGGACGGCGGATACGTCCACGCTCCCGGCTCCGACGGAACGGAGCCCGACGTCGACGAGGAGGAACCCGATGTCGACGAGCGGAAATCCGACCCCGACGGAACCGAACCGAACCCCGACGGGTTCGGCCGAAGGGGGTGGGTTCTGACGGGCGTTCTCCTGATGTGTGTGCTCGTTATCCCGGGAGTCATCTACGCGTACCCGTACGCGGCCGGCTCGTTCGGGCTCACTTTCTTTGGGACGTATCTGGTGTTACCGTTGATCCCGGCGCTGCTGCTCGGACTCGTCGCCGTCTGGTCGATGACTGCGGCGACGGCGGACGAGTAGCCCGAGGAGCGCGGCGACGAACGACAACCGTTTTGAACGGCCCTATCGGATGAGAGATATGTTGATCACCGTCTCCGGCCCGCCGGGCAGCGGGAAGAGCACGAACGCCGCGGGGCTCGCCGGGGCGCTGGATCTCGATCACGTCTCCGGCGGCGACATCTTCCGCGAGATGGCCGCCGATCGCGGGATGACGCCCGTCGAGTTCAATGAGCACGCGGAGGACGACGACGAGATCGACCGCGACCTCGACCGTCGACTCCACGATATCGCGACCACCCGGGACGGCGTCGTCCTCGAATCACGGCTCGCCGGCTGGCTCGCGGCCGACCACGCGGATCTCCGCTTCTGGTTCGACGCCCCGGTCGAGGTTCGCGCCGAGCGGATCGCCGACCGCGAGGGAAAGTCCGTCGATCGCGCCCGCGAGGAGACGGTTAGACGGGAGACTTCGGAGCGGAAACGATATCGCGAGTACTACGACATCGACATCGGCGATCTGTCCATCTACGACGCCGCGTACAACACCGCTCGATGGCCTCCAGAGGAGTTTCTCGACGTGCTTGTCGCGACGATAGAGGCGTACGACGCCGACTTCGACGAGGGACAGGCCCCGATCGAGGGCGTCTCACACGGCTTCTGAACCGGACTTCGATGTCACGAACGCCCGAAACCACGAGGTCCGTCCGATGACGAACGCTCCGACCGCCGCCGAGGATCCGCTCCGACCGCCGCCGAGCGAGCGCTCCGTCCCCGAGCTGCTCCGGTTCGGCGTCGTCAACGTCGACAAGCCGGCCGGGCCCTCCTCACATCAGCTCTCCGCGTGGGTGCGCGACGCGATCAACGAGACGCTGGAGACGCTGGAGCCGGACGGCCCCCGGATCGACGGCGTCGCCCACGCGGGGACCCTCGACCCGAAAGTCACCGGCTGTCTCCCGACGCTCACGGGGACCGCGACCCGCGCGGCACAGGTCTTTCTGGAGGGGTCGAAGGAGTACGTCACCGTGCTGGAGCTTCACGGCCCCGCGCCGGCGGACTTCCGCGAAGTCGCGGCCGAGTTCGAAGGGGAGATCTACCAGAAACCGCCGCGCAAGAGCGCGGTCACCCGCCGGCTTCGGACCCGGACGATCCACGACCTCGACGTGCTCGAACTGGAGGAGCGGCGAGCCCTCCTCCGGATCGGCTGTGAGTCCGGGACCTACGTCCGCAAGCTCTGTCACGACCTTGGGCTCGCCGCGGGCGTCGGCGCGCACATGGGCCATCTGCGTCGAAGCGCGACCGACCCGTTCGACGACTCGAATCTCCACACGCTACAGGACCTGACGGACGCGCTCGCGTGGACCGAGGAGGGCGACGAGCGCCTGCTTCGTGACGTCGTCCGCCCCGCCGAGGACGCACTAGTCCACCTCCCGTCGGTGACGATTGCCCCCTCCGCCGCACGCACCGTCGCCACCGGTGCGGCCGTCTACGCGCCCGGCGTGATCGACGTCGACGACGGGCTCGTGATCGATGACGGACGTATAAACGACCGGGACGCCCCGCTCGTGGTCTGTTACACGCCGGAGGGCACGGCGGTCTGTCTCGGACGGTTCGTCGGCGATCCCGACGCGGAATCGGGCACCGTCGTCTCGCTGGAGCGGGTTCTCTTGTGACCGAACGCGTGTGAGAGAACGCCGACGGACGGACCGCTCCGCCGACGCCGGCAGCGGCGAGGGGAACGACAAGGGCTTTATTCGACGGCAGTCAACGCGCTAACCATGTTCGGCCCCGGCGTGCCCGCCGTGTTGAGTACCCTCCCCGACACGTTCACGTTCGCGTGGGTGGTCGCGGTTCTCTTCGGCGTCGCGTGGGTGCTCGACTCCCGGGGTCTCGCCGCGGGACGGTCGCTCGCGGCCGGCACGTGGGGACTGTTCGGCCTGTTCTGGCTGACGATGGTGCCGTACTTTGCGTTCGAGCACCAGAGTTACGTCGAGTCGATCCTCGCGCTGGTGGGAGTGCCGGCCTGTGCGTACGTCGGGTACCTGTTATACGACGGTCGAGCGTCGCTGTTCACGCTCACGCGGGCGGTCGCGATCATGCTCTTCATCTACCTCCCGTTCGAGACGATCCCGGCGTTCACCGTCGCTGGACTGGCGATCCCGGAACCCCGGCGGGTGCTCATCGAGATCGTCGCGACCCACACCGGCGCAGTGATCGACCTGCTGGGCTACGCTCCGGAGCGGGTACTGAGTCGCGAGGGATACGACGCCGCCTTCCGATGGACGCTTGCGGGCGGCGAGACGATTCGGATCAACGTCGTGTTGGCGTGTACGGGTCTCGGCAGCATGGCGATCTTCGGTGGGCTCGTGGCCGCGGTGGACGGCCCGCTCGATCGGAAGCTCCGGGCGCTACTCGTCTCCGTTCCGCTCATTTACGTCCTCAACATCCTTCGCACGACGTTCATCACGGTCGTCGCCGGCAACCAGTACATGCACTGGCAGCCGGATTTCGTCCTGTTGATGTTCGGTGCCACGAACCCGCTTCGGGTCTCCTTTCTGATCTCCGATCGCATCATCAGCCAACTCCTCGCCGTCGTCGCGCTGATCGGAATCACCTACCTCGTCGCCCGCCAGCTCCCGGAGCTGGTGGTCGTCTTAGAGGACGTGCTCTACGTGCTCACGGGCGAGGAACACGACCTCACCGAGTCGCTCGATCTCCCCCGTGAGCCGACGAATAAATAGTTCTATATAGCAAGATATAGGCATGTTTCTGATATATATTCTCGTATGCGGGTGACGACTCAGTCGGTGACACGACGGCGAGATCGGGGCGGTGGTCCCCCGTGTTGAGCGCGATCGACCCGCTGGTGTATCTGGAGACGAACGTCGCGAAACTGGTGTTAGCGACGCTGCTGGGGATGTTCCTCGGGCTGGAGCGGGAGTGGTCACAGAAGTCGGCCGGGATCCGGACGTTCGCGCTCATCAGTCTGGCCGCCACCGTGTTCGCGGTCGCGGACGCGCCGGGGCTCCTCGTCGTCGGTGGGGTGCTGATCGTCGCGACGGCGGTGCTTCTGGCCGTTCGGAGCTTCGTCGAGGAGGACGTCGACGGGCTCTCGTTGACGACATCGGTTTCGATGCTCGTCACCTACGGAGTCGGCGTGCTCGTCGCGGCCGAGCTGTTCATCGAGGCGGTGACGGTGGCGGTGCTCTCCTCGATGCTTCTCGTGTTAAAGCGCGAACTCCACCAGTTCGCGTGGGGGCTCTCGCGCGAGGAGGTCCGTAGTGCCGTCGAGTTCACCATCCTCGCGTTCGTTATCTTCCCGCTTTTACCCGCGGAGACGATCGACCCGTGGGACGCGATCCAGCCGCGGCTCATTTGGTCGTTGGTGGTGGCGATAAGCGCGATCGGCTTCGTGAACTACGTGCTCGTCCGGAAGTATCAGGGTCGCGGCTACGCGGTCACCGGCTTCTTCGGCGGACTCGTCAACTCCACGGCGGTCGTCGCCGAGATGGCGAAACGTGCGAGGGGACAGACGGACCTCGTCGGGCTCGCGGTCGGCTCGATCCTGCTCGCGAACGCGGCGATGGCGCTCCGGAACGCCGCGCTCGTCGTCGCGTTCGTCCCCGAGGCCGCGCTCGTCGTTGGCGCACCGCTCGGTGCGATCACCGTCACCGGCGTCGCGATCGCGATATGGCGAAGCGACTGGCGGACGACGATCGAGGCGGAACTCACCTCGCCGTTCAGCCTCCGGAACGCGCTCACGTTCGGCGCGCTGTTCCTCGTCGTGTTGTTGATATCGGTCCTCGCCGAGGAGGCGTTCGGCGCGACCGGGTTCGTCGCGACCGCCTTTGTAGCGGGGCTCGTTTCGTCGGGGACCGCGACGACGACCGCGGTGTCGCTTCTGAGTACGGGCCAAATAACCGTCGAAACCGCGGTCGCCGGCGTCGTCGCCGGGACCGCGGCGAGCATCCTCGTGAAGACGGCCTTCGCCGCGAGCATCAGCCGGGAGCTGATCCGACCGGTCGCGATCTGGAGTACCGTGCTCGTTCTCGTCGGCGTGCTCGTCGGTGCGCCGCTTCTCCTCTTATAAGGGTTCGAGCCCGTCGGAACCGGTATCGCCGATCGATCCTCCCGTGGTAGTCAGAACGGAGTGCGCGACGAGCGATACCGGGAGTAGGCCTCGCAATACGTTGGAGTGAGTGTTTATAAGTGGACTAGTGGTGTTACTGGCAGCTGTTTATAAACAGACGAGGATATGAGGAACTACTCAAAAGGTCTAGCCACCTGTTTATAAGCGGTTGACTACTGATCGACGGTGAAGACCTCCAAAGCCCCAGCCGTGTGGGCGGCGTAGGCGTTCACACGGCAGCGAGGCGCTCCGCGCCTCGGGCAGCCGGACGTAGTCCGGCGACTGCCCTTTTGAGTCCCACCCCGCACAGCACCCGCACCTCACGCCTCCCCAACCTCGTCACCGGCGGCTTTGCCGCCGGTTGCTAGCGAGAGCTCCGCTCTCGCCCTGTCGCTGGCGGCGGCCGCCGCCAGCGACTCCCTCGCGCCGTCGTCGCCGGCGCTACGCGCCGGCTGCCAGAGGGACCCTCGGTCCCTCGCGGTTCGCGCCCTCAAAAGGGCGCGAACCGGGGCACGCCACCGTATTCTTTATTTATAGACCGCCGTCGCAGCCGCTCACAGTCCGTTTAAATACGATCACGTCGCTGCTGATTTGAGAAATTCACTCCCGGTATCGATCAGTGGATACCGCGCAGTGACCAGCCGTTTCAGATAGAAACGCGTCCGAACGACTGCCTACGCCGGTTTTGCGGCCGCGTCGAGCGTCTCGCGCGCCTTTTCGGCTTCGGTACTGACGATGAACGAGCGCTCGTCGGCGTACTCCGCGACCGTTTCGAGCGCCTCCTGCGTCCCGATCTGACGGAGCGCCCACCCGGCCGCGGCACGGACATCGTCGGAGTCGTCGTCGGCGAGCGCGTCCGCGAGGGGGTCAACGGCGCGGGCGTCGCCGATGAGTCCAAGCGCGCGCGCAGCGTGCGGCCGGACGTGGTCGTTCTCCATCGCCAGCTTCTCCGCGAGCGGGCCGACCGCCTCG
>OBKM01001144.1_pt1 | contig 11249 bp, 10 predicted proteins | sample 1519691 | NCBI WGS metagenome assembly OBKM01 (sample SAMEA37050418, study PRJEB22526) | metagenome | biome: saline pan; feature: lake; material: water | place: Egypt | collected 2015 | depth 0.5 m
TGCCGCCGAAGTCGGCGAGTCGCTCGCGGAACTCGTCCATGAAGCCGTCCTCGTTGTCGAGGACGTAGCGCTGGTACGCGTCAGCGAGCTCCTCGATCGCGGGCATCAGCGCCTCCGGAACGTACTGGCCGCCGTAGCGGCCGAACTTCCCGTCCTCGCGGCCGCGCTCGCGGCCCGGTCGTCGCGTCGTCTCCGTCGTCGTGGGTTCGGTTTCGCTCATGTGGGTGTATCGTGTGTCGATGTGGTTCGCGTTGGTGTGTCGTCCGTCAACTCGGCTCCGGCCAGCTCCCGCGTGTTCGCCTCGACGTCGCCGTCCATGATCGCCGACCCGACGAGCAGCGCGTCGGCTCCGGCCGAGCGCATTCGTCGGACGTCCGCGGGCGTGGAGATTCCGCTTTCGGCGATCAGCGTCACCTCGTCGGGAACGTCGGGCGCGACCGACTCGAAGGTTCCGAGGTCGACCGCGAGTTTCGCGAGGTCGCGGTTGTTCACGCCCACGATCGACGCGCCGGCGTCGAGTGCGCGCTCCAGCTCCTCACGGTCGTGGACCTCGACGAGCACCTGGAATCCGCGGTCACGGGCGGCAGCGAGCAGATCGGCGAGCTCATCGCCGACGAATCGAGCGATAAGCAGGACGACGTCGCTCTCGACGGCGTCGAGCTGCGCCTCATGAACGATGAAATCCTTCCGGAGCACGGGGACGTCGACGGCCTCGCGAACGCGAGCGAGCGTCTCGACGCTCCCCCCGAAATGCTCCGGCTCGGTGAGCACCGAGAGCGCGGCCGCACCCCCTGCGACCATCTCCGCCGCGAGCTCCACCGGGTCGTCCTCGCGAGTCCCCTCGGTCGTGGGGCTCGTCGGCTTTACCTCCGCGATCACCGGAACGTGATCCGCAGCTTCCGCTCGATCGAACGCCGTCAGCAGGTCGCGCGGGTCGACGTCGAGCCGACCGCTCCCCCCGGTCCGGTCCCGCGCGGCCGACAGGATCGACCTGACCGCGGGTGCCAGCGCATCTGGATCGTCCATTACTGTACACTAATGTACTCATCTGTACATAAGACTTGCGGGGAGCCGGCGTGAACTGCTCCGGGGCCGAGCCCCGAGACACTCGTCTCGTTGACCCGTAGCGGGGAATGACGGAGTGACTGGCTCGTCGAAGCGCTCGGGTCGAGCGAAACGAGGTGAACGGGGTCGTCACACCGCGTAGCCGTTTCCTATTTCTTCTAACCGCCGAATCGTGTCGCGGACGCCTGCGGGCGTCGCGTACGGACCACCCTGCACACGGTGGTCGGGGATCAAAAGCGGGACGGGGTTCTCGCGGAGCGTCCGTTTGACGAGGTCGAGATCGTCGGGGTCGTTGTCGTCCAGTGCGGCGAGTCGCGTCACCCGACTCACCGACACCGCCTCCCCGTACGGTACGTCGCGGAGCGCCTCGAGCACGGCGCGCTGGTCCGTCGGCACCGTGAGGCCGATGGCGACGTCGGTGAACTCGTCGGGCTCGCCACGAAGATACGCGCCGATCCGATCGAGCAGCTGGTGGTCGCCAGCAGCGTCGTCCGGAGGCGTCGCCGGAAACGACACGGCGATCACCCGACCGCCCGCGAATCCGACCTCGACGGCGGCGTCCAGCTCGTCGTACGCCCGCGCAAACACCCCCGATGTCCCCATGCTTACCATGTCGCGGTCACCATGTGCGTTCGTGTGCCCCGCTGGGGTTAAAGGGCGGCCCCCGCGAGGCGGACGACACGGGAGTCGGTTCGGATCTTACGGACATACCTGTACACCGTCGGGTACACATCATCGATGGTCGACGAATTCGAACGTCTGACGCGCGGATATGGTCGAATCGAGACGCACACCGAGTCGTGACGCACACCGAGTCGTGACGCACACCGAGTCGTGACGCGTGTCAATCGACCGCGAGCCGCAGCGTGACCGGCGCACCATCGGCGAGCGCATCGACCAGATCGCGGTCGAGATCGGCCGCGGCCGCGTCCGCTTCGACCAAAATCGTCCGTTCGTCGTCCGTGTACGTGCTGGTACGGCCGACCATCGACCGATCGTCGAGAAGCGTAAGCTCCGGATCCCCGCGACCCGTGATCCTCGCCTCGTGGGTGTCGTCGCCGTCGACGACGATCGTCGCCGTGATCGTCGCATCGGCGTCCCGACAGGCGCGCTTGAACGCCGGGTCGAACTCGCGAGGCGTTCGGTCCGCCTCGATCCCGAGGATGCAGTCTCCGCCCGGCGTGAGCCAGTCATCGGTCGTGAACTCGAAGGTGCTCGCGTGCTCGGCAGTGACGTGTTCGTGGCCGCGGGCGTGGACCTCCTCGACGAGCGACGCATCTTCGCCGAACGATCCCTGTTCGCCGGGCGGGTTCTCCTCACCCGTCATGCGAGCGCGTCGAGGTGGAACTCGAACGCCGCTACCGGCAGTTCGAGGTCGTGTTCGACGAGCAGTTCGGGATGAAGCTCGCCGATGACGCCGACGCGCTCCCCGTCGATGACGACCGACGCGGTCCGACCGTCGATGAACGACGGATGTTCGCTCCGGGGCGTCTCCAATTCGACGCCGAAGTCGTCACAAAGCGCCTGTAATCGGCTCTTTGCGGCCTCGTAGGAGGCATCCCGACGGGCCAGGGCTGCGGCGACGTGGCGACGCTCGGCGACGTTCGTGTTCTCGTCGTCGTCGCGCTCGGCGACGAAGCCGATCTCCGCGACGTCCTGTGGATACGCGTTGTGCGTGTTGCGCTCGAGCAGCATCACGATGGAGGGAAGCGCCCACGTCCGAAGCTGCGTGTACTCCTCGCTGTACGGCTCCGTGATCTCGACGGGGTCACCGCCGCCGAACGCCGACGTGTCGGGCTCGATCCCCATGCGGTCGTAGTTCTCGACGCCGGACGTCATATGGAAGTTCAGCAGGTCCTCGAAGCCGAGCCCGATCAGGCTCGTCCGGACCGCGTCCTCCAGCCGGGAGCGCTCGTGGCGACCGCCGACCGTCCCGACGTCGGGGTACCGCGGCTCCAGCCGGTCGAAGCCGTACGCGCGCCCGACGTCGTCGACGAGATCCATCGGATGGAGCACGTCGACGCGGTACGGCGGGATGGTCACCTCGTACGTCGTCTCCTCGCCCAGCGTGTACGTCGCGTCGAGGCCGGACCGCTCGAAGCAGTCGACCACCTCCTCGGCGTCGAGTTCGACGCCGAGCAGCGTCTCGATCCGGTCGTGGGTCACCGACTTCTCAGCGGTGTCGAGGTTCGGCCGGACGAGGTCGGCTCCGTACGCGCTCGGATGAACGGCGCCGTCGGCGTACGCCACCTCGACCGCCTCGATCGTCGCTCCGCGCGCCGACAGCGCGTAGCAGATGATCGTACACATCTTGTCGATCGTCCACTGGTCGGTGCCGGTGAGCTCGACGAACAGCTCGCGGGAGCCGGTCGTCACCTCCGTCCGCTTCCCGTTGATCACCGGCGGGAACGAGAACAGTCCGAGCTCGTCGTAGATCGCGGGGTAGCGGTCGTACTCGCTCACGAGGTCGGCGTACGCCCGACCGGTGTCGTGTTCCTCGAGCACGGCCGCGGGCGTCAGCTCGTCGTTGGCGTCGAGCGGGACGAACGTGTCGCCGTCGGGGTCGACGCCGCGGTAGGTGATCGACCGCTCGGCGCCCTCCTCCAGCGGCGCGCCCTTCAGCATCGCGAGATCGTGGATCCCGATCGCGCCCTTCGCCCGACCCCGCCCCATCGTCGCGTGGAGCTTCTCCTGGAGCTGGATGAGCGACTCGAGGGCGTCCTCGTCGAGGTCGACGCCCCGGATCACCGCGCCGGTGACGTACGGACGCTCGTCGGGCACCGACTCGTCGACCTCGATCGTCCACTCCGGATCGTTCGTCTCGGGGACGTAGACGCCGCGGGCGTCGCCGTAGTGGTAGCGGAGCGACCGGGCGACTCCCTCGACGGAGAGGCGGTCGAGTCGGTCGGGCGCGAACTCGAACTGGAGGTCACCCGTCTCCGTCTCCCCCTCGAACTCCAAGCCGAGTCCGAACAGGTCCGTTTTGAACTCCTCGTCGCTTTTCGCCTCGTAACCGGTGAGATCGCGTAGCTCGTCGGGATCGACGTCGACGACGGGCATCAGTACGTCACCTCCGCGTTCCGCAGGAACTCGATGTCGGCCAGCGTGCCGTGCAGATCGCGGATATCCTCCGCACCGGTGGTGAGCATGGCGAGCCGCTCTAAGGCGAGCCCCCATGCCATCACGTCGCAGTCGACGCCGAGCGGCCCGGTCACCTCCTCGCGGAAGATGCCGGAGTTGCCGATCTCGATCTCCTCGCCCGTCTCCGGATGCTCGCCGAACAGCTCGAAGGACGGCTCCGTGTACGGGTTGTAGTGTGGCTTAAACCGAATCCCCTCGATCCCGAACTGACGGTAGAACTCCTCGAACGTCCCCATGAGGTCGCGTACCGAGAGGTCCTCGGCCATCACCCACCCCTCGATCTGGAAGAACTCGAGGAGATGTGTCGGATCGAGCGTGTCGTTGCGGTACACCTTCTCGACGGAGAAGTACCGCTGTGGCGGCTCGAGCTCCGCGCCGGCGATCCCGGAGAGGTAGCGCATCGACAGCGACGTGGTGTGTCCACGTAACGCAACCTCGCGTGCGAACTCCTCGGACCACGGCGAGTGGTAGCCGTCGCCGTCGATCCCCCAGCCGTCACGGTGAGCCGCCTCGACGCGCCGGATCAGCTCGTCCGGAATCGCCTCCATCGGGTCGACGTCGAGCGCGAACCGATCCCAGTGGGTCCGAGCCGGGTGGTCCTGCGGCATGAACAGACAGTCGTTGATCCAGAAGTCGCTGTCGGCGTGAGGACCCTCCATCTCCTGGAACCCCATACCGACGAGCACGTCCTTCACGCGGTCGGCGGTCTCGCGCAGGACGTGCTTCCGGCCACCCTCGATCGCGGGCGCGTCGGCCTCGACGTTGTACGCGGCGAACTCGACGTCCCGCCACTCGCCGCTCGCGAGCAGTTCGGGGGTGAGCTCGCTGACGGTCTCAGCGGCCTCGACGCCGGTCATCAGCGCGTCGACGCCGTCGTCAGTGAGCGTGATCGACCGCGTCGTCGACGATGCTCGCTCGACGAGACCACGGTCGACGAGCCGGCCGACCGTGGCCTCGTCGGCGACGGCCGAGAGGTCCGCGTCGTCGGCGGTCGTCGCGTCTTCTCCGGCCGCGAGCGCAGCGAGCACTGCCGCCTCCGGATCGGCGTCGACGTCGGCGTCGGGATCGGCCGTGAGCTCGCCGGAGTCGATCGCACCGAACCCCTTCCGGGGGAAGTTCGAGAGCGCGATATCCACCTCGGGGCCGTCGAGCTCGGCCCGGCCGATGACCGCACCCATCGGGACGGGCTCGTCGACCGCGCCCGCGTCGAGCGCCGCCCGGTACAGCCGCGTCTCGGGAAGTCCGTCGTCGACGTATCGCCGCCCCTCGTCGGTAAGTTCGAGCGTCTCGGCGGTCCGTTCGTCGACGGCGACGAGCCCGTCGTCGCGCAGATCGAAGGCGGCACCCGTCACTGTAGCGGGTTTGAGTCCCGTCTCCGCCGCGATCTCCTCTACGGTCCGTTCGTCCGTCGCGCTTGCGGATTCGAGCACCGCGAGCTGTCGTTTCGGGAGTCGCATTCGAGTTGTATGAGTACGTGTGCGGCTAGTTGGTAACGGTTCCGGGATGGGTCGAGCGGTCAGCAGGGTCGTCCGCGTTCTTCGGGGACCTAATCGTCTCCGTCGCGGGCCTCGTCGACGCAGTCGGCGATCGGCTCGACCACCGCGTCCGCGACCGTGTACGGATCCGTCTCGCGGCGGCGAACGCGCTCGGCGAGCGCCTCGACGCCGCCCCGCCGCTCCAGCTCCGCGGTCGCGAGGTCACCGATGTCCGACCGCACCAACGTTCGGATCTCCTCGGCGTACCGCAGCCGGTCCCGACGTTGCAACGCCTCCGACTCGCGGAGGTGGTCGGCGTGCGACGTGCACGCCTCGATGAGTTCGTCGACCCCCTCACCCGTCGTCGCGATCGTTTGCAGTACCGGCGGCGTCCACGTCGTCGCAGTCTCGTCCCCGTCGGATGATTCCCGATCCGGGTCGTCGTCCGGATGCCCCGGTACCTCGACTCCGTGATGACCGGTGTCGAGTCCCGCCGTCGGGCCCTCGCGTCGGTGAACCATCTCCTCGAGCTCCGCGACCGTCCGCTCCGCGCCGTCCATGTCGGCTTTGTTCACCACGAACACGTCGCCGATCTCGAGAATACCGGCTTTCAGCGTCTGGACATCGTCTCCCGAACCGGGTTGGACGAGGACCGCGACCGTGTCGGCGGTGCGAACGACGTCGACCTCGTTCTGGCCGGCCCCGACCGTCTCGATTATCACCACGTCCTTGCCGAACGCGTCGAGGGCACGGACCGCGTCCGCGGTCGCCATCGAAAGCCCGCCAAGCTGGCCGCGAGCGCTCATCGAGCGGAAAAACACCTCCATATCTCCGACGTTCGAGGCCATCCGGATCCGGTCGCCGAGCACCGCCCCGCCGGAGTACGGCGAGGAGGGGTCGACGGCGACGACGCCGACCGTCTCACCGCGTTCGCGATGGGTGGCCGCGAGCTTATCCACTAGCGTGGATTTACCGGCACCCGGCGCGCCAGTCACCCCGATCACCCGCGCCGAGCCGGTGTGTTCGTGGAGCGCGGCGACCAGTTCGCGATACCCTGGCGACCGATTCTCGATCCGGGTGATAGCCCGCGCAAGCGCCCGGTGGCTCCCCGCAAGCAGCGCCTCAAGGAGGTCGGTGGAGTCGTCGCGGTCGGCCGCCCGTTCGCTCCGCTCGCCGACCATCTACGCGCGCTCCGGGGCGTGCGCCCGAACGAACTCGATCGTTTCCTCCATCGGCGTGCCGGGTCCGAACACTTCGGCCACGCCGAGCTCCTTGAGCTCCGCCTCGTCGTCGTCGGGAATGATCCCGCCGACGAGAACGAGCGTGTCCTCGAACGCGCCGTACTCCTCCAGCCCCTCGATCACCTTCGGGACGAGCGTGTTGTGTGCCCCCGAGAGGATCGAGATCCCGAGCACGTCGACGTCCTCCTGTACGGTCGCCTGAACGATCTCGTCCGGCGAGCGGTGGAGCCCGGAGTAGACGACCTCGAATCCCGCGTCGCGGAACGCCCGCGCGATCACGTGTGCCCCTCTGTCGTGTCCGTCCAGGCCAACCTTCGCGACCAGACAGCGGATCGTTCGTTCCTCGGGTTCGATGCTCATACACGAGGATGCGTCGCCCCGGCGTTTGATTCTAACGGCCGTTTTGACGGCACCGATCGGGCGTCGTTCGCCCACTTTTATATATGATCACGGACGCAACGACATCCATGGAACGACCACGCCCGCGTATGGGCACACACACCGAGACGTTGTTGCCGCGGATCGCCGCGTTCATCGTCGACTTCCTCGTACTCGGAATCGCGCTCGGACTGCTCGTGTTCGTCGTGGGGCTCGTCAGTGACGGACTCGCGGTCGCGGTCGGCGGCCTGTCGGGGCTCGTCGTGTTCGCCTACTTCATCTACATGGAGGGGGCGTACGGACAGACGATCGGCAAGCGCGTCCTCGGCATCGTCGTCGTGAAATCGGACGGGTCGCCGTGTGATATGAAGGCGTCCGCCATCCGGAACGTCCTGCGGATCGTCGACGGGCTGTTCGCTTATCTCGTCGGGCTCGTCGTCATCCTGCTCACCGACGACGATCAGCGCGTCGGCGACCTCGTCGGCAACACCGTCGTTGCACGGACGGGGTAGGCGAGACCGTCGTTGCACGGACGGGGTAGGCGAGACCGTCGTTGCACGGACGGGGTAGGCGGAGCGTCAGCTACGCCTCGTCGATCGCGGCCGCTCCACGAACCGGGAACCGGTCCTCGGTACGACGCGAGACGTCGGTCGGCTCCACGGTTTCGCCGTCGACCTCGACGGACTCCCCGTCGGCAAGCCGGCCGAATGCGGGACCCTCGGGGACGCCACGCTCGGCTGCCAGTGTCGGGTCGAACGCTTCGGTCCGGGCGATGACCGCCTCCGTCGTGACGTGAACCTCGTCGTATCTCGCGTCGAGTACCGCCGCGAGATCGGTGACGAGGTCGGCGTAGCCGCGCGACCGGGCGGAGTCACCCCCGCTGCTCGCGTCGAACGCAGCCTCGCCGACCGCACGCGCTCCGGCCTGTTCGGTGTCGAACGCGACCGTGTTCGACTCGACTGCGGCGCGCGCCGCGTCCGCGTCGATCCCCTGTGCGCGAGCCAGAAGCTCGGCCGGAAGCTCCCGGACGATGATCGTGTCCGCAACGACGTCACCGAACCGGAGCCCGTCGTCGACAGTGGCGAGTCGTTCCGCGAGCGTCTCGACGAGCGCGAGCGGTCGATCCCCGACCTCCCGGATCCACGTCTCGCTCACGACATCGTACCCCAGGTCCGCGATCGTCGACGCCAGCTCCGGACGCGTTCCCTCGATGACGGCGCGGTCGGAGCGACTCCGTTCGAACGCCCGGTCCACGAGGTCGGCGTTCGCTGCCGGCGACCCCATCGCGGCGAGCCCCCAGTCGGCACCGACGTGGCCCACGGCCCACGCCGTCTCCCGAACGATCCGCGTGAACCGCGGCGCGTAGTGGCCGCCGCCGAACCCGACGACGTGACGGGGGCGACCGTCGGAGCCGACCAGATCCGGGCCCGTCCCCTGGAGATCGAGCACCGCTCGTGCGACCGCGCGGGCGGCGGCAGGATCCTCCCACTGGGGCGTGTCGGATCCGACCTCGACGAACAGCGACGGGACCGAGACGTCCGTCGGGCCGTGGTGGGTGCACTCGATGCCGACGTCGTAGCCGTCGGGCGCGTGTCGCGCCAGCGCGTCGATGACACGTTTCTCGGCTCCAGGCGCAGCCCGGGCGAGAGCATCGGGGTCGCCGCCGTACTCGGCGGGTCCGAAGTTCCCGGTGACGTGGGCGGTCAACAGCGCCCCCGTCTCGCCCGAGTGTCGCGAGACGAACACGAGAAACGTCGGATCGCGGGGATCGGACGCCGACGAGGACGAGGAGCCGAACGCTGCCGCGGGGTTTTCGAGGTGAATGTGGAGGTCGTCGAACTCGCGAAGCTCGAACCCCTCGGTTCGGTAGTACGTCCCGCCACCGTCGGCGTCCGGACGCGTCTCGTCCGTTCGTCGCTCCCAGTCGCCGAGTTCGAGGAGGCGCTCGCCGATGTGCTCGGAGGCGCGGTCCGCCCGGCTGACGACGATCGCTATCACTGCGATACCGTCGGGCACGGGCAGTCGAATACCCATCGATTCGTCCGTCGTGCGACCGGACGGAGTGCACTCGCGTGACGAGCCACGCGATCGCCTCACGCTACCGCAACTGACAGTATCGTACGCGTGCATACGACTACTACGAGCGATCTCAGATGGTGAACGAAAGGTACGACGTTGTCGTTGTCGGGGGTGGGGTCGCGGGGTGCTTCGCGGCAGCAACGGCGGCAGCCGACGGGGCAGACGTGGTACAGCTGGAACGAAAACCCCGCGAACGGAGCGGCTTCATCGCGTGTGGCGACGCGATGAAGAGCCCGCGGGATCCGGAGAAATACCCGGGACCGATCGACATGGACGCGATCGCCGCCGACGAGTCGGTCCTCGTCGACGGGAACATCGATCGGATCGAGTGGTGGGACGAGGAGATTGGCGTACGGAAGACGTTGCCGTACTCCGACGGAAGCAACGTCATCGACCGGTACGAGTTCGGCCAGCGCCTGCTGGAGCAGGCAGCCGAACAGGGGGTAACACAGCAGTACGACACGGTGGTGAACGGGGTGACACAGAACGGTCGCGTCACCGGCGTCGAAGCGATGCACGGCGGGACGGCGGTTCGATACGACTGCGACGTGGTGATCGACGCCGCGGGTGCACAGTCGATCCTCCAGGATATGATCGCTTTCGACGAGCTCGACACGTCCGCCGAGCCGACGTTCGAGGTACCTCACTACACGCAGTTCGGGTCGGCCTACCGCGAGATCATCGAGACCAAGGAGCCGGTCGCGTACCACGATGCGATCGTCGGAAAACCGCTAGAGGAGATGGGGTATATCTGGTACTTCCCGCGCACGCCGACGGAGATCAACGTCGGTCTCGGGTTCCAGATGAGCAAGGATCCGATCCCGCTCGCCGACCGGCTACGTCGGGATATCGAGGACCGACCCGAGTTTGAGGACGCCCGCGTCGCCGAGAAGTTCGGGACGGGAAACAAGCTCGGCTCGTCGATCGCGCTTCGCCGACCGCTCGATTCGATGGTCGCTCCCGGGTACGTCGCTGCCGGCGGCGCAGCGGCGACGACCCATCCAATCACGGGCAAGGGGATCCGCGGAGCCGCCTACTCCGGGTACTCCGCCGGTCGTGCCGCCGCACAAGCCGTCGAGAACGGCGATCCCTCGGAGCGCGGGCTGTGGGAACACAACCGCTGGCTGTATCGCGAGCACGGGGAGGCCGCGAAGCTCGCCGCGTGGGACGCGTACAACGTCGCGGCGGGCTCCATGGAGGTGAATACGTTTCGCGCCATCACCGCCCTGCTTCCGGAGCGGGAGCTCAGGGAGATCGTCGGGACGTCCAAGGAGGTGGACGACTGGCGGAGCATGGGCTTCGTCGTCGCCGGCGTCGTACGCAATCTCGGTGCCGAGTATCGAAACGGGACGTTCGAGACCCTCGGGGTGAGTGGGAGCGATCTGTACGAGGCGATCATCGGACTCAAGCGGACTCGCAACTACGTCTCCAGATACGAACGCCTGTACGAGGCGTATCCCACGGAGCCGGCCGGATTCGGCGACTGGCTCGATGAGCGAAACCGCCTCGACGAGCAGTTTTACGAGGCGCTCGGGCTGGCCCCTGACGAGTATAAGTACTGATCCAGAGGGTGTCATACAACGGTTCACACACGTACACAGGAACTGCCCAGTGCAGATCGCGGCGATCGATCTCGGGCGTACGTCTCTTATTAGGGTGACTGGGTTGTTTATAAGGAATCATGTAAGGGGATCGGATTTGGTTTATAAGTGAGTCGCGGGAGCGATAGCTCCGCGACGAACGATCTGAAAGCCCCAGCCGCGACGGCTCGCGCGCCTTGCTGCGCTCCTCGGTCGCTCGCGGTGCTCGCTCCCTGTGGTGCTTACTGCGGCGGGCGTCGCCCTCGCGACTGCCCCTTTCAACCCCACCC
>OBKM01001145.1_pt1 | contig 11228 bp, 4 predicted proteins | sample 1519691 | NCBI WGS metagenome assembly OBKM01 (sample SAMEA37050418, study PRJEB22526) | metagenome | biome: saline pan; feature: lake; material: water | place: Egypt | collected 2015 | depth 0.5 m
GTCAATAAGTTGTATCTGAACTATTGTATACTACTCACACATACGTAGGATGAAGTGCTCTATTGAAAATGACGTACGGCGGTAGGATTGGTGGATTTTGAACCCGGCACTCACAGCTCTCGGCTGTGCAAAGACGCGACGTTCGCACCTATCTCGGCGCTGATTGCCAATCTACTCTCGTCGCAGTATAATTCTGCGCATCAACTAGTGTATTTTACTGAGCCGTTATCGTCTACCTCATTGAATCCCGTCGCCGTCCTGCATATTCAATAGAGCAAATAACCATTAAACTGAATGTCTTTTTAGCTCGTTGATGGGTTGCTACGAGAGATGTTTTGCGTGCCCGTTTCGCGTATGCTTTGCCCCGACTCTAATTCGTCACAGCAGGTTTGTCTAGTTTGGGTAGTTATGATAGCTTAGACGTACAAACAATACAAACTATCAAAACTATCTGGGACTTTATTTCCCGAGGTATCTGGGATCGGTAGCGTAAGATAGTAATCTCCAACTTCAGGTGCCGGTGAAACAACCCGATCTCGACGTTTTAAACTAGCTTCGGATTCACGGTCAGGCTTTTCAAGAGAGTGGGAAAAACCAACTCAGATTCTGTAGTGATTTGCGCGACAATCATGAGGAATTTGCTCATCGCGACGCTTGGAATCATATTCGAGTCCCACGAATGGCTGATGAGGATCTTCTAAATGAGCGAGCAAAGTAAGTATATTCAAGCAGAAGGCAAGAGAGTGGACCTGATTCATGAGCCAGCCTGACGCCACTGCTATTCCGGAATATCTGTCACCAGCTGCCCTTGGGGAGTACATTAGCTATGGACAGTGTGCCCGCTTTGCTAAGCATCGTATCCAAGAGATTGAAGAAACGGATTCACACGGGCCTAACGAGTTTCGGGAAGCATTCGAACCGCTGAATATTCTCTTTTCCGCAGCCGGTGACGAGTTTGAGACAGATATCACCACTCGTGCCGATCGACATACACGGGAAACGATCGACTTGACTGACCCTGATGATGACGAGATCTTTCGAAATAACCACTCTACAGTCCTTCAACACATTCGGACTGCTGTTCAGGCTGATTCGAGTTGGGATCAACAACCGATAATGCTCTATCAGGCGAGTTTGGCTGGCTCAATCAATGGACAGGGTGTTCGTGGAGATTCGGACAACATCTTCATTTGGTCAACCTCGGACGGTGCTGAGGTACGTGTTATCGATATCAAACGAACCACCGAAGAGAAAGTGTATCACCAGGTTCAGGCTGCAGCGTATGCCGCGATTCTCCGTCAACTTGTCCAACAGGATTCTGATATTTCGACTGACAGTGTTTCGCTCTCTGGGGGCGTGATTACCCAAGAAACCTCGGTAACACCGCTTACGCGGGAGAATGTTCCGTCATTCGATGTTGACCCTCGCATTGCGGATATCCACCGTTTTGTTGGCTCGAACTCGCAGTTTATGACTGCTCTGGGGACCGACACTCAGTCGGTTGATTTCCAACTCGACAGCAAATGTGGGACGTGTCCGTACAACGAGGGCTGTGTGACGGAGTCATTTGAACACGGGGATATCCGGCTTCTTGGACTGACCGTCTCGCAACAACAGACGCTCCGTGAACATGGTATTGACACGCTGGCTGAGGTTGCAGCACTGTGTCGCACGCCTGATGATGAGCAGTGGAGGCCAACGGAGTATCCGGATGCCACGTTCAAATCAGAGACGTACAAGGAACTTGCTCGAACACCCGGGATTGGAGAACTGTTGCCTCATCTCGTGTACCGAGCGGAAGCGGTATTGGATACCTTCCAGCGTCGTCCAGATGGCATCAGTGATCGCCCACAGAACTGGCTCCCGGGAAGTGGTCGGTGCTCACTGCCGGATGATGAGCCCAGCGATGCAGCCCCAGGCACTCACGAATTTCAGCACGGGTCTATGGTTCGTGTCTATCTCAACGTGCAGTATGACCATCTCCGTGATCGTCTCGTCCAGTTGAGCGCACGGATCGCAGCAACAGCAAGCGATACCCAACCCAAACGTGTTTCAGTGGTCAGCGAGGGTGCGCCAGAGGAGACTGGGAGAGCTCACGAACAGGAAGCAACGCTATTCGACAGATTTAGCAGGGATCTTTTCGAGGCCATTCACGCCGTCGCGAACGGATTATCCTTGGAGACGGCAACGCAAGATGATCCGCCAGTACACTTCTATTTGTATACCCAGCAGGAGTACGATACGCTCGTCGAGGCCTTCGATAGACATCACGAGAGGTCGTGTGTTGGTGCCCTCCGTTCAGCACTCGAGGGAACTGACCGTCCGGACGATGGAATGGTCTGCATCCTCCAGCCAGAAGTACAGTCTCACATTATTCTAGAAACACCATCGCCGGGTCTTCTGCATGCGTATCAGGAACTCCATCCCGGGGGAACAGATGCATACAGCAAGGCTCGCGACCGGGATTCGTGGTCGTACTCCCCACCAAATACTGATTCGAGATACGATCTTCGTCATGTCTTCTCGCGTCGTCTCTTCGATATCGGTGCCTCGGTTTCATATCCTGCCGCTGATCCAGAGACACTCGTTCGGCAAGCCAAGCAACAACTCGGGACCCATTCCGATCATGACGGCAGCACTGGTAACTCTCCAGACGAAGTAGGTGTAGATATCGATCCTGATGAGTCAGATCGATATGAGGGAATCAACACCCGGATGCGTCATGGCGCTTCAATCCCACTGGCATACCTCTGGGCAGCAGTTGGCCGGATTGACGAACAATGGGCAGAGAAAGAGAGCGTCGACGAATCAGCGCTTGCAGAATTCGAGCTGAATCAGTATCGGTACCGCGATGATAACCAGGACGAAGAACTCACTGTCTCTGACGTGAGAACATTGGGGAGGCATTTATGCGACGTTCTTGAGCATGTGGAACGGTCGCTGCGATACAAAGATTCGCTGTACACAAAGGCACCGTACCCACTCGATTCGTTGGCCTCCGATACGTTTGAGCTACCGACGTTGGCTGAAGGAGCCGAACAGTATCTCGTCGAGGAATACGAAGCCAACCGCGAAGAAAAATACCAGTTGTACCAAAACTTCCCGCTCCAACGGATCCTGTCCGGCGAATCCATTCCGGTCTACGTGACCAGTGTCGAAGAACGGAATCAGATTACGCTGGAAGTAGAAGGCATTCTGCGATATGACGATCAAACGCTGTTCGGGGAGGATGCTGACCGTGTGAAACGGGCCTGTCGGCAAAAAGGCGGTCAGGGGACTTCTAGTGGCTCCTGGATGGTTGCCAATGCATTCCGTCCTGGCTCGGTTAATACTGAGATTACTCAACCGTACAAACTGGAAAGCGGAGCTAATGCGACGGTTGAACACCTCGACACTGACAGTGACAGCATCCGGATTTCGCTGCGAAACTTCTGGAATGACGGAGGTGACTTTGGCCAACGACACGCGAAGTGGACCACTGACCCCGACCGAGCGAACGCTGACGATCGGCTCTACGTAGAGTCGGGGGAATGGCTTATTCTGGACCCACAGACAGACGATATCACCGCTGAACGTGTGCAGCGAGCACTGGATCACGCGGACACAAATGCACTCCACCAGCGTCTCGAAGCCATCCGTCACGGACACCTACACGAACCAACTACACCACTGTACACTGTCGATGATGGAACCTCTGAGACGAACAGATCTGATGGTGCGGACGCAGTCGCTACATGGCTGCGGGAGAATGTCGACGCAGACACGTATCCTAGTGAACGTCAGCAACGATTTATCACCGAAACAAGCAGCCAGTTAGTCGCATTACAAGGTCCACCTGGAACTGGGAAAACTGCGGCAACGATGGCACCCGCCCTTCTCGCTCGGCTGTATGCCGGCGCTCGAAATGGGGTGAGTGTTAACGGACTCGTGACTGCGCCGTCGAACACTGCCATCGATGAATTGTTGGCAGATACCGCCGACCTGCTCACACAAGCTGAAGAAAACGGCCCGCTGAGTACTGGTGACCTCGATATTGAACTCGTCCGGATTGGAGAGGAACCTGCCGATCCGATCGAGGGAGTCACCTATGTCAATTACAACAATGATGAGCACGACAAACGGTTGCGGCGGGTCACACAACGTCTCCAAACAGTGGGGTCGCCGCCGACTTCGGGGGGTGAATCCGCAGATGCAGATGCCGATCCATCCGAACCAGAGAGAGAATTTGGCGTCGCTGGGGACGACCAATCTGCGCTCTCAGCATTCGGATCGAGCGAACGCAATAGCGATAGCACTGACGAGGAAGCTGGCAAAGACGCATGGACGACTGATAAGCCACTTACGCTGGTGTTTGCGACGACAACTCGGTCATGGCGGTTCCTGAAAGAGCTCGCTCCGGGATCGAGTCCTGATGATCGAGCAGTAGCTGAACAACAGTTGTGGCATCTCTTGGCTGTCGACGAAGCCTCGATGCTTGAACTGCCGAACCTTCTCCTTGCAGGAAGTGGGTTCCGTGAGGATGGACAAGTTCTGGTTGGTGGGGATCATCGACAACTGCCGCCAGTTCAAAAGCGAGACTGGGACGACGTTAGACGCCGAGACATTCGATCGACAGCTGCCCACCTATCGACGCTTGACTACATACGCTTTCTCCGAGGCGATGACGTTCTCGAGGAAGAGCAGGAATCGTGGGTTGCGTGTGAACGCGATCCGGAAGCAATGTGTTTGCCGCTGGTGCAACTGGATACCACGTATCGCTTCGACGAGTGGACAGCGCAGTTCATGCAGCAAACCATCTACGAGAAAGACGGGATTCCCTATACCTCGGGACGCTCCCCTGATCCTGTCCCAGCCGCAGAAGTGGATCCCGACGCACCATTTGATCTACTATTCAACGGAGAGACGACAGTTGCATTGCTCACATATGCTGGGGAGCGAGGATACAGGCAGTGGAACCCTATCGAGAGTGTGTTGACAGAAGCATTGATCATGGCCACCGCGCAGACCGCGGATATTGGGGTTGTCACTCCACATAACGCTCAACGAGGGAGAGTACAGTCTCTGTTACAAGAACGTGGGTATGCTGTCGGTGGTGAGGAGGCTGATGACGGTGACGAAGAGTCGGTTCAGGATATCCAAGTCGAGACGGTGAACCGCTTCCAAGGCGGCGAACGCGACCTGATGGCTGTTAATGCCACCGTCTCAGATCCGAACTATATCGCTGCTGAAGATGAGTTTCTGCTCACGGAGAACCGAATCAATGTCTCATTCACACGCCACCGTGATCTGTTAGTAGTGCTTGCTCCCGAAGCGCTGCTCGGGTATCTTCCTGACGACCCAGATCTGTATGACCAGGCCTGCCTGTGGAAAACACTGGCTATGGAACTCGGAGAATCTCCAGAGACAGGTGGTACGCAGCCAGACTGGAGTGGTGATCTCGGACATGTCCTCGCTGCCGTGGATATGGAGAGCGTTGGCCCAATGATTCGTCCAGAACTGGCGACAACAATTACACTCTACACAAATGCAAGCAGAGAACTTGACGACTGAATTCAATCACGCATATAGAGCACTCGAGGTATCTATCTGTAGAACACGTATGTGAATTGCGCAGATGGAGGCCTACCACAGTCGGAGCCGAACTGGCACCGCTCTTGTTGTGGTCTCAGCTGGAGCGTTGCAGTGGCCCCCTCACCATTTCTCAGGGTTGGTTTCCATGCAGCCACCATCTACAGAACTCTACGCCAAACTGTCCCAGCAGGAAATAACCTGGATCGCAGGCCTGTAATTTATACGACCTTGATAGATACATTACCTATGGACGGAGGGGCAGATCCGGTCTGGACTGAGCGACCCAGTTCAGTCAGTCGAGAGAATCCGGTGGGGGTCACAACCACCCGCAACAGGCGTCTGTTCAACGACCTTCTGTACCCGTTGCTGAGCGACGCCATAACATATCGTCTCCGCTATATATCATTCTGGGCGTGGGTTCTATACAACACTAACAGTCCAGACAGGGGAATGCGGGCGAGTTACGAGAAGGTCTTTTTCCTCTCCAACCTCGCTCATGAATGTCCTGACGACGGACACTCCTCAAACGGAATCGTCGGGGCAGGCCGGAGAGTCAACGGTCAGTCTCTCCGGGAACGGTACGATCCTGCTGTCGACGTGTTCGACCTTACTGCGGATGACTTCCAGCTGACGAATACGGATGGTTCAGGGTTCGATACGTACTATCAGAGTCTGATGCAGCGTCTATGGCTACTCCACGGAAAGATGGAACTTACACCGTGTGGAGAGCAGGTCGCAGCGGAATTCGATGAGAATGTGGGTCCATCATTTGATGAACTACGGGATGTGGTTCACTCGGGAACGGTACCACAGGAGTTCCTCCAACGCTTCGCCAGCGGGGGGTGTTGCTGCGAACTCCGGAACGCCAGCGACGAGTGCAACCTCCTCACCAATGCACTCCTAGCAAACTTCGAGCGGACGGATGACCCGTCACGACTCTGGTTCAGGCAGCCGATTGGTCAGGAATCACTCTCGATTGATGAGTGGTACCCGCGACATCTGCAACAGACGGACGAGGGTGAACTTGATCTCGAGTCGCTGTTCGACTCGGAAGATCTGGAGACGGATCTGATGGAGTATTTTAACGGACGCTTCGGTGCTCGGGGTGGAGCATCGCTTCTCCTGTTTTTAGCCACCGCCGAGCGGGTGCGGACTCCCGCTGTCGAGACCGGGTGGGATATCGAACCACTTGAGGACATTCGTCGGGCCTGGGATTTCTTCGTCTACACTCATTATTTCGTCGTCGGGAGCGAGGCGTTGCTCAGAGCCTGGTTACACGGGGTACGACACTGGGAGCCAATCGGAACGACCGAGTTGCTGGAGGAGATGTTCACAGCAGACGAGTTCACAGCGACAGTCAAGTCTATCCTTGCTGACGATGTCTCGATTACCGTCGACGAGTCCCGCGAGTCAACCCTCTGGAGGGTGCTGGACGCGATCTATTACGAGACATGGTTCGATGGCAGAGTGACGGTTGAATTAGACGTTCCGGATACGTCTCGTACTGGCACTCATGACGAGATGACGTGGGGCACGTTGCAGGGCCGATTGACGGGTAGGAATGTCACGGATGGCGACATAGGGCCGAAGGCGGTTCGGGTGCTCCACGACCTGTTGCAGTCCGATCAACAGGGAGCATCCGATGGTGTCCTCGCCTCGTACTACGCTGGGGTCGCGACAGTGCTGCTAGCACAACTCTACCGGCGTGGACAGAGTTACAGGACAGGCACGGAGTTCGAGCCGTATCGACGCTGGTTCGACAACATAGCCGCTTCACCCTCCCCAGCGTCGTTCTGGCGGACGGACTACGATGAATCACGTTCCGTCAACGAGGTGATGCAGTCGGTCGTGCGCGACCGGGTCGTTAAAAAACATCATGCCATTACGCAGCGGAAGATGGGGGACAGACCCTCTCAGACACCTCGCCATATGCTACGTCGGCCGGATGGCGAGTGGGAGTTCAAATCGATGTACAGCGACCTGAGCCAATCATGGGCGCGTCTCGAACGGTTGGTGGATGTTCTCTACGAATTGGATCTGGCTACGACAGCGGACGTGGATTCGTTCCGTCCGACAGCTCGCGGCAAGCAACTACTTGAGGGGTACGGAATAGAACAATGAAGTTGCAACAGGCATTCGACGAACACCGCCGGTCGTTCACTGGGGCATTGTTGACGACGTACGTTTTCAACTCGGACTACTTTGAGGGGACATTACTCCCAATCCTCCGCCGGAAGTCGTTGAGCGGTGATACCGTCATCTGTACCGACGCTGGTGCGTATCAGGATACACTGAATGACGACGATGTACAACCATCCCGTGCCGGCGACGATTACTACTTGTGTCCGATGCGACTCTCACAGGGTCGATTCCATCCGAAAGTTCACCTCTTCGGTGACGAAGATCGAGCGGTCGGTTTCGTGGGGAGTGCCAACCTGACTTATTCTGCGTTCGACCAGAACAGGGAAGTTGTCACTCAGTTCGATGTCACCAATACCGACGAAGGGAACCAACACCCCGATATCCATGGCCTTGCTGGAATCCACCGGTTCTATCGGAGTCTCCTTGACCATCCGTCCTCGGAGGCGATGGGCGAAACCGTCCGGGACACAGCGGCCGAGATCCTGGAGGCAACGGAGTGGGTCACCGAGGCTGATGAGGACTTACGCGAAGGGAATCTCACGACCATCCTCCACAATCTTGAGCAGTCACTGCTCGATCAGGTCGAGAGCAGGTTGAATAGCCGTGATGAGTCGATTGAGCGGGTGGATATCGTCGCACCGTTTTACGGTGAGAGTCTGGCTGTCCCGGAATCGTTCACCGACAGGGGAATTTCCACGACCCTCTGGCTCCAGCAGGAACAGACTCAGATTGGTGCGGACGCACTCCAGTCCTGGGCTCAAAACAACGAGACAGCCAACGTGGTCCTGTTCGACGAGGACCGTTACGTCCACGGTAAGGTGTTCCTGTTACAGACGGAGGGCGCGATGTACTGTCTCGCTGGCAGTCCAAATGCTTCGCGTGCCGCGATGTTAGGAGAGGTAAACTCGGATGAGTCCTACGCGAACATCGAGGTAGCGGTCCTCCGCCGGGTCACGGACACCGAGTACTACGACTATCTCCTGGATGAGTTGGCAACCAACGAATTGGAAGGCATCGGGCTTGAGAGGTTTATCCCGCAGACTGTGTCGGATTATCAGCCATCGGAGCAACCATCCGAGGAGATGGTTGACCTCCTGAGTGTGAACTTCACCTGGAACCAGGAGTTGGGGACCGGTACGATACATGGCAGGGTTCGAATAGCGGAACCCATCGCCGAAAACGCACAGTTCGAGCTCTCGTTGCATCCGACCGTCGAGACTGAACCGATTGAGTTCTCGTTCTCCAACCTCACCTCTGAGACTGATGCGGACCGACAGGAGGATACCTACAGTTTCAGCCGTCGCATCAAAAATGAACAGTACCTCAATGCACTGTCGAACCCGACGAAGGTCACGCCCCTTTGGAACGGCAACGAGGGTTCGGCTCGATGGTTAGCGATAGAGTCACGCGAACTCGACCGCGAAGCGGAGGCTGCCGCCGACGACGACGGGGTCGATTCGGTCTGGCGGACAGTCCACGACCTGTTCCTCGGAGACGACCAGGTGCAGGCTGATCGGATGGAGTTCCTTCATGCGCTCGCAACCCAAATGGGTGGGAGGAACCAGCAGGAGGAAGGGCATGTCGATGGACCCGAGATGGACGATACTGGCGGACTCAGCGAGGGAATTTCGCTCCCGACGTACAGCGGTTCAAGCAGTACCGGGAGTCCAGCATCGCAGATAGGTGGCTACTACGAGACGTGGGTTTCTCAACTCCACGAACTCCGTAACAAACTCCTGTACTCCGACGTAGATACGGAGGAGGTACTGACACTCGCCGGGTCGCGGCTGGCAGAGATGAACCGAACGAACACGTGGCTCGAGATCACCCGGAGAGAGTCACAAGCACGACAGCAGGATCTCGATGACTTTCCGACAGAACTACCGAGAGAGTACACAGCGAGACTCTACTCGGAGACAGAACCCGGGTTCTCCGATAACACCTCGGTGGCTGGACAGTTCGTGGCTGATGCGCGGCGCGAACTCACGACACCGCAGGAACGGAGGTGGCTCCGGGAGGAAATAGGCGCAAACATCATTTTCGGGAAACTCGTCGCGGAGCGGCTGCTCATCGACAATGAGGATGAGTTCAAGCGGTACTACGGATCGGACTTCGACGAACTCCTTCGGGACTGTCTGAGTATCGGTGGAGCGCAGTCAGGTGGTTCGGTCGAGGACGAGATGAGCGAGGCTCTCTGGGCCCAACTTGGAGACCTTCCAGAGACGTTACAGAGGTCTTCCGTGTCCCGACGGCCTCCGAGTGAATTTCACGATGAGAGGTCGGCAAAGCGATATGTGAAGTCGGTGGTTCACGATCTAAGTCTGGGAACCGAGTGACCACCATTTGCCTAAGACCACGAAACCCTCCGTGGGTAGCAGTTTCACACTCTTATCGGCTCGATTGGACCACCGGCGGTGACTTTGATGGTTATCCTATACCGATCGGAGATATGCTGGCGACTCTCTTTTGCCCCCTGTGTACGGATTTTATTCCACGCAATTTGGAGGCAGCCACTCTGGACAAGGGTGTGGACCGCACAAACGGATCCTCATGAGCCAGTAACGGCTGCTTCCTCAACGCTTTTGTTCGCTTCCCACTGTTAGAGAACCAACGGAGAAAATTGGGGCAGACATACTCCACCCCGTCGATCCAATACCGATTTGTAAGAAAGCATACCCAGTCAGGACTTTGGAGGGATTCCCGCACGAAGGAAGAGTTCGTAGAGATCCCGAAGGTGCAGTCGAGTGAATCCACCGGTTATATGAACTAAGTTTCCGACTGCCTCACCCCGAACCGCATCTGCGAACATCCACCCGAGTATCAGTGCCAGCCAGTCACCAGTGTGTTGCTTAGTCGTTGCCCATCCAGTTGCGTCTGTCGGATCTGATGGGATTGGTGATGGCTTTCCAGGTTTCGTCACCAAAACAAAAATGAAGACATCGGTGTCGTCTGATGGGTCGAGGCTGGGAAACGCTTCCTCTGACTCACCTAACCCTAAGTCATCCTTAGCGCTGTCGTACGAGTACATCGGACTGAACTTCCTAATGTCGACTGTTGTCTTCACATCGATCTGTAGGTCGGCGAGTGTGAAGTCACACGAGTTGAACTCGGGGTCGGCGTCCTCGATTGCGTTCGCATTCAGGTGCTCCCAAGCATCATTAGGAGCAAACTCATGAAAGAACTCAGCGATGACGATCTCACCGAGATTCCCAATGTACTTTGCGGCTCCATCCCCACCGTACTTCTCAGCTTGAGCTTCCGCTTGCTCCCACGCAATATCTTCCTCCTCTCTGTCGAGTTCGTACCAGTACATACCCAAAATAATTTTATTACTGTAATAGCACTAATGCTCAGAGACTGAAGATACGACTTCAATAAAGACGGGAGAGATTCAGTCGATCACATCGGATTTGAGTGAAAGTGTCTACTTGGCAAAAGTGTGAAACCTACCCAAGCAGACAGCGAGATAGAGGAAAAGCACCTGCTTAATTTTGTCGTCAACAGCCTTGACGAAG
>OBKM01001146.1_pt1 | contig 11227 bp, 6 predicted proteins | sample 1519691 | NCBI WGS metagenome assembly OBKM01 (sample SAMEA37050418, study PRJEB22526) | metagenome | biome: saline pan; feature: lake; material: water | place: Egypt | collected 2015 | depth 0.5 m
CCTTCTTCGCGATGTTCATCGGCTTTGCAGTGAAGGTGCCAGTTGTTCCGTTCCACACCTGGCTGCCGGACGCACACGTGCAGGCACCGACGCCCGTGTCAGTACTGCTTGCCGGTGTGCTCCTGAAAATGGGGACGTACGCGCTGCTCCGGTTCAACTTCACCATGTTGCCAGACGTTGCACACGAGTACGCCGAGGTTATTGCGATTATCGCGGTCGTGTCGGTGATCTACGGCGCCTTGCTTGCGCTCGCACAGCAGGATCTCAAGCGCATCGTCGCTTACTCCTCGGTGTCGTCGATGGGCTATGTGATCCTTGGCTTGGTTGCCTTCACCGTCTACGGTGTTGGTGGGGCAACGTTCCAGATGATCTCCCACGGTCTGATCTCTGGACTTCTGTTTATGACGGTTGGCGTCATCTACAACGCCACCCACACCCGGAAGGTCTACGATATGTCCGGGCTGGCTGACCGGATGCCGATTACCGCAGGGATCTTCATCGCCGGTGCCTTCGCCTACATGGGGCTGCCACTGATGAGCGGCTTCGCTGCAGAGCTGTTCGTCTTCCTCGGTGCCTTTAACGCCGAGGCGCTGTCGGCCTCACCGCTGTTTACAGCAATCGCGATGTTCGGGATTGTCATCGTCGCCGGCTACCTGCTGTTTGCGATGCAGCGGACGCTGTTTGGAGCGTTCGACCTCGGAACCGACTACGAGATCGGCCGCGCGCCGCTTCAGGATATCGTGCCGATGTTCGTCCTGCTTGGACTGATCATCGCGCTTGGTGTCCAGCCGGATCTCATCTTCGAGATGATCGACGGCGCGGTACAGCCGATCATCGACGCTGGAGGTGATGTCTAATGCTGGAACTACTCACAGCCGCGTTCGATTCGGCCGTCCTGTCCACGGCTGAGGCACAGCCTCTCGATGAATGGATACCGGCATGGATTGCGTTCCTGCTGCCGGTTGTCCTGCTCGCTGGGACCGCACTGCTGGTGTTCGTTGTCGACGCAATCAAGCCAGACGGCGGGAGTCGGACGGCTATTGCCGGCATCTCGCTTGCCGGAACGCTCGCAACACTCGCCACAGCAGTCTGGTTCTTGGTTGAAGATGTCGGAATCGACGGCGTGAACGCGTATGTTGTCGAGGATATCATCTGGGCGCCACAGCTCGTCGTCGATTCGATGAGCCTGTTTTTCACCGTGATCGTGGCCAGCGTGACGGCGCTTGTCCTTTTTGCATCGGTCGCGTACTTCGAGGACAGCAGTTCGGTCGGAACGTTCTACTCGCTTGTGTTACTCGCTGCGACCGGGATGATCGTGATGGCCCACGCCAACAGTCTCATCACGGTTTTCATCGCGCTGGAGCTTGCCAGCCTCCCCTCGTATGCACTCGTTGCGTTCCTCAAGCGCAACCGCGGCAGCGCCGAGGCGGGCCTGAAGTACTTCCTCATTGGCGCGCTATCGAGTGCGATCTTCCTCTACGGCATCACGCTGGTCTACGGCGCAACCGGCCACATGCTGCTGCCTGAGATAGCCGAAGCGTTCGAAAGCGGCGCCGTCGAGGCCGACGGGATGACCGCCATCGCAGGCATCGGTGCACTGCTGATCGCTGCGGGTGTTGCGTACAAAGTTGCCGCCGTGCCGTTCCACTTCTGGGCACCGGAGGCGTACGAGGGTGCGCCCGCCCCAGTGAGTGCCTTGCTGTCCTCGGCGTCGAAGGCTGCTGGCTTCGTCATCGCCTTCCGAATCTTTGTCGAAGCGTTCCCGCTTGACGCTGCCCCCGTCGACTGGACGATCATCTTCATCGTGATCTCGGCGGTCACAATGCTGCTCGGGAATCTCGCGGCAGCAGTTCAGACAAACGTCAAGCGCATGCTTGCGTACTCCTCAATCGGTCACGCGGGCTACGTACTGATCGCACTGGCTGCGTTTAGTACTGGCGCACCCGCGACAAACGAGTTCCTTCTCGCCGCCGGGATGATTCATCTCCTCATGTACGGCTTTATGAACACCGGCGCGTTCCTGTTTATCGCCCTTGCAGAGTACTGGGGCGTGGGCCGAACGTTCGAGGACTTTAACGGCCTGTACTATGAGGCGCCGATCGCGTGCGTTGCGATGGTCGTCTTGCTGGTGAACCTTGCTGGCCTTCCGGTCGGTGGTGGATTCGTCAGCAAGTACCTCCTGTTCGGCGCAGCCGTCGACGCCGGCTTCTGGTGGCTTGCCGCGGTCGGTGCAGCAGCAAGCGCACTGAGTCTGTTCTACTACGCCCGGCTGATCAAAGCAATGTTCATCGAGGATCCACCAGAGCGCCAGCGCGTGACGGATACGCCGCTGTCGCTGTACACGGCGATCATCGCCACAGCGCTGGCGACAATCGTGCTCCTGATCGGCTTTGGCTTCGTCACCGAACACGCGACCGCTGCTGCCGAGGTTCTGCTCTGATCGGCCAAGCGGTAGGTTTTACTCGTGTCGTCAGCAAGCCGGGGTATGGTTGATCGGCTGGTTCTGGGCTGTCATGGCCCCGGCCGACGCATTATCGGACGACTCGCAGACCAGCCAGAATCGGTTGCTGCTGTCGTTGCTGACGATGATGATCGGAACTGGGCAGCAGAGCGTGGTGTCGACGTGATCGACCAGGATCCGGAAGATCCGGGTGCGCTCGAGTCGATCGGAGCGCGCCCGTCAAGCGTTTTGATTGCGGCGGACGATCCAGCCCGGATTCAATCGATTGCCGACGCCGCTGCCGTGGCCTTTGGGCCACCACCAGTGTTTGCAGTCGTTCCATTTGACGCTACGGGTACCGTTCACAACAGTGTGCCCGATGCTGTCTCTGTGGTTGATCCCTCGGTTGCGATTGCCGAGCACGTGCTCGGACTTGTCGGGGGAGATGGGGGTGAACTCGTCCAGCGCTTTCGACGGACACTTACAGGACTCGATGGTCGCCTTGCGGTCATCATGCACGACAACCCTGATCCGGATGCAATCGCCAGCGGCACCGCCCTTGCCAAGATTGCGGAGTCGGTTGGCGTTGACGCTGTTCCATGCTATTTTGGTGAGATCAACCACCAGGAGAACCGCGCGTTGGTCAACCTTCTGGAACTCGAGCTTGAACAGCTTGACGCTGAGACAGATATCGAGAGGTTCGACGGGGTTGCGCTCGTTGATCACGGCCAGGCCGGCGTAAACAACCAGCTCCCGGAATCGACGCCGGTTGACATCGTTATTGACCATCATCCGTCAAACGGACCGATCAGCGGCTCGTTCGTCGACCTTCGGGTTGATGCTGGCTCGACAAGCACGATACTCGTAGAGTATTTTCGCCGACTTGGGATCGATATTGACACCAGCGTTGCGACAGCACTCCTGTACGGAATCCGAACCGACACTGATGACTTCACCCGCGAGTCGTCGACAGCAGATTTCGAGGCCGCTGCGTTGCTCTCTCAGTCGGCAGACACGAGCGTTCTCGAACGAGTTGAATCACCGAGTGTGAGCGGGGATACACTCGAAACAATTGCTCGGGCGATACAGAACCGAACCGTCCGATCGTCGGTTGTCACGTCCTGTGTCGGACACGTCTCGAACTCAGATACTCTCTCACAGGCCGCGGACAGGCTGCTTCATCTTGACGGTGTTTCGACATCGTTTGTGTACGGTATCGTCGATGAGACCGTTTACGGATCGGCGCGGACGAGCGACACGACAATCGACATCGGGGCAACGCTTCGGAACGCATTCGATCAGATCGGCAGTGCTGGCGGCCACTCGCGGATGGCTGGGGCCCAGATTCCCATTGGGATTCTCGCCGATGTAGAGGGGAAAGCGGAACTCGAAGCGGCGATCCGGGAGGTTATCGATCAGCGCTTTTACGAGGAGCTTGGCGAACACCTGACGCCACGTGAGCAGGAGTCTGCTGTCGCCAGTGGCACGCTGTCGTTTCTCTCGCCGTCCCGACCGACAGTCGGTTCCCGACTGTCTGATGACAGCTCCGACACAGCGGAACGCGAGTCTGAGCCTCACGCCTCCGATCAGTAGCCAAGCGACAGACCGAAGACGATCGGCCGGTTGGATTGTCGTATGGAGATTGGCGGGAACGGGAACAATCCGAAGGTCGGCGATTACATGACCCGTGATGTTACGACGGTCGATCCAGACGCCACCGTTCGTGAGGTCGCTGAAATGATCGTCAGCAGCACCGATCACAGCGGATTTCCGGTCTGTGACCGACGGCGTGTCGAGGGGTTCATTAGCGGGACAGATCTGTTGCTGGCGGACGAGGACGCGCCAGTGTTTACTGTGATGACAACTGATCTCATCGTCGCTCACCCGGAGATGAAACTTACGGACGCAGCACGTGTCATCCTCCGGTCGGGGATCCGAAAGCTCCCAGTTGTTGATGACGCCGGAAATCTGGTCGGCATCATCTCAAACGCTGATGTCATCAGGAGTCAGATCGAGCGTGCAACGCCAGAAAAGGTTGGCAAACTTCTTCGCACTCTCGAAAATCTTCACGATGTTGAACTCCGTCAGGAGCATCGTGAGATCGAACTGGAGCGGCTGACACCAACACAGAACAAGGTGTATCAGGATGAACTCGAAGGACGGCGATACGAACTCGAACGTGGGCTTGCCGAGCCAGTTGTCGTCATTGACAACGGTGGGGAGCTACTGCTTGCAGATGGCCACCATCGTGTGCTGGCTGCCAGTCGTCTGGACTTCGCGGAAATGGACGCGTACGTGATCGTTGTCGACGAGCCGGTCGACCTGGGGATGGCACAGACCGCGCGCGAGGAGGGACTCGACTCAATTGAGGATATCGAGGTGGTTGACTACGCGAAACACCCACTCGTCGAAACAACCCGTCGGTTTCAGGAGTAGACCAGTCTGGGTCCCTCAGTCACCGTCTCCGCCGAAGGTATTTTTTCCGCGAGCACAACACCCCAGTATGGACGAGTACGCCGATCAGCTGGTCGACCGGCCGGCGCTTGAATCCTATCTCGGAGCTCGGCTCGGCCCGGCTGAAAACTGGTCGATCAGTCGGCTCGAACAGGGCCACTCAAACGAGACACTGCTGCTCGACTGGGATGATCGGTCGCTGGTGCTCCGGCGACCGCCTGCGGGTGAAACTGCCGACACTGCCCACGATGTTCTGCGGGAGTACACGGTCGTCGATGCGCTCCAGAACACGCCAGTCCCGGTTCCAGACACTGTCCTTGCCTGCGACGATGCGTCGATCATCGGGGGGCAGTTCTACTTGATGGAGCGGGTTGATGGCACTGTGCCCCGAGACGAGGAGCCAGAGCGGTTTGCGTCGCCCGACCACCGTGAACGACTCGGAATCGAGCACGTCGACACCCTGGCTGCAATCCACAGCGTCGACTACGAGGCGGTCGGTCTGGGTGATTTTGGCCATCCTGAAGGATACACTGCCCGGCAGGTTCGCCGATGGTCAGAGCAGTACACTTGGGCGTTTGAACGCACGGGGGAGCGGCGTGAGGTCCCGGCAGTATACGAACTGATGGAGTGGCTCCTGGACAACGTCCCCGAGGAGCAGCCTGCACCGACGCTCGTGCAGGGAGATTATAAGCTTGACAACGTGATGTTCGCTCCCGGGACGCCGCCCGAACTGGTCGCGGTGTTTGACTGGGAGCTTGCGACACTGGGTGATCCACTCACGGATCTCGGCTGGATGCTTTCGTTTTGGCGGGATCCAGCCGATCCTGCGCCAGCGCTTCCCGGAATGACGCCGCGGTTCATGCAGCGCGATGGCTACCCGACCCGGGCGGAATTGGTCGATCGGTACGAACAGCAAACGGGCGTCGAGTACCGCAACGATCGGTTCTACCGCGCACTGGCGGTGTACAAACTGGGTGCGATGGGCGAGATGTTCTTCCGGCGGTATCTGGAGGGTGGCGGCGACGATCCGCTCTATCCGAAGATGGAAGACGGTGTTCCGGCACTCGCAGAGCGCGGCCTCCGTATCGCTCACGGCGAGGAACCTTTGTAGGCTACCCTACGAGCACACCTGCCTACCCGACAATCCCAAGCAGACCAACGCTTTCGAGGAGCATCCACCCAATAAAGCCGACGTAGATCGAAAGCAGCGCGATTGCTTCTCTGTTCGTGATCTCGAAATCCGTCCGAGCGGCGGCGATCACAACGACCGTTGCGCCGATCAGAAACGCCATCATCGGGGCGACGCGGTCAAAGTTCACGTCGATTCCCCACAGCAGCAGTGCACCGACGGGAACTGCGACGAGAAGGTCAAACACGTTCGACCCGAAAACGTTCGCAAGGCTCACCGAGTGGCGCTGCCCGCGAGCCGCCTTGAGGCTAATGATCGCATCCGGCAGGCTTGTTCCGATGGCGATCACAATAAGGCCCCACAAAAACGGCTCTGTTCCGAACAGCTCTCCGAGGTCGTCTGCCGCGCCAACAAGGAACTCAACGCCGACAAAGATCAGCGCAAGTCCGGCCAGCAGCAACGTCCACTGCTTGATGACAGCGATTTCCGGCGGCTCCTGCTTGGGAACGTGCTCGACGGTGTCCTGGTACTGCAAGAAAAGATACAGCCCATACAGCCCAAGCAGTGCGATTGCAAGAATCGGGGCAAACTCGCCGACAAGCGGATCGCTGGATTCCGGCCAGTAGATAACCGCAAGCGAAAAGGCGAGCAACAGCGCGGCGACCGACAGCAGGTAGAACTGTGCTTCCTTGTACACGAGGTCGCGGTTTGCCTGCAGTGCGTCAGGCTGTGCTAGCACGGACAGCGATGGGATCACCAGCACATTAAAGATCGCAGAGCCGACAACGGCGGCGACCCCGAGCTCGAACGAGCCATACTTCACCGTGGCGATCACAATCGACGCAAGCTCGGGAAAGCTTGAGCCGGCGGCCGCGACGATCGCGCCCTGCACGACCCGTGGGAGCCCGTAGTACGCAGAGAGCGTGTTCCCGGCGCTTTCAAGCCAGACGCTCCCCTTCCAGATTAACACTGTCGCGACGGCGATAACGACCAGCAGCCACGCCAGGGTCAGCATTCAGGGAGTACTCGGAGTGGGGTTGGCAAGAATCCCACGGGTTTGCTTCTGTGCTACAGTTTGCAGCGACAGCGTTCAGCACGGCCCGGTGCTGTCCCGTCTGGGAGCCACCGCGACAGAATCTGACCCATCGAGCTGGGATAGGTACACCTGATGAAGTAAGAAGATAATAAAGTTGTAGTATAAAGATGCAAAAACTGTAGTGAAGGTGTCGGCTGTCGGCTTGGACTGTTACTCCAACACGACCAGCACGTCGCCCATATCGACGCTGTCGCCTTCGTCGACGTGGACGCCGGTAACGGTGCCGCCACGCTCTGCAACCACGTCGTTTTCCATCTTCATCGCTTCGAGCACACAGATCACGTCCCCGGCGGCAACCTCGTCGCCGTCGTCGACGTTTACTTCGAGAATCGTGCCCTGCATCTCGGCTTCGACGGTCTCGCCGTCGCCGGCGACGACTTCATCGTCGTCATCGTCGTCGGTCGCGTGATCGGGCCGCTGGCCGCCGCCGCTTCCGGCGCTGTCTGCGGTGCTTGCGGGCTGGACAGGCGGTGCACCCTGCTCTTCAAGGTCGACCTCAAATCGCTTGCCGTTGACCTCGACGGTGAACTCGCGAGTGACGGTGTCCTCGTCGTCTTCGGTGATTGTCTCGGTGCCCCACTGCTCCTGTGCGTCGGTGATGCGGTCGCGGTCGAGCTCTTCGTCCAGATATTTGGTTGTGTGCAGCCCGTTGACGAACTCGTCGTCGCTCAGCATGAGCCGGTGGAACGGGATGATCGTCACGACACCTTCGATGTCGTACTCCCGGAGCGCACGCAGGGAGCGCTCGATACACTCCTCGCGGTCGCTCCCGTGGACGATCAGCTTCGCAATCATCGAGTCGTAGTCGGTGACAAGCGTGTCACCTTGCCGAAGGGCGTCGTCCATTCGGACGCCGATGCCACCCGGCGGGTCGTACGTCTGGAGCGAGCCGCCCGTTGCGGGGGCGAACTCGTCGGCCGCGTTCTCGGCGTTGATCCGAAACTCGATTGCGTGGCCCTCTAGCTCAACGTCTTCCTGCTCGAATGCGATTTCCTCTCCGGCTGCGACCCGGAGCTGCCACTTGACGATATCGAGCCCGGTCAGCTCCTCGGTGACGGTGTGTTCGACCTGAATCCGGGTGTTGACTTCAAGGAAATAAAAGTCGGTGTCGGGGCCAAGCAACTCGCCGGGCTCGCGGTCTGGGTCATCCTCAACGAGGAACTCCACGGTACCGGCGTTCGTGTAGTCGGCCGTATCAACGCCACGGCGGGCCGCTTCACCGATCTGTTCGCGGAGCTCGTCGGTCAGGGCGGGCGATGGCCCCTCCTCAATAACCTTCTGGTGGCGTCGCTGCAGCGAGCAGTCACGCTCGCCAAGATGACGGACGTTGCCGTGTTCGTCGGCGAGAATCTGCACCTCGACGTGTCGTGGCGTTTCGAGGAAGCGTTCCAGGTAGACGGAATCGTTGTCGAAGTACGCCTCGCCCTCGCGCTTTGCGCTTTCAAGCTGGTCTTCTGCCTCGTCGGCACTCTCAACGATCTTCATCCCGCGCCCGCCACCGCCACCTTCCGCCTTGATGGCGATCGGATAGCCGTGTTTCTCGCCGAACTCGGTTACTTCTTCGGGGTCCTCGACAGGATCGGTGGTGCCGGGAACGATCGGCACGTCCGCCTCCCGCATAATCGTCCGGGCCTTGGTCTTCTCACCAAGCGACTCCATTGCATCGCTGCTTGGCCCGACCCAGGTGATTCCCTCTGTTTGTTCGACCGTTTCAGCGAACTCGGCGTTCTCTGCGAGGAACCCGTACCCGGGGTGGATTGCGTCGGCGTCAGCCTTCTGTGCGGCCTCGATCACTGCCTCGTGATCGAGATACGAGTCTGCCGCGCGCGCCGGTCCGACGTTGTACGCCTCGTCGGCGTACCGGACGTGTCCGCTGTCCGTATCGGCGTCGCTGTAGACTGCGACCGTCGAAATGTTGAGCTCCTCGCATGCCCGCATTACTCGAACAGCGATCTCACCGCGGTTTGCGACTAGGACCTTCCTGAACATCCCTTTGGAGAGGTAATCAAAGAGAGCCCACCTTACTTTGTCGGTTTGGAGTGGCCCATGGAGCAACTGCTTCTCTGAGGATCCAGCGGCGACTGGCCTCCTGGCCACATGGGGGTGTCATTCGGCATCTGTACTGTCTCCGGCTGCCGGAGTCGCCACACCAGCCGGCTCATCTGCTCCGAATGTGAGAAGCGGAGTGTCGATTGCTGTGCTGGAGACTGCCGACGGATCGAGGCCGTCTTTCGCTGCCAGGCACGGCCCACGGATCGTTGCGGTCGTCCCATCACAGTCTGTCTCAAAGGCCAGCTCACCGTCGAGGCGACGCACACCCCAGTGAGCGATCCAGAGGCCCAGGCCGCTGCCGTGTTCGAGCGGTGTTTCTGTTCCTGACTGGATGGCGCTGAGCTCTGCCGCCGGGATTCCAGGGCCGTTGTCGACAACGGAGATCTCGTACTCATGTGCTCTTCTTCGTCCCGTGATCGTTACTTTGGGATCCGAGGAATCAGCGTACTCCGCAGCGTTCTCACAGAGTGCCCACAGCGCTTCTTCGACTGCCAGCAGATCAGTCACGATCTGCTCGTTGTGGGACGGGGGGTCGTCCTTTCCCTCCGTGCGAGCGTCGTCGACCGTCACGGTCACGTCTACGTCAGGGTATGTCTCCTTGATTCGTGCAGCCATCCGTGACAGCCGGTCGTCGAGCGAGAGCCGGCCCGGTTGTGCCGGTGCTGCAAACAGTTGCTCGATCGTCCGCGTTTTTTCGCTCAGCTCAACGAGTCCGTCTGCTTTTCGTTCGATTCGTTCTGCGATCGACTCAACATCCGCTGACGGGTTTTCGGTAAGCATCGATGCGAATCCGGAAACGACACCCAGATCGTTCCGGAGATTGTGCCTGACAATCCTGTTGAGCACCTGTAAGCGCTGCTCTCTGAGCCGCCGGTCGGTTACGTCACGGACCGTCACAGTTGTACCGATCCGGCGGTCGTACTCATCAGTCACCGGCGAGGCCGACAGCGCGAGATACCGACCGGCGTGTGAAACATCGACCGGGAGACGTTCTATGTCAACATCAAGTGGCCCAAGAATCGATGTTAGCTCTTCTCCAACAACATCCTCCGCACTCAGCAGCTCCATTGCGGCGTCGTTACACCGCAGAACATTTCCATCAGAGCCAGCGATCAGGATACCATCTTCCAGATCGGCAACAGCGTTCTGACTGCCAACGTAGCTTGCGGCCGGGGCGAGGCTGAGCAGATCCTCGACAAACAGCGCCCACGCGAAACAGACACAGGTAACCGCGAATCCGATCTGCACGATCGGAAGCGACAGCCAGCCGACCAGCCACGGAACTGCAAACAAAACTGGTGCAAGCGACCCAACCAGCACCAGCAACGCCTGTCGAGAGAACAACCGGTTGTTCGTCCACAGCAGCCCGAGCAACAGCCAGACGCTCAGCCCAAGCACCGCAATCATTGCCGCGCCGGCGACACCAAACAACACCCCCGGTTCCGGTTCAACGACCGAGAGTCCTTCGACTGACTGGACTGCTGCTGTTGGATCGTCGAACTCGAACACCAGCCCGTGTTGTGTCGTGGTGGCAACGAGCGCAGCGAGGACGGCGACGAGCCCCCCGATCGCCGCTCTGACAGGACGGATAAACAGGTCAGTCCGTCCAGTGTAGTGGATGACAAACAGCACCCAGGCGCCAACTGCCCCAATTCCTGTGACGAACGTCAGTAGCTCGATCCAGATTCGCGTTGTTGCAGCGATTTCGAAGGCAAACACGGCATACTCGGCGTCTGCAGGCATTCCAAGCAGACCAACCACCGAGAATCCGATCCAGGCCGCACTCGCAAACAGAGACGCGGCGAACCACCGCCCCCCAGGACCGGACCGATGCTGGACTGCGTATGCCGCAAGCGCCAGCAACGAACAACCGACGCCAATCAGCGCAGCCAGATAGACGGTCCGCCACATCGTAGTTGCGTTCCGCACCGCATATATGTGAATTTTCTTGTGTACACCGAATCGAAAGTGGTTCTCGAATCTGGAACGGGTTCGGTTTTGTGAGGCGGTCGTCGTTTGGGCGAACTGCTCTCCGGCGACCAGCGAACAGTCGAGT
>OBKM01001147.1_pt1 | contig 11223 bp, 12 predicted proteins | sample 1519691 | NCBI WGS metagenome assembly OBKM01 (sample SAMEA37050418, study PRJEB22526) | metagenome | biome: saline pan; feature: lake; material: water | place: Egypt | collected 2015 | depth 0.5 m
AAATCTCTATTTTCCCCGGCGGATCGGTGCGGTGATACTCCAATGAATCCTCGTCCAGTCCCATACCGGGACTGCGAACGTCGAGGGTAATGAGTGGTCGTTTTGTATACAGATCTCTCGCTATCGTCGGTTTGGCGATCTCCCCGGCTACTGCAGATGCGCTCCGGCGACCGACACCGAGCAGCGCTCGGCGTCGTACCCCGCCTCCGAAAGCCCGCTGCCGAGAGCGAACACCGTCTCCCCGAGCATCGCCATCGACGCCTCCCCGCCGGCCGCCGAGACCGCCGTGACGGCGTCCTCGACTTTCGGGGTCAAGAGGTCGGCCTCGCGGGCGAAGCGACGGGAGGTCTCCATGAACGTCTCCAGGGTCGGCTCGGCGACGAGCGCCGACAGCGCCCGCTCGCCGGCGGCGGTCAACTCGTCCGTGTCACCGCCGATGATCTCCCCGGTCGGGAGCTCGCCGAAGCTGACGTACTCGATGTCGCGTCGTTCCGGAATCCCGTCCATCGCGCCGTGGGCCGGCGCGCCGGGCTCGAGTCGGGTCGGCACCCCGCCGCGGGCCTGTGCGACCACGTCGCCGAGCCCCGTTCCGGCCTGGACCTCCGCGCCGTGGGCGATCGTGACGAGTTCGTTCTCCGAGAGCCCGCGATCGAAGACGGCGTTGGTCGCCAACGCGGCCCCGAGCGCTGCGGCCCCCGAGACGCCGAATCCCGCCCCAAGCGGGAGGTCGGTTTCGACGACGACGTGGGCGGTGGCGCGCAACGCGTCGAGTACCCGGTCGACGGCTTCGATCGTCGCCGCCTCGCCGTTGAGCTCGAGGCCGTCGCCGGGCTCGAGCCGGACGACGACGCCGTCGTCGACGGTGATTCCGCCGCCGCGGGAGCCGGCCTTCGTCGGGTCCTCGTCCGGATGGGCGCTGAAAAACCCGGTCATGTGACCGGGAACGAACGCGCGCGCCGAATCTGCCATTACGTCGCGTCGGTCACCGATCGTGTTAAATCTTACAACTGTGGATCGGCCTACGTCTTTATAATCGTGGATCAGCCTGCGTCTTTATAATCGTGGATCAACCTACGCCTGCGGCCCCGACCGAGAGCGGATGTATCCACAACACGATCCGGTGCCGTGGGTGGACATCCGAGAGCGCCCCGACGGCGGCCCGTCGTCGCTTCGGCTGTTCTCCCTTTGTGATCCGCCGACCGACCGTCCACCCCCGGTCCGTCACGATCGTTTATCGGTCATATACGCCGATTCCGACCGGAATGATAAACGATTTTGAGGGGGGTCTCCGAACGGACCCGTAGTGAACGCTCGTGGCTGACCAGACACACGACCGCGACCCCGCCGGCGTCCTGCTCGTCCCTGTCGGCGAGTCGGTGACGCTGCGGAACACGGTCGCCCACGCGCTCGAAACCGCGACCGAGGACGGGTTGACCGAGGTCCACTTCGTCGCGCCGGTCGCGTGGCACGACGTGGGCGACGTCGACGCCGCGACCCGCGCGGAGACGGAGTCGCTTCTCGAACGCGTTTCGGTGTGGGCCGACGAGGACGCGCCGGCCGAGGGGCCGACTGTCCGGACGGAGATGATCGGTACCGACGAGTATCTGTTCAGCCCGGACGATTACGCCGCAGTCCTCGCCGACTACGCCGGCGACCACGGTGCCGAACGGATCGTCGTCGATCCCGAGTACAGCCCCGGCGGCAACGTGCCGCTTTTGCGACCGATGGCGGTCGCGCTCCGGCGACACGGCCTCGACGTGATCGAAGCGCCGGCGAGTAGACCCGTCCGTCGATCCCGGCTGCGCCGGCGTGGCGGACTCCTCCAGTTCGGGCTGCTTTTCGGGATCTCGTTCCTGTTTTATCAACTGCTCGGCGGCTTCGCGATCGTGACCGGCGACAGCTTCGATCTCTATTATGAGCTGCTTACCGGAACGATCGCCGCCGGGATCGTTTCGGGGTCGCTGTATACGGTCTCGCTCTCGGATCGCGTGCGCGTCGGACGGCTTCTCAAACGGACCGTTCGGTTGGTGGTGTATGTCCCGTACCTGCTGTATGAGATCGTCAAATCGAACCTGCTCATCACCACGATCATCCTCCATCCGAAACTGCCGATCGAGCCCCGGATGATCCGTGTCCGATCGGCGGTGTGGGGCGGGGCCGCGATGACGACACTCGGCAACAGCATCACCCTCACTCCGGGGACGCTCACCGTCCGGACGGACGGCCAACAGATGTACGTCCACGGGCTGTTTCAGAGCGCTCGCGACGGGATCGCCGACGGCGCACTCGAGCGGGCCGTCCGGTTCGTCTTCTATGGCCGCCGGGCGATGACGGTCCCCGGCCCGGAGGAGCGCGGCGATTACATCGAAGTTCAGGGGCCGAACGCGCCCGACACCGCCGCTGACGGCGGGGTTGATACGGTCGCCGATGAGGGTGACGCCTCCGGGCGTGACGACGCGTCCGAAACGGACGGGGAGGAACCAAAATGATCGAAACCGGCGGCTCGACGCTCACGACGGCGTTTCTCCTGACGGCGGCCGTCCTCGTCGTCCTCGCGATCGCGGTCCTCTATCGGGCGATCAAGGGGCCGACGATGCAGGACCGGGTCATCGCAGTCAACGTTCTCGGGACCAACACCGTCGTCATCCTCGCGTTGCTCGCGGTCGCCCTCGACAGCGAGTCGTTCCTCGATATCGCGCTCGTCTACGCCCTCTTGAACTTCCTCATGGCGATCGCCATCTCGAAGTTCACGGTCAAACGGGGTGACGTGATATGAACGAGATCCGTCTCGGGGCGATCCTCGTGTTGCTCGCCGGCGGGGTCTTCTTTACGTTCGTCTCCGCCGTCGGCGTCATCCGGCTTCCGGACGTGTACACCCGTGCCCACACCGCCTCCCAGACAGACACGCTCGGTGCGGGGCTCGTCGTGGGGGCGGTCGTCCTCGCCTACGGCGTCGAAACCGAGGTCATCAAAGCGATCCTGTTGCTCGTGTTCATTTTCATCACCAACCCGACGGCCGCACACGCCGTCGCACGCGCGGCGTATGAGGAGGGAATCGATCCGTGGACCGAGGGGGACGAGAGGCGATGAGCCTCGTCGGCTTCGCCCTCGCGGCCTTCGTCGTCGTCACCGCGGTCGCAACGGCGTTGTTGCGCGATACGCTCGCCGCGATCATCGTCTTCGCCGCCTACAGCCTCGGGATGGCGCTTTTTTATACGCTGTTGCTCGCCCCCGACGTGGGGCTCACCGAAGCCGCCATCGGTGCGGGCGTCACCACGATCCTGCTGCTCGTGACGATCGCGAAGACGACGCGCCCGCAGGCCGAGGAGATCTTTTCGAGCGTCAACTGGCCCGCAGCGACCGTCTCGGCCGGTCTGGCAGTCGTTTTGCTCTCGGTGGTCGGCGCGATCCCCGTCGAGAACTTCCTCGGTGGGACGACGCCGGTCACGGGGGCGGCCGGAACGCCCGGCGAGGCCGTCACCGGTCATTACCTGGAGTCGACCTACGAACAGACCGGCGTCCAAAACACCGTAACCGCGGTGCTCGCCGCGTATCGTGGTTTCGATACGTTCGGCGAGGCCGTCGTGGTCTTCGCCGCCGGCGTCGCGGTCGTCGCCGTTCTCCATCGGGGTGAGTTCCTGTGACCCCGAGCGACCGCCGTGCCGGCTCCGATGCCGACGCCGATTCGGCCCCCGTCTCCGATACCGCGTCCGGCTCCGAGTCCGTTACCGACGTCGTCCGCCCCTACACCGAAAGCGAGATCATCATGACCGCAGTCCGGATCGTCACGCCGTTTATACTCACGTACGGGCTGTTCATCACGTTCCACGGTGCCGACTCCCCCGGTGGCGGGTTCCAGGGCGGCGCGCTCGTCGGCGTCGTCGTCCTCATGTTGGCGTTCGCCTTCGGCATCCAGCCGACCCGCGAGTGGGTCGGAACCGGGTTGATAACGGGCCTCGCGGCCGGCGGCGTCATCGTCTTCGTCAGCGTCGGTCTCGGAACGCTCGCGCTCGGCGGGGCCTTCCTCGAATACGGCCTCTATGAGCCGTTCGTCGGCCCCGACGCGACGAAGTGGGGGATGGAGGCCATCGAGATCGGCGGCGTCGCCGCGATCGTCGCCGGCGTCATCATGGGGCTTTTCTTCCTCACCGCCGCCGGCTACGACGCGACCGGGGGTGAGGAGGCGTGATGGCCGTCGCCGCCCTCGGTGGTACCGACGCCGCGGTGCCGCTTCTTTTGGACGCGCTCTCGACGCGGTACGCCTACGCGACGTTTTCCGTCCTGCTCGCGATCGGGCTCTATATGATGATCGCGAGCCCGAACCTCGTCAAGAAGGTCATCGGGCTGAACCTCTTTCAGAGCGCGATCTTCCTGTTTTTCGTCTCGACGGCCTACGTCCAGGGCGGGTCGGTGCCGGTGATCCCGACGACCGGCGGGGCGGCCGGCGAGTACGCCAGCCCGCTGCCGCACGTCATCGTGTTGACCGCCATCGTCGTCGGCGTCAGCCTCACCGCCGTCGCCCTGGCGCTTATCGTCCGCCTGTACTCGGAGTACGGCACGCTCAACGAGGAGACGATCCGGGAGGTGCTGCATGAGTAACCCCGAACTCGCGCTCCTGGTTGCGGTTCCAATCTTGGCGGCGACGCTGCCGCTTCTCGCGGGCCTCCGTTTCGAGACCGTCGGCTGGCCGATCGCGGCCGTTACGGCGGCCCTCGAGGTCGCCCTTGCGGGCTACGTCGTCTCGCAAGTCGCCTCCGGTGGCCGGTACGTCCACAACCTCGGCAACTACCCCCGACAGTACGGGATCGAGCTGGTCGCGGACGGCCTCTCGGCCGCCGTCGTCGCGTTGGTCGCGGTCGTGACGTTCGCCGTCCTGTTGTACGCCAGACGCGGCGGCCCCCGACGAAACGCCTTCTACAGCGCGTATTTGCTTCTCTGTGGCGGCCTGATGGGCGTCGGACTCACCGGCGACGTGTTCAACATGTTCGTCTTCCTCGAGATCGTCGGGATCGCGACGTACGCCCTCGTCGCCTCGGATCGCTCCGGCCGGTCGGCGCTGGCGGCGCTGAAATACCTCATCATCGGCACCGCCGGGGCGTCGCTGTATCTCGTCGGCGTCGGCTACGCCTTCGTCGCGACGGGGACGCTGAACATGGCGGAGCTGTCGACGGCGATCCCCGAAACGGTCGGTTACGCCGATCCGTTGATACTCGCCTCCTTCTGTTTCGTCGCCGTCGGGCTCTCGGTCAAGGCGGCGATCTTCCCGCTGCACACCTGGATGCCCGACGCCTACGCGGAATCGCCCGACACCGTAACGGCGTACATCTCGGGGCTCGTTTCGACGCTCGGGGCGTACGCGCTGGCGCGGCTGATTTACACCGTCTACACGCCGGCGTTTTTCGAGGCGGTGCCGCTTGCGGCCGACGCCCTCGTGGCGCTTGCGACCGTAAGTATCGTTGCCGGCTCCGTGCTGGCGGTGATCCAGCCGGACGTCAAACGGATGCTCGCCTACTCCTCGGTCGCCCAGTTCGGGATGGTCGTCGCCGCCTTCGGCCTCGCGACGGAGCAGGCGCTTTTGGGCGGCGTCATCCACCTGGTCGGCCACGGGCTGATGAAGACCGGCCTTTTCCTCGGTGTCGGCGTGTTGGCCACCGCCTACGGCGTCCGGACCGTCCGCGAGTACGCCAACCTCGGCTACCGCTCGCCCGTGACGGTCGCGTCGATGGGGCTTTTGCTCCTCGCGTTGGTCGGCATCCCGCCGTCGATCGGCTTCCTCGGCAAGTGGTATATCGCCTGGGGCGCGATCGAGGCGGGCGCGCCGATCGTCGCCGGCGTGATCTTCTTCAGCACGCTGTTGACGCTTCTGTACGCCGCCCGGATGCTCGAGACGATGTACTTCCGGCCCGCCGGGGACATCGAGGGGGCGGTTCCGGCCCCCAGCCGCGGCGTCCGGCTGCTCTCGGACGGCGGGTCGGGAGCGGACGTCGGCGGTGAGACCGCACCCGCCCGCCCGGTCTCGGTCGGCATGGTGTTCGCCGTCGCCGCCGTCTCGGTCGCGGCGGTCGCGCTCGGGTTCGCCGGCCCGGCGTTCGAAGGGTTCCTCGAACCGTTTCTGGAGGCTGTACTATGATGGATAACCTTCCGCTCTACGCCGTGTTGGTATCGCTTTTCGGAACCTTCGGCATCCTCGCCGCCCACCGCCGCCCGAACGTCCGCGAGGCGGTGACGATCGTCACCGCCGTCGTGAAGTTCGGCGTCGTCGCCGCGATGTTGCCCGGCGTCATGGACGGCGAGACGTACGTCTTCTCCGCCGGGGAGTTCGTCGCCGGCATCGAGTTCGTCCTCCGTGCGGATCCCCTCGGCATGCTTTTCGCCTCGCTTGCGAGCCTGCTTTGGATCGTCACCTCGTTTTACAGCATCGGTTACATGCGCGGGCTGGACGAACACGGCCAGACGCGGTATTTCGCTTCCTTCGCCGCCTCGCTGTCGGCAACGATGGGGATCGCCTTCGCCGGCAACCTGGTGACGATCTTCCTGTTTTATGAACTGCTGTCGGTCGCGACGTATCCGCTCGTCGCCCACGACGAGACCGCCGAGGCCCGTTCGGCGGGCCGGAAGTATCTCGCCTATACGATGTTCGGCGGCGGCGTCCTCGTGTTGGCCGGCACCGTGATGGTGTTTTGGCTCGCCGGGACAGTCACGTTCACCCCCGGCGGGATCGAGGGCCTCGCCGCGGTCGCAAACTCCAACGAGTCGATCGTCCAGGTTGCCTACCTCCTCCTCGCGGTCGGCTTCGGCGTCAAGGCCGGGTTGATGCCGTTACACCAGTGGCTGCCGGTCGCGATGGTCGCGCCGACGCCGGTGTCCGGCCTGCTGCACGCGGTCGCGGTCGTTAAATCGGGCGCTTTCGGCGTCGCCCGCGTCACCCTCGATGTCTTCGGCCCCGAGGTCGCCTACCAGATCGGCATGGGCGTCGCGATCTCGACGCTTGCGGCCATCACGCTGCTTGCGGCCTCCGTGATCGCCATCCGGAAGGACCACCTCAAACAGCGCCTCGCGTACTCGACGGTGTCACAGCTTTCGTATATCGTGTTGGGGCTCGGGATCTTCGGGTGGTACGGCCTCATCGGCGCGCTCCTGCATATCCCCGCCCACGCCTTCATGAAACTCACCCTGTTTTTCTGTGCCGGCGCGATCCACGTCGAGACCCACACCGACTACATCTCGAAGATGGCGGGGATCGGCAAGCGGATGCCGGTCGTGTTGGGCGCGTTCACCCTCGCGGCCGCCGGGATGGCCGGCATACCGCTGTTTGCCGGATTCGTCTCGAAATACTACCTGCTCATCGGCGCGGTCGAGATGGGCTCGACGTTCACCCCGGTCGCGTACTACCTGGCCGGTGCGTTGCTCGTCTCCGGCGTTCTCAACGTCGTCTACTTCTGGCCGGTCGTGTATACCGCCTTCTTCGAGGCCGAGGACGACCACGACGCCAAACCGCTCGTCGATTACCGCGTCGGCGGCGAGCGGCGCTCGACGCTGACAGCAGCCGACGGCGGGGAGCCGCGCGCCGACGGCGGGCGACCGGTCGACGACGCGGGTGACGATTCGGAGAACAGCGAAGACGGTGACGACGCCGAGAACGCGGCGGAACGCGCCGAAAACGCGGACGACGCGAGCGGAGATGCCGACGACGGGGAGATCGACCCCACCGACCTCCGCCCCGACTTCTCGGGGGCCGGCGAACGGCGCGATTACAGCGAGCCGGCGCCGCTCGTCGACGGCGAGTACGCGGTCGATCAGCACCCGAGCGATCACACGGTCGACGATGACGACGAGGCCGACGACATTCGCTCCGATACGGAGCACGCGACGGGCGATCGCTCCGAGGGAGAACACACCGACGATTCGGGCGCTACTTCCGACGCCCACGACGACCACGGTGATCACGATTCCCACGACGACCACGCCCACCACGGTGGCCCGCCGCCGGGCGGCTGGCGGCGGCTCACCGCCGCGGAGGCCTTCCGCGGTCGGGAGACGACGTGGTTCATGCTCGGACCGATCCTCGCGGCCGTCACCGGCGCAATCTTAGTCGGGATCGTCCCCCACCAGGTCGGCTTCCTCGGGTTGATCGAGGTCATCGTCGAGGGCGTCCTCGAGGGGACGGAGGTGGGGCCGTGATCGAGAGCGTCCCGCCGTTCGTCTACCTCGCGGTCGCCGCCGTCGCGGTCGCCGTCCTCCCGCGGCTCCCCGGCCACCTCATCGCCGGGCTCGCAACCGCCGCCGTCGGGATGCAGGCGTTTCTGCTCTCCGACGGCGTCTACGCCGCGACGACGTTTCTCGGCTTCGAGGTCGTCTTCCTCAACGTCGACGGGGCCTCGCGGCTCTTCGCCGTCGGGATCGCGATTTTGGCCACCGCGGCCGTCCTCTACGCCTACGAGAGCGACGCCTCGAAGGTGATGACCGCCTTCGCGTTGACCTACGTCGCAAGCACCGCGGGCGTCGTCTTCGCCGGCGACTGGCTCTCGATGATCTTCTTTTGGGAGCTCATGGCCGTCACATCGACGCTTCTGGTCTGGCACTACCGCGGGGCGGCGGTCCGGGCCGGCTACCGCTATGCGATCTTCCATGGGATCGGCGGGACAGTCCTTCTGGGTGCGGTGGTCGTCCACTTCGTCTCCGTCGGCCCCGCGACGGACGCGTTCCTCTACAGCGCAGCCGAGGGTATCTACGGCGCGGCCGGCGGTCCCTTCGGCAGCGCCGCCGCCATGTTGGCGGCGATCGGGATCGGGGTCAACTGCGGTTTCATCTTCCTGCACTCGTGGATACCCGACACCTACCCGCGTCCCCACGTCGCCGCGTCGGTGTTCCTGTCGGTTTTCACGACGAAGACCGCCGTCTTCGTGATGTTCCGGGCGTTCCCCGACGGCGGCCTGTGGCTCGCCTACCTCGGCGGCGCGATGGCCGTCTACGGCGTCTTCTTCGCTCTGTTGCAGTACGACCCCCGGCGGCTGCTGTCGTATCACATCCAGGCGCAGGTCGGCTACATGCTCGCCGGGATCGGGCTGGCGACGATGGCCGGCGACTACGGCGGTGGCTTTGCCGCCGCCGGCGGGTTGGCCCACGCGTTCAACAACATCCTTTATAAAGCGCTCCTGTTCATGGCCGTCGGCGTCGTCATCTACCGCACCGGCGAACAGAACATCAAGAAACTGGGCGGGCTCTGGAAGGTGATGCCGCTTACGTTCCTCGCGTATCTGATCGGCGCGGCCTCGATCACGGCGGTGCCGGGGACGAACGGCTTCGTCTCGAAGGGGATGGTGCTCGATTCGGCCCACGCGGTCAACGAGCTCCCGCTTCTCCTGGGCGAGGACCTGCTTTGGTGGCTGCTCATCGCCGGCGCGGTCGGCACGTTCATGTCCTTCATCAAGCTGGGGTATTACATCTTCTTCCACGGCGAGGCGACGATCTCGCCGCGGGATGCGACGCCCGGCCAGACCGTCGCCATGCTCTTCGTCGGCGCGTTCTGTGTCCTGTTCGGCTTCGCCCACGGGACCTTCTTCGAGCTGTTGCCGTTCACCGACGCGGTGACGGCGAGCGCCGATCCGTTCAGCACCGGCCACCTCACCGAAGGGATCGTCCTGCTCGTCGTCGGCTTCGCGGCCTTCTTCGGGCTGAAGGGACCGATCACCCGGATGGCCTGGATCCCGGACGTCGATCGCGTGCTGTTCCCGGCGGCGTTTTATGCCGGCCGGGCGCTGGTGTGGGGCGTCACGGAGCTTTGGGCCGCCGTCGACCGCGTCGTGATGGCGAGTGCGGCCGCGTCGATGCGCGTCGGCGGCGACCCGGGCGGATACGCATACCGGACCGCCGAGCGGGTGCCGGGCGTCGAGACGGAGGAACTCCCGGCCGGCCACGGGGAGCGGACGGTCCGCCTGCGGGCCTCCTCGGGGGCCAGCATCTTCCTCATTACGCTGGCGCTTTTCGCCGCGCTCGCGGTGCTGTTGTTGGTGTGATTTTTCGACTCTCGTCGCGTTCGGTATCCGAGTTGTTCATCGATCGTACTGCTGTCGTGCGATCGGGTGCAGCTACCATACCCGGAGGGTCCCGTCGTGAGCGTCCATCCACACGGGCAGGAAGTCGATGGACACGGCAGGAACCCCCGGATCGGCGACGGTCGAAATCGTGACGGCAGTACGCTTTTGCGTATGCGTACCCATACATAGCGTATGAGCAAGAATATCGCGATCAGCGACGACGTGTACCGCCGCCTGAAACGCGAGAAGGGCGATCGGAGCTTCAGCGAGGTGATCCGAGAGACGCTCGACGCGGGGGGCGAGATCGCCGACGTAACCGGGCAGGAGATCCTCGAACCGGGGACGTACCGGACGGTCAGCGACGAGATCACTCGACTGAGCGACGGGACGGTGGACCGGGTAACGAATGAAGATCTGTGACACGTCCGTCCTGGCCGATATCGACCGCGGGGGCGTCGACGCGAAAGTCGCTCGGCTCGACGACGAAGGGCGACACGCGATCAGCATCGTCACCGTGACCGAACTCCGGCTCGGCGTCGAGATTCAGTACGACCAGGGGACCGACCGCCACGCCGCTGCGTGTGAGGACCTCGATCGACTTCTCTCCCGGTTCGACATCCTACCGATTTCCCGATCGGTCGCCACGACGGCGGCGACGACGATCGCCACGCTGAGAGCGAGCGGCGACCGGCTCGATGACCTCCACGACGTCTACATCGCCGCGACAGCTGCGAGAAAGGATCTTCCGGTTTTGACGGCTAACGTTGATGACTTCGAGCGAACCGATGGCGTTCGCGTCGTGGACTGGAAGGACTTTTGATGGAGGAACTCCGTGGACACTCGTGTAGTCGTCCGTCGTCACTGTGAGTGCGTGGCGTTTCACCCGTGTCGGTGGAGCCGAAGTGACCGTCTCGTGCGATCACCCCATCAGCGGCAGCCGGACAGGGCTGTTCGCCCGGACAGTCGCCCGGAACGTCGCCGAGATCGAAAGCAGCGCCAGGAAGTACACGCCGGCGCCGACGCCGACGAGCGAGAGAACGACGGCGACGTTGTGCGTTATCCCGGTCGCGGCGAAGGCGAGCAAGCCCGCATAGACGACCGCCGCCATCGCGAGCGCGGCGAGGAACTGCCGGCCGATCTCGCCGATCGGGGCCCGGAACGCGACGACCGAGCGGAGCGCGCCGAA
>OBKM01001148.1_pt1 | contig 11219 bp, 14 predicted proteins | sample 1519691 | NCBI WGS metagenome assembly OBKM01 (sample SAMEA37050418, study PRJEB22526) | metagenome | biome: saline pan; feature: lake; material: water | place: Egypt | collected 2015 | depth 0.5 m
TCACGTCGTGCTATCGGGTTTGTGCGCTCCTTTCGGGACATACCTGTGTTTGGGTAAACCATACATATAATCATTGCCCTATATAGCCATCCATGTGAATGTTATTCTCAATACTGTTCTTAATAAATGAACAACTGTCATTTCTCGCATCTTCCGGTCTGCGGTGGCTGTCGTCACCTCAGAGAGAGCTTCGCACCAACCTTTATTGATAGATAGCTGGTGTGTACGAATATGGAAACCGATGCTGCTTCTGTCGAGAAACTCATGACCCCCGCAGTCGTCACGACCGCAGTCGACACCCCGGTTGAATCGGCCGCCAACACGCTCCTCACCGAAAACATCGGCTCGTTGGTGGTTCTCGACAACGATGATCTCCTTGCTGGCGTGTTGACAGGCACCGACCTGCTTGAAATCGTCGCCGAGAACGACCACCCTTCAGGGGCGACGGTTGCCGACTACATGAGCACTGATGTCGAAACCATCACGCCACAGAAAACCATCACCGACGCCGCGGCCACAATGATGAGCAGGGGAATCGAACACCTTCCTGTTACCGACGGCGAAGGCGGTGTCATCGGTATGATCTCGACGACTGATCTCACCGGATACCTGACAATGACGCACACTAGCGGGGTTGACTAACCGTCTCGCGAGCGTTCGTCGCCGTCTGGTTCACTGTGTTTATCAGTCGATTCGTGACGGGCCGGTCGGTACACGTGACGGGAGGACGCAGGCGACTGTGTGAGGAACCGTCGTGTGCCCAGCATGTCACAGAATACGTCTTACAGTGATATCGAGGGGGGAGCCAACCAGCTTCACAGTAGTTGCTGCGGAGAGCGTTTGACTCCGCGTCTCTGTCCGGTCTCAGCCGCCGTCCTCGGCATCAACGAAGATAACCACCGCGACGGAATCCCTGACGACGTGTAGGAGATGTCTTGGTTGCCAGCGAATTGGAGCGCTTCTCCTTTTTTATGTCGTGGGTTTCGACGTCGAGTGACATCTCAATTGCACCCTCGTAGACGAATAAAACGATCTCGGTACCAGAATGGCTGAGTTCGGCGTCGAGAGTGTCTCGCTCGGTTGAGAGCCGCCATCGATGACGGCTGGCTGCCGGCGTGCGACCACCGGGCGTCGATGCTGGCAGGAAGGGCGGGTGTCGGTAGGGATTTGTATGTCCGCTCACATAGTTTGGTATATAGTGACACACAAACGGCCAGCACGCGGCCGACTCGCCAGCAAACGACGGCGTCAGCGGCCGAAAACCGCACGGAGCAACACACTTATGCCCAAACCGGCCCGACAAACGAACAGCCCCGAGCGTTACTCATGAACGAAGTTCAACTCGAAGTGGCGAAAGCCTACCCGAACGATTCGGGCCGCGGCATTGCACGCCTCGACCCCGACACCCTGTTGCATCTCAAGCTCTCTCCGGGCGATATCATCGAAATCGAGGGCGCCGATGTCACCGCGGCAAAGGTCTGGCGCGCCGACCGGCAGGACTGGAACACCGACACCGTCCGCATCGACGGCTTCACGCGGCAGAATGCGGATGTCGGCATCGGCGAACGCGTCACCATCCGCAAGGCAGAGGCCGAAAAAGCCAATAAACTCGTGTTGGCCCCGCCCGAGGAGGCGTCCGTCCAGTTCGGCTCGGACGCCGCGGGCATGGTCAAGCGCCAGATTCTCAAACGGCCGGTCGTCGAGCGCGACATCGTTCCGGTGATGAGTTCGACGAACCATCCGTTCATGCGCTCGCCCGGCCAGGCGATTCCGCTGATCGCGGTCGAGACCGACCCCGATGGCGTCTGTCTGATCACCGAAGACACCGAGGTCGAACTCCGCGAAGAACCCATTTCGGGCTTCGAAAAAACCGGCGGCGGCATTACTTACGAGGACATCGGCGGCCTGCAGAACGAAATCCAGCGGGTTCGCGAAATGGTCGAACTGCCGATGAAACACCCCCAGATTTTCAAAAAGCTGGGCATCGAGCCGCCACAGGGCGTACTCCTCCACGGCCCGCCGGGAACCGGCAAGACGCTGCTCGCCAAAGCCGTTGCCAACGAGACCTCCGCGAGCTTCTTTTCAATAGCGGGCCCCGAAATCATCTCGAAGTACTACGGCGAGAGCGAACAGCAACTCAGAGAGATTTTCGAGGACGCCAAAGAGGAGTCGCCGTCGATCATCTTCATCGACGAACTCGACTCGATCGCGCCAAAACGAGAGGACGTTACCGGCGAGGTCGAACGCCGCGTTGTCGCCCAGCTGTTGACGATGATGGACGGGCTCGAAGCCCGCGGGCAGGTCATCGTGATCGCGGCAACGAACCGTGTCGACAGCGTCGACCCCGCGTTGCGCCGTCCCGGCCGGTTTGACCGTGAAATAGATATCGGTGTGCCAGACGAGGTCGGCCGCAAGGAAATCCTACAGATTCACACCCGGGGCATGCCCCTGTCTGACGACGTGAGTCTCGGTCGGCTGGCCGACGAAACCCATGGCTTCGTCGGTGCGGACATCGAGAGTCTGACCAAGGAGGCCGCAATGAAGGCGCTCCGACGGTACCTCCCCGAAATCGACCTCGATGAAGAGGACATCCCACCGAGTCTGATCGACCGGATGATCGTCAAACGCGCCGACTTCTCTGGCGCGCTCAACGAGGTCGAACCCAGCGCGATGCGGGAGGTGCTCGTCGAACTCCCCAAAATCACATGGGACGACGTCGGCGGGCTCTCGACGCCGAAACAACAGGTCAAAGAGAGCGTGGAGTGGCCGCTGACCTCCCCGGAGAAGTTCGATCGGATGGGCGTCGAAGCGCCGAAAGGCGTGCTCCTGTACGGGCCGCCCGGCACAGGAAAAACGCTCATGGCCAAGGCAGTCGCCAGCGAGACCAACGCCAACTTCATTTCGGTTCGCGGGCCGCAGTTGCTGTCGAAGTGGGTCGGCGAAAGCGAAAAGGCGATCCGCCAAACGTTTCGGAAGGCCCGGCAAGTGAGCCCGACGATTATCTTCTTCGACGAACTCGACAGCCTCGCTCCCGCCCGCGGACAGGAGATGGGCAACAACGTCTCCGAGCGGGTTGTCAACCAGCTGTTGACCGAGCTCGACGGGCTCGAAGATATGGGCGAAGTGATGGTAATCGGGGCAACCAATCGGCCAGACATGATCGATCCCGCACTGATTCGCTCGGGTCGGTTCGACCGGCTCGTGATGATCGGTCAGCCCGACGAGGAAGGCCGCGAACAGATTCTCCGCATCCACACAGACGACACACCGCTCGCGCCCGACGTGAGCCTGCGTGAAATCGCCGAGATCACCGACGGCTACGTTGGCTCGGACCTCGAATCGATTGCCCGCGAAGGGGCTATTGAGGCGCTCCGCGAGGACGACGACGCGACCGACGTCGAAATGCGGCACTTCCGCAAGGCGATGGAGTCGGTGCGGCCGACGGTGACCGACGATATTATGACCTACTATGAGGAGATCGAAGAGCAGTTCCGTGGGGGTTCGCGCGATCAGCTGGGCGAGCGCCGCGACGGTCGGATCGGTTTCCAGTAGCAAACCACGGCGGTCTTTTTGCGGCGCGGATGAATCGGCACATACGGCTGAACCGACAGACACCTGTGTCTGCGCCCGGACGTGAGAGTCAATGACGGCGGATGATGGGTCAACGCCGCGTGCGGACGCCGGTGGGCGACCAGCGGTGACGGCTACAGCGAGGCCGACGCCCCGACGGCCGGTGCCGCGCGCGATGGCCGAGTCGTATCTTTCGGACGGCCCGAGCTTGGTGATGTTGCTCGTCGTCAACGCGGTCGCGTTTCTCGTCGGGATGCAGTTCTATGTGGAGACGCTCGCGGAGGTTCCCCTCTTTTTGTGGCCGTTGTACGCGGACTCGCCGATGGCGATCGCGTTGGCAACGCTGTCGCTTTCGACGCTGTTGGCGACACTCAACCGCTCGCTCGACGAAACGCCAACCAACCGCCCCCTCGCGTATCTTCACACGCTCGCGTTCGTCTGGCTCGTCAAATACGGTCTCTGGACGTTCATTGCACTGAACCGCCGGTTCGACCGCTACATCGGGTTCGACGCGTCGGCGCTCTACGACTACTGGTTTATTATTATCACCCATCTGCTGTTTGTCGTGCTCGCGTTTGCGATTCTTCACTACGGGCGGACGACGCGCGGGGCACTCGGCTTCTCGTTGGCTGCGTTGCTGCTCAACGATATTGTCGACTACGGCCTCGGCTATCATCCCCCGCTGCGCTATGAGCCCGGATTGCTGCTTGCGGGACTGACGGTTGGACTCTCGGTGGGCGTGGTTGCGCTGGCATGGTGGCAGTTCGATCGGCTTGACACCGAGGCGAAGCAAGCGACGTCGAACCCCCGTGGGTAACTGCGGTCCGATCGATTGAGAGACGCACGTGAAATGAGTGTCAGCAAACAAAAACCGGTCACCGGCTGGAGACAACGTTTTATTCACCGGGGCGTACTCTCGGGTATGGATTCGGCGGTACTCTTAGACCTTTTGGGCAACGAGAACCGTCGGCGAATCTTGCGACTGCTGTCGCAAAAACCCTGTTACGTCACCGAAATAAGCGAATACCTCCGTGTGAGCCCGAAGGCCGTTATCGACCATCTCCGAAAGCTCGAGGACGCCGGTCTGATCGAGAGCCGAACCGACGACCAGCGGCGCAAATATTTTCATATTAGCCGAAGCCTCCGACTCGAAGTCAATGTCTCTCCACACGGCTTTGGCACGAAAAGCGCCTATCCAGCGAGTTCGACGCTCGATATGACCGGCCGGTGTCCGCATCTCTCGCTCGAAACGGTCGCCGAAAACGGCGCGGCCGTCGACGCGGGCGACGAGAGTGATATCGCGGCGCTCGCCGAGGAGTTCGGTCGATTGCAGTCGCTCGACACGGAGCTATCGCTCGCCCAGCGCTGGGTTCATGGTCGGCTCACCGACACACTCGACGAGTTGGCCGACCGGATCGATATCGATGCCGACGGCCGATTTTACGCCACCGTGTTGGCCGCAATCGTCGAAACCGACGGCACGACCAAGCGGGTGTCGTCAACACTCTCGGCGCCCAGAGAGACGGTCGAATCGGCGCTCAAGCAGCTCGCCGACGCCAACATCGTCGCCTTTGACGGCGAGCAGTGGAGTATTCGGTGAGCACGCACAGCCCTCACGAAACAGGACGCAACAGAGCACTTCACACCTCGCGAGTAAGTCCCGATCGGAGATCCCGACCGAAGTAGTGTCCGAGCACCGCAAGCAGCGCGCCCAGACCAACGCCGAGTGCCCCGAACGCGAGGCCGTACTGCTGGAAAAAGTGCCAGCCGACGGGCAACACGCCGGTCGTGAGCAAACTCACGCCGAAGAACGCGCCAACAACGCCGCCGCCTGCGAGGGCGGTTTCGAGATACCGACGCGTGGCTGCAATGAGGCCGACGAGAAACGTGGCGAAAAACACGCCCGCCAGCGAACCGACCGCCCCGACGAGCGGAACCGCGCCGCCAGCAACAACGCCGACAGCGACGAGGACGGTCGAGAGTAACAACGCTTTGAGCGAAAACACGTCGCTGCGGCCCCGTGAGTCGGGCGAATCGGCCGTGTCCGTGGCGCGGTCGTTGCGGTCGGCGTGCCGGTCGACGGTCTCCTCGGATCGCTGCATACCTCTCGTTGGAACCGAAGCAGTTTGGCTGTTGGGTTGGAACGCATGTTTCAAGTCGGCCGCCGGGCAACGCTCCGTATGAATCCAGGCGACCGCGTCCGCGTCGAACGCGGCGACGTCGAAAACGAGGGCGTGCTCATGCCCTCATCAACCGGCGACCATCTCGTCGTGAAACTCGACGGCGGCTACAACATCGGCATCGACCGCGAGGCAGCCAGCGTCGAAGTGCTCGAAACCGCCGTCTACGACGTTGCTGACGACGCGGCTGACGAGGGCGACGACCGGAGCGTGTCGGAAATCGCGTTCGACGACGACCTTCCCACGATCTCACTTATTTCGACCGGCGGCACGATCGCCTCAACGGTCGACTACCGAACCGGTGCGGTCACCGCGCAGTTCACTGCCGAGGACGTGCTCCGGGCGGTTCCCGAACTCGCCGGGCGGGCCAACTATCGCGGCCGTGTCGTCGCCAACATCCTCAGCGAGAACATGGATCCCGAGATTTGGCAGCGACTCGCCCGCGCGGTTCACGAGGAAATCGAGGCCGGCGCAGACGGCGTCGTCGTCATGCACGGAACCGACACGATGCAGTACTCCGCGTCGGTGCTCGCGTTCATGCTTGATTCCCCGGTTCCAATCGTGTTCACCGGGAGCCAGCGGTCGGCCGACCGGCCCTCCTCGGACAACGTAATGAACGCCGTCTGTGCGGTCGAAGCCGCCAAAGGGCCGTGTGCCGAGGTGCTGGTGTGTATGCACGGCACCGCAAGCGACGACCGGTGTGCGCTCCACCGAGGAACGCGCGTTCGCAAAAACCACACCTCCCGACGCGACGCCTTCGAGACGGTCGGCAACAAGCCGCTCGCCGAGATCGACTACGCAGACGCCCAACAGTCGGGCGCAGACGGCTCTGTCGCCGAGGAAGCTTTTGTGTTCGCTCGCGAGTACACCGAGCGCGGCACGACCGAACTCGCGCTCCACGAGGAACTCGATTCGGCGGTCGAACTCGTCAAATTCACCCCCGGCATGGATCCCGCTGCGTGGGACTATCTCGACGACAAACACGGCGTCATCATCGAAGGAACCGGGCTGGGCCACGTCCACACCGACCTCATCGGCCGTATTGGTGCGTTGGTCGACGCCGGAACGACCGTCGTGATGACGAGTCAGTGTCTCGAGGGGCGCGTCTGCGACCGCGTGTACGACACGGGTCGTGACCTGCTGGATGCCGGTGTCGTCGAGGCCGGCGACACGCTCCCGGGAACGGCGAAAATCAAACTGATGTGGGCGCTCGCAAACGTGGCCAACCCGGCCGAGGCGATGGGTCGGTCGCTGGCTGGCGAACTCACCGAAGAATCCCAACCGTGGCGATAGTCGTCGATCCGCTCGTTGTGCGCGTGTTTCTCGACCAGCCGGTGTTGGTTGCAATTTATGCGATTACGATCGCCATCTCTGTCTGGTTGTTTCGCGATGCGCGGCGACGCGGAAAATCGGTCGTCGTTGCCGCCGGCTGGGCGATCGGCGGCCTCCTACTACCGGCACTCGTCCATTTCGGCTATCTTTACGGCCGGATCAGGGACGAAGGGAGCATCGCGGGCCCGCCGCTCGAACGCGATGAGCCACCAAAAACCGGGGAGAAAGACGAATCTGCGGACGGCGCGAAAACGGAGGACGACGGAGAAACCCGAAACGAAACGGAAACAAACTCGGCTTGATGAGCGGCGTAGTTTGGTGCGGCGGTGAAACAGGCTGATCCGCACGAAATCCGAGCCTCTATTCGCGCGGAGTACAGAAAACAAGCCAATGGGATTTCATACGTTTGATCCGTCGATGGCCGACCGACTGGAGGACGAAAGCCGGTTTCGCTTCTGCTCGCGCGAGGAACTGCTCGGCGCGTTGGGCGACGGTGCTGTCGATGGCGACCCGGGTGGCGAACCGTCGGGCCACCTCGTTGACCTCGGCAGCGGAACCGGGTTTTACACCCGCGAGTTGGCTCCGTTTGTCGGGCGTGTTTCGGCGATCGATATCCAGGCCGCAATGCACGAACTGTTCGGCGAACACGGCGTTCCCGACAACGTCAACCGAATCGAGTGTTCGACTGACGACCTGCCGCTTGCCGACGCGAGCGCGACGGCGGCGGTGTCAACGATGACCGCGCACGAACTCCCGCTGACGACGACGCTGGTGGAACTCCGACGCGTTCTCGTCGACCGTGCGCCCGTTGTCGTTGTCGACTGGTCGCGCCAGGGCCGCGGTGAAGCGGGACCGCCGCTGGCGGAGCGACATGACGCGGCCACGGTGGCCGACAAGGTTGTCGACGCGGGATTCACCGTCGAGGAGGCGACTGAGCGAAGCGAGACGTTTGCGATTCGCGCGACAAAAGCGGTGTCAACCTCACCGTAGCACCCGAAACGCGGAGAAAACGGAGTTTATCTTATTTGCCGGCTACACGACCCACAGAGGTTCTCTTCTTTAACATCGACTTCGCGGACGGTCGGCGAGAAGTTCATGACGCACTTCGAGTTATCACAGTGTTCAAGTCCGAGTGTGTGCCCGATTTCGTGGACAACTTCCTTTCGGACGCGATCAGCGAACACGTCGGTCGCCGGCTTCGCCGAAATCCCACCATCGGAGGAGGTTTGCAGACGGTACGTGGAAATAACCGAGCCGTTGCCGTTGAGATACGCCAGTCCGAACACGTAGTTGCGGCGGCGGTAGTAGAGGTCTTGGTCGGTAATGCCGATGTTTTTCTCACCGGAGCCAACCCGACTGACCAGTTCGATAAAGTCCTCAGCGCGGTGTTGATTTCGGTTAGAATCGAACGCGCCGTCGGGGATCGACTGCGTATCGTGAACGCTCACCTCGCAGTCGTAAACCGACCGCAGCCCGGCGGATGCCTCTCGCTTGACCTGCGCAGGGACATCCCCGATCGGCACGATGTCGACAAGCATAGTATTTGATATGGAGAGCCGGTTATTAAGTTTCACGGGGTGAATACAAGCAGATCCGAGAGCCGACGCGTCGATGATAAACCGTTGTCGACGACGGCACGCATGAGCGATATCGCAAGCGCGGCGGGAAACCGGGCGGTCGGTTGCAAAACCGCATCTCGGTACGTTTTTTCGCCTGCCGGTCGACGACTGCAACAATGCAGGTAGACACCGTCGTTCTCGACATCGATGGCGTGCTCGTCGACGTGGCCGACTCCTACCGGCTGGCGGTCGTCGAGTCGGTTCGCCGCGTCTACGGCGAGAGTGTCGACCGCGAGTCGCTCCAGGCGTTCAAAAACGCCGGTGGGTTCAACAACGACTGGGTCGTGACCGACGCGGTCGCACTCTACGTGCTCGCTCGCGAGGCAGGCTACGCGGACGACGTGGCGACGTTTACCGACCGGATTGCCGACGCGGGTGGCGGGCTGGATGGGACGAAAACCGTCCTTGCCGATGCGCTGCGGGCCGAAACGTACGAACACGTTAGCAATCGCTGGAATTCCGACCGGCTCCGAACCGTCTTTCAGGCGCTGTATCTCGGCAGCGAACTGTTCCGGACGCTCGAAGAACGCGACCCACCGTTCGACGCACCCGGCTACATTTACGACGAACCCGTGCTGGTCGAACGCGATACGATTACTGCGCTGACCGATCGCTACAACGTCGGCGTCGTCACCGGCCGACCGGCAGCCGAGGCGACGATTGCACTCGAGCGCGCCGGACTCTCCGTTGCGGATCGCCACCGATTCACGATGGACAACTGGGAGAACGGAAAACCGCATCCGTACGCGTTGCTAACGCTGGCTGACCGCTTCGACAGCGAACGCGTGGTGTTCGTCGGCGACACCCTCGACGACATTCAAACCGCCCTCAACGCGGCGAACAAGGATCCCGACCGAACCTACCACGGCGTCGGCGTGCTGACCGGCGGGCTGACCGGCGAGGCCGGGCGTGAAACGTTCCGCGGGGCGGGCGCAACAGCGGTTCTCGACTCGGTGAACGATCTGCCCGAATGGATCGAGGCCCACCCGTGACGCCGTTTCTCCGCTTCATGTCGCTCATGATCGGCATCGACCTTGCGGGATTTTTGCTGGCCGGACTCGTGTTTCCGGCCGACCGAACCGGACAACTCCTGATTGCAGTCCCGACGCTCGCGTTTTCGCCCGTGATTGCCTTCGGCGTAGTGTACGGATTCGACCCCTCGGCGTTGACCGATCCGTTTGGAACAAGTGACGTCGACGAGGCTGACGCTGCGGGGCCGAACACACCCACAGCAGACGAGCGTGAACAATCCGCCGAGACCGATATCGCCGGCGACACCGAAAGGAATCAACAACCGAATAACAACGGTGGCGACGACGACCGGACTGACGAAATCCACTCAGACAGACGGTGAAACGTTCGCCGAACGTGTTGCACTACCGGGGGCACTCGCCTGTCACGCAAGGCTTAGGCGCGACAGCAACGAACAGCGAGTATGCGAATTGCACTGCTTGGCGGGACGGGCGATATCGGCGAGGGACTGGCGCTCCGGTTGGCACACGACACCGATCACGACGTGATTATTGGATCGCGTGATCCCGAAAAGGCGCGCGCAAAAGCCGAAACATACACCGGCGAACTCAAATCCCGTGGCGTCGGTTCGAAACTCACCGGCTTCGTCAACGAAATGGCTGCCGACCGCGCAAGAGTCGTGGTGCTCGCGGTGCCCCCATATCACGTCGCCGACACCGTCGAGGCGGTTGCCGACAAACTCGACGAAGGCGACATCCTCATCTCGCCGGCAACCGGGATGAAACGCGACGACAGCGGCTTTCATTATCATCGCCCCGGCGCGGGAAGCGTCACCCAACTCGCGGTCGACGCCGCCCCCGAAGCCGTCCCCGTTGTCGGCGCGTTCCACAACCTCGCGGCCGGTCGCCTCTCGGATCTCGACGCCGACCTCGGTATCGACACACTGGTCGTCGCCGACGATGACGAGGCAAAATCGACCGTCAGTGCGCTGGCCGAGGAAATCGAGGGACTGCGCGCGCTGGATGCGGGTTCGATCGCCAACGCCGCGGAAGTCGAGTCGGTGACGCCGTTGCTGATCAACGTCGCGATGAACAACAGCGAGTTCCACGATCTGGGAATCCGCTTCTCGTAATGTCATCACCGTTTTGACGCCAAAAATGCGAGTTGAGAGGCCAGTTGGGAGCGCTGGCGACACAGTGACCGCACGGAGTCAGGGAGTCGCGTTATTTTTTGCCGCCGTCCGTCAGGGTTCGACGGGTCTTGAGAATCCGCTCGGCGTAGGTGTTGGCGGCTGCTGGCTGTGGATAGCTGCCGGCGCGGATATCCGTGCACAGTCGGTCGGCGAATTTGGTCACGTCAGCACCGGTTCCCTCGGCGGCAACACGCTCGACGGTCGGCGCGTACATCGCGGCAGTCGACTGTCCGGGTTGATCAAGCGACGCGTTGACGACACAACGGAGTTGTCTGACGGCATCCTCTGGTTGCATACACGGAACAGTAGGCCCCCGGGGGATAAAAATTAACTGTATTTCGTAATTGAGTAAAT
>OBKM01001149.1_pt1 | contig 11211 bp, 8 predicted proteins | sample 1519691 | NCBI WGS metagenome assembly OBKM01 (sample SAMEA37050418, study PRJEB22526) | metagenome | biome: saline pan; feature: lake; material: water | place: Egypt | collected 2015 | depth 0.5 m
CATTCTCCGTCTGAGGCTCCGTAAAGAAGGTGTTCTCTAGGTCATCAGTCACGGCGCAAAAGGAAAGGATTTATTTCGAGAGATCAACGAGTAGTTTGAGGTGCCGGCAATCTCTTTTCCTGGAGTGTATCGTTCTCTTAGCGATTAAGGAGCGCATCAGCAGATGGGCAATTGCCAGGGTCGTCACAGAAATCTTCACCGCGAGCGGTGATCCGGGGCGTCACGATGAGATCCCGATCCAGTAAATCTGGACCGATAAGATTTAGAAGCTGGTCTGAATCGTACTGAACCGTCGGATTGCCATTGAACTCCATTGGGCTATCGCCCACCTGGACGATGCTGCCGTTGATAGTCGGTGTGCCCGCTGCGGTTTTAAATGCGCCTCCCCCTTCTCCATCCTGCACGCCATCGACAAATATCAATCCATTCCAGGAGACGGTCCCCAAAAGCTCGGTCTCTTCCATCTCTACCTCCCCGGTGACATAGAGAATTCCGGTCCCTGTAGTATTTCCGCTCATCTTACAGTTTCCATCTACCCGAACGACAGCTGGTTCGTCCTCTGTGCCCACATCATCACCATCGCAGATAGTATTTTTCCCATCGACTGCTTTATTGGATGAAGCAAGCTCTTCTACCGCTTCCTGAAGAGATGCAGTGTCCATATCAGATCGGTGCCCTACGTCGCATCGCTCTCTACCGAGGCCCTCCACATTCACCTGGTTTTTATTGCTGGCACAGAGCCCACCGTCGTTGTCATCCTGACTGGCGTTGTCGGCTGCCTTGGCGTCTGAGATGCGAACGCCGTGACGATCCGCTCCGCTGCCCTCATTGAGCCCTGATATGACCCCTGTGTCCGGATTCGGCCCACCGCCCGCCTTGCCATCACGCTCCACTCGACTGGGCGCTCCGTCAATCGTTAAGGCTCCAAACAGCCCATCAATCTGCTCTACGACGCCTGCAATCTTGTATTGAGTTTCCTCGTAATCACCGACAGCGGTAAGCGTGACCGGCACATCTGCTGGGTCGGTAGATGAGATGTGCAGGGTGTACCGCCCTCCATCATATTCATCCTCTGCGGCCCCATCTGAGGTGTTCGTCCCCGGTAGATCAAACGTTTCATCCGTCGGATCCTCCAGCGTTTGACGCACCTCGCTGAGGCCGAGATTAAATCCAGACCGTGCGATCTGGCGCGACAGGATTTCCTCCTGGCGATCGACCTGCTCCTCAGTCGTTTTATGGGCCGTACTTCGCGACTGCCCCATCAGGATGGCAAAGGTCACAGCCGCAGCGAGAGTCACCAGGACGATGTACTTTCCCATGGGTCGAGCGTATTGGTGAGGGAGGCGCGTGATGGTATAAATTGTCCCTCAAAAAACCGTGCCCGCCTGTTCAGCACGCTCATCCTGGATTTTCCTGGCCGCCACGATGTAGGTTTTACTTTGGAACGTAGATTTTACACGGATGCCTCAATAGTCCACACTTCGCAAGACGGGGCAAACAGATCTGAAAATGCCTCACGTAGACGGTCCGGAATGGCGGTGCGCTACGGATCGACAAAGTCGGCCGTGCGATCCACAAGCTGAGCCTCTGGCTCTTGCAACCCTTCAGCTACGCCATCGCTGAGACTGGTTAGCCCTTGCAGCATGTCAGAGTTGTACTGAATGGTGACATTGCCTCGGAGATCAACATCTCCATCGCCGACTTGAATGATTGCTCCGTTTATCTTCGGATTGCCCTTCTGGACTAAGCCCGAAGCCGGTTCCTCTGTGATGATCAACCCGTTCCATTCAGAATTTCCTCTCATTTCGATACCCTCTCCCTCTCCTTCCGCAATGTATAGGATGTCTGTTCCTTCAGCGTTGCCTCGAAGATCACAGTTTCCATCGACTGTATACACCTTGGGACTCTGAGCAGAACTTCCATCAGAGGCATTTGAATTACTATTCTGTCCAGGCGGTCCTCCAGGAGGGCCAGGAGAACCAGATGGCGGCCCACCCGAGCTGCATATGTCCTCCATGTCTCCCCCAGCATCATCAGAGGCCAGCGACCTGACTTCTTCGATCAACTCTTCAAAATCGATATCAGGGTCGTGCACCACGTCGCAGTCTCCTCCTACCCCTTCCACATTGGTTCCACCACCACTTGCGCAAAGCCCACCGTCACTCCCGCTCTGCTCTTCGCGGGCTTGCTCGGCCACATCGGGATCCGAGATGCCAACCCCATGATGATCAGAACGGCCTGCCTCGTCGAAGCCAGATATGGTTAGCGCATCTCCGCTGGCACCGATGTTCATCTGGGGATTATCGACATCAATCGTAAGAGCACCCAGCGCAGGATTGATACGCTCCTCCACCTCGACCTCCCCTTCAATTCTGTACGTCGCTTCTCCATACACTCCTGTAGATGTAAGCGCTACCGGCTCGTCCAAGGGATCGTCTGGTGGGTCATCAGGTATGTCTTCTAATATAAACTTTCCCCCCTCGTAGTCTACCGAATCTGACGGAAGATTGAAGGCGTTTGCGTCTTGATCTTCCAGCGCGCTACGGATCGCGCTGAGACCTACGTTAAAACCTGAGCGTGCGATCTGACGTGCTAAAATTTCCTCCTGACGCTCCACCTGATCCTCGCTCGTCTTCAGGGCCGTATCCCGCGCCTGCGACGACAAAAGAATCACGCCGAGGACTGCGGCAATCGTAATGAGAAGAGCATATTTTCCCATGGGTCCAGCTGCTGGCGATATTTGGGGTACCTGCTCATCTGGCTAGGAGCCAAAAATTGTTCCCTCGTTTACACAGCCATTCATCGGACTCTTCCAGCACGCAGCAATGTATCTTCTACTAGGCACGTTTAAATTTTACATGTCCTCCATGATTTGTAGGAGTTTGCATGTCCCATGGAAAACTAATCAAGTTGAGCAGGTGGGTAAGGAACGGTGATCTTGCGATGTATCGCCTCTTCAATTAGGGGCAGATCCAGGGTTTCTCCTGCAGGTGCAGCTACAGCGAACTGAACGCGAACGCTTTGATACTTCTCTTCATCACTGGTTGGCTCAGCCGCTCCGTTGAGCATGTCGACGTGGAAATAGTCGAGAGCTGGAAAGCGCCCTTCAGGAGCTGCATCGACTTCACGAACAAGCTGACAGTCCTCACCGGTCTCAGATTCTTCCGTGGTATATTCTACCGTGATTTCTTCCTGATTGCCCGCGTCCCGGTAGCGAAATTCAAACTCCTGACAAGAGCCGTTGGAATTCTTGGACAGAGGGCTTTCGTCGGTGTCCATGTTGGCTCCTATTCGACTTAGATCCCGCTCCAACCACGTGGCCAACGCGTGTGCCTGATTTTTGGACGCGTTGATTGCAACCTCCTGATTGCTCATCTGCGTAGCCTGGATTTGCATCGAGAGCACGATGAAAATCACAGTTGTCGCGATGATGAGGGCCGTCAGGTTATCGTATAAGAAATACATTGTACTGTCCTATCTTCAGGTTCTCGAAACCAAGAGGGCGCCGAATAGGACCACTCTCCCACTCTTGCAGGATTAAACGCAGATCAATCAGCCGCTTCGTCTTGAAATTCTGAAATCACTTCTGAGTAGCGAAGAGTATCCGGCCGTATCTGTGGATGAGTTATCTCTATCGTCACACTCGTCTCTCCTTCAAAGGGCTCCTCGTCTACCTCTGTAATGCTAAAATCAATCGTATCAGCAGAACCATTGAGCTCGAAGGTACTGGGTAGCTCCTCAGCAGAACTAAAACCATTGGCGCGTATAACTGACATGGCCTCTTCGGCTTGATTGATGGCCATCTGCTCAAACTCTTCCTGCACCACTTGCTCCTGGCTGTGCAGCTGCGCCTGCTTCTGGTTGAAATTCAGAAACGTGGCAATGAGCAGCGCTAGTAGGGCGAGAAACGTCTCCCGCATAACATTCTGGATGTCTGTTGGATAAGTATCGGGTCAGCAGCCTGGCCTGAGTAACTACCCCTCCGATCAGGACGCCACCACGCGCATCATCTCTTTGACGGAGGTTTCGCCGGCTTTCACGACCTCCCGTGCCGAATCCTGCAGCGATAGCATGCCGTCTTCCTCCTCAGCGTGCTCGCGGATGGCCGACTCGTCGACCATGTCGTCCGCCTCCACGATCATATGCCGGATCGGCTGCGTGAAATAGAGCGCCTCCGCAATGGCCCGGCGGCCGGTGTATCCCATGCCCCCGCATTCCTGGCAGTTGTCATCGTCACCCGGCACGTAAAAGGTGGTCTCCTCGACTTCTTGCTCGCTGAATCCCATATGCTCGAGCATAATGGGATCCGGATCAGGGTCGGGCCGCTTGCAGGTCGGGCAGAGCGTTCGGATCAGCCGCTGAGCGACGACCAGGTTAATCGCGTACGCGATCAGAAACGGCTCGATGCCCATCTTGTAGAGCCGGCTCACCGCGCTCGGCGCGTCGTTCGTGTGCAAGGTCGAAAACGTCAGGTGGCCCGTGTTCGCGAGCTTGATCGCAAGCTCGGCGGTCGTCTGGTCGCGCATCTCACCGACCATCACGATGTCGGGGTCGTGGCGAAGGATCGACCGCAGGGCGTCTTTAAGCTGCAGCTTGTCGCTGAGCTTAATCTGGCGCGCGCCCTCGATGAAGTACTCGACCGGATCCTCAATCGTAAGCGCGTTCACCTCGGGGCTCATGACGCGGTTGAGCGCGGCGACGAGCGTCGTGCTCTTTCCTGAGCCTGTCGGGCCCGTGAGGATGTTCATGCCGTAGGGCTGGTTGATCGCCTTCTCGAACCGGTCGAGGGCGACCTCGTCGAGCCCAAGCTTGGTGATGTCAGTGATCACCTTGCGATCGTCGAGCACACGGATCACAACGCTCTCGGCCCGGATGTCATCGCTCGCCGCCGCAATCGGCATGATGGAGACGCGAAAGCGGATGCGCGTGCCGTCGATCCAGCGCTGGATGGAGCCGTCCTGGGCCGCGTCGCTCTTGAAGCGGTCGACGCGGTTGACGTTGTCCTTGATGACCGAGAGGAGCGCCTCCGGATGGACGCGATCCTCCGTGTGCCAGTGCTCCAGCTGCCCGTCTTTGCGAAAGTGGACCTCCACCTGCTTGTCGCTATTTGGATACACGTGGATGTCGGATACTCCGTCGCGGACGGCCTCGACGAGCATGGCCTCGAAGAGGTTGATAAGCGTGGAGCGGTTGATCTCCTCCTCAAGCCGCTCCTCGTCGATCAGGCTATCTTCTTCCTCAAAGTTCTGCCCGAGGTCGACGGCGCTCTCTTCCTCGACGCGTTCCAAATACTCGTTTTCCCGGCGGAACGCTTCTGAGACAAGCGCGCTGACGGCCGACTCCGGCGCGTACTGCAGCTGAAACCGGTCAAGGTCGAGCGAGCGAATCACTCGGTGCACCTCAGGCCGCATCGGGTCATGCGTGATAAAGAACACGCAGTCCGACCGGCCCTGCGTCTTGGATCCTCGCCGATGGGGCACGACCTGCAGGTCGAGGAGCCGTTCCTGATACTCGTCGCCGAAGTCCTCGACAAGAGACCGCGTGAATTGTGGATCCGGCGGATGCTCATCCAGATCGGCCACCTCAAACGCGTAGATCTGCGACGCCGTGCGGTAGACGACCTCTTTGTCCACCCCCGACTCCTCAGCCACGAGCCGCCAGAGCGCCGCGCCGGTGCGGTTCTCTTCTTCTTTCCGCTTCTGTGCCGCCTCCACAACCTCCATCTCAATGGCATCGCGGCGCAGCAGCATGTCGACGACCCGGTCGCTGGTGCCCGACGACAAGGACTCGCCCGAGGCCATGCGCGAGGCCAGCTGGTCGACGGCATTGTCGTCAATGAGATTCTCCACCAAGTCATCAGTTTCAGAGCCCGCGTCAGGCTCCTCGCTATCTTCGGGAACCGGCGTGTCTTCCAGCAGCTCGCGCTCGGAATCGGGCGTCTCCAGCGCATCAATGTCGACGTCGGAGGCAGGTAATCCATCCCCTGCCGGGGGCTCGGTCGAATCGCTCTCATCGGCGACATCATCTTCGTCGTCTTCAGCACGATCCTCGATCTCCTCAGCCGCTACCGACTCGGCCGGGTCGGGCGCTCCGTTGGAGGCGGGAGAAGGCTGAGAGGCATCGATATCGGTGGGCTCCTCCTCGCGGCTCGACGGCGATTTCTCCGAGTCGGATACATCCCCGTCTCGGTCCTGCCTCCCCTCATCCTCTCCCTGTTTCTCCGCCTCTTCCTTTCCCCCTTCGTCGCTGGATTCCTCCGTGGCTGCTTCTTGCTCTTCAGAATCGGCTAAATCACCGGTCTCTTCCTTAAAAGTCTCCTCGTTCTCAGGAGCCTCCCCATCGGTTGCTTCTTCAGACGCTACACCATCGGTCTCAGCTTCAGCTGTCGCTTCGGCACCGGTCTCCAACTCTTCATCTGCCTCGTCGGGGCGGGCATTTGCCGCCGGCGCCTCGGCCGAATCGCCTTCAACAGTCACATCGTCCTCAGCCGTTGCTGATTCAGCTGGTTCTGGGATCCCATTAGAGGATGGAGACGACTGAGACGAATCGGTATCGGCGGTCTCCTCATCATCCTCTTCTCGTTTCTCCGTCTCTTCCCCTCCCTCCACAGCTTCAACATCCCCTTGCGGCTCCGCCTCCTCTATAGCTACTTCTTGCTCCTTGGCATCATTTGAACCATCAGTCTCCTCCTTGAGAGTTCTCTCGTCAGCGTCCGGTCCGGGACCTGCCTCGGGATCCTCTTCCTCAACCGCTGTCTCTTTAGCATGCGGCTCTTCGCCGCCTGGCATGTCCTCCGCTTTTTCGGGAGATGCGTCCTCGGCCGATTCAGACGGAGGGTCGTCCGACCCCGATTGATCGGAAGAGGCAGGCTCGTCCGGTGTTTCTTCTTCAGGCGCAGTTCGGCGCTGGAGCGCTTCGACGAGATCCGAATCTAGGTCATCCACCGAATCTAGCTCGCCGCGACGCGCCATCGTGTTGACGGCATTCACTACGTCCGCGACGGAGTCAAATCCTGCCGGGAGCTCAAAGCCATCCTCCTCGCTGCGCGCCTCTTCTTTTTCCTCGTCGGACTCTGCATCTGCGCGCTCTGCTTCTTCGTCTTCTTCCTCTGCAGTCGACGCGTCTGGAGCGGTTTTGCCTTCAGACGGGGCGTCCCAGCCACCTTCTTTCGCCTCCTCAATCGACGGCTCTTCAGATACAGAAGCCGTGGCCGGGGCCTCTGGTTCGTCGTCCAGATCCTCCTGTTTGGAGGCGTCCTCCGCCGCGGGATCGAACGTGGCTTCTTCCTCCGACGTGGAGCTGTCCTCCGACGCCGGGGGTGAGTCAGCTTCCTCCGGCTCTTCCTCATCCGTCGCCCAGTCTTCAACCGGCTCCTCAGAGGTTTTTTCGTCTGAAGACTCATCGGAGGACACCTCCGCCTGGATGGCTTCATCTGTTGAACGGAAGACCTCATCCAACGGCGGCGCGGTGGTCGTATCGGTCCCGTTCGTGGCTGCGCCGTTGGCTGCACGAGTGGCCGCATCGGTACCGTTCGTTCGGGCCGACGACTCTTCCTCAACTGCGACAGCGGCATACGGCTCGGGTGCCAGCAGATCGTCAAGCAGTCGTGTAGGAGCAGCTTCGTCGGACATGCAGCTACGTCAGTCCAATCAGTAAAGAATGATAGATCGTATCGGTACCTCCTACATTCCACCCATGCTGGTCGTCTCAGGCTGGATGAAGGCCATCTCGGCAGACAGGATCGTCAGGAAGGCGACGCCCAGTGCGATGATGATCGCTACGCCGGCCTGAATTCTCTGCACGGCGGCGTCGAGCCGCAGCTCGGTTTCCTGCTGGTAATAATCGGCCATCTGGCGCGCACTTTCCTGCACGCTTCCGGTCTCCTCGCCCGTCTTGAAGCGCGTGAGGGCCATGGACGTGAACACGCCGCTCGCCTCCATGGCGCGCACGAGGCTCGCGCCCTGCGCCGTCATCATCGGAATGGTGACGTTGCGGATGCGATACTCCATGTACCGGTTGCCGCAGGCCTCGGCGGCGATGCGAAGGACGCGCAGGTTGTCGCCCGCGCCCGAGTAGAGAATCGCAAAGACGCGGCAGAAAATCTCGATGTTGATCTTGTGCAATAAGCCTCCGACGATGGGTATTTTAATCATGTACTTATGGATATAGAATTTGCCAGTGGGCGTCTGCGCCCATAAAGCGAAGCCGCCGATCGGTGCAACTGTCCCGATGATGAGCCAGAGCCAGTTGCGGTCCAGCCAGTTGGCGGCGTCGAGCGAGAACTGCGTGGTCGGCGGAATGTAGACGTCCATCCCTTCGAAAAGACCCACCGTAGCCGGCACGATCCACCAGATAAACCATACCATGGCGGCAAGCATGCCGATGGTGGTGACGGCCGGCATAATCATCGTGCTCCGCACGCGCGACTTAAACTCGTCCTTGCGCTCCAGAAACCGGGCCGTCGATTCGTAGATCTCGGCCATATTCCCGCTCTTGGAGGCGATGCCGAGCATGTACGACGTAAACTTGCCGAGCTTGCCCTGCTGCTTCTGAAACGCCTTCTCGGCGTCCATTCCGCTCTTGAGATCCGACTTCAGGTCGCGAATGACCTGCTTGAGACTTGCTGAATTGACGTCGTTCACGAGCAGGCTCAGCACTTCGTCGAACGGCAGGTTCTCGCGCAGCAGGTTCGCCGCAAGACGCACAAACATGACGAGATCTGACTGGGGCGGCGTGCCCTTGAAGTCGAACCACCGCCGCCGCACGCTCACGACCTCCAGCCCCATGCCCTCGAGCGCCGACTCGACCTCGTCGGCCGAGAAGGCCATCTGCTCGCCGGTCTCTGTTTTCCCGTTCGGATGGCGAACCTTGTAGTAGAACGTGCGGCGCTTCTTCAGATCCGTGGCCTGAAAACCGTGCTCCTCGGCCAGGTCCTCAACTTTGCTGCGCGCCTTGCGCTTGGACGGTGCCATGACGGTGCCCTGCACGGGCTGACCGTTGGTCGCGGCGCCTTCGAATCGGTATTCACGAACAGCCATAATACCCTGCTAAACCGTTGATGAGTTGTCTCTTGGCGTGAGTGATATGCCTTTCCCTACTTGCTTCGCGTTGTCCTGCAGGATCCGTGCCGGATCGTCTCTGGCTCTCGCCTCACCCGCTCATCCGACACATCTTGAAACGAATCGCCCTTCTCTGGCGCTGAGCGGTCCTTTGCTCGCACCTGCCTCCCACCTCTCTGCAAACCCCTTATTTTCTAGACGAAACGATGATTACGTTTTGTAATCGTTCAGCGACCTGCTCGGGACAGTCACTCCTGACCGATCTGCTCTATGTCTTCGATGTCTCGCACCCCGACGTAGCCCTGCTGCCAGTAGCGCGGGTAGTAGGTGGTTCGATCGGTCGCCTCGAGGTAGGCAGACTGCCGCTCGTCGCGATCCGCAAGATCCTGTAGGCTTCCGCCCACAACGGCCATCGCTCCGATCAGCAGTGCGCAGAGAAGCCCACGGCCCCATGCAGAAACCGACAGGAAGCTGTCTCCGGGTGGAGTGCTCCGCTGGTATCGCCCCCAGGCCCATCCGCCGACGAGCACCAGCAGCACCTGACTCACGGGCATGACGATAACTCCGCTCACGAGCGCGTGCGCCGCCCCGGCCAGGAGGGCTGCGACGAGACTGACCCGCAACGCATTGGACCGCTCCGTGTCGTCAGTCGCCCGCTGGCGCTCGCGCTGCACCCACCGCCACCCGCCCCAGACAGCAAGGCCGGTCACGAGCCCCGCCGAAAGCACGCCCCACTCGGCCATCCACTGGAGAAGCGCGTTGTGGGGGTGCGCGCCCGGCACGAAGTTGAAGAGCGGCCATGAGAAATGCATGGGCCCTGCGCCCAGCCAGGGATGTGCGGCGACGAGCTCCAGGCAGGTCGCCCAGAAGTCGACGCGGCTCGACTGCCCCGCCTCGCCAAGCCGCTGGACAACCTGCGGGGCAGTCTCGCCCATGAGGTAGAACGCGAAAAAGTAGAGCACGCCGCCTCCGAGAACGGCAGCTCCCTGAATCTTGAGCCAGTTGTAGGCGCGCGACCGGAAGAGAAGTCCCACGCCCAGCGCCGCCACGCCGAGGGCAACCACGGTGCCGCGGACCTGCGAGGCAAAGACCAGCATCCACCAGAGGGCGGCCAGGCCAAACGCCGCGCCTCGCGCCCATCGCCACTGATGCGGAAGCATGAGCACCACGCCTGCGAGCAGCGGCAGCGTCCACGTCTGGTACTGATTGAAGTGGCGAATATTGGCGAAGCCCGAAACCGTCTCGCGCCCCACTTCTAGCCCGGGAAGCAGCACGTACGCGCCACGTACGCGCCATAGCTCGCGGTAAAATAGGCTGCATAGACTCCCGCGCTCGATGCTACGGTCCCAACAAGCCCCCATTCGATCGCACGCGGCGCGCGCCGCACCACGGAAGCCACGACGCCCGCTGCCACAACGAGCAGTCCCAGGTGGGCGACCTCCAGCAGCGCATAGAACGGAGCTGGGGCGAGCGCAGACGAGAGCGGTCCAAGTCCCAGCACGGCGCCCAGTCCCCACCGGCCGAGACGCGGAAGGCGAGTGAACGCCGACAGCCACTGCGTCCGAGCCGGGCGAGACGCCAGCAGGACGCCTCCGATGCTGAGGAGCAGCGCGACTTGCAGGAAGCGCCTTTCATTGTACGAATCTAGCGGGGGAACGAGCGACAGGCTGGGAACGACCAGGACATATGCGCCGATCAGTCCGACCAGCAGCAACGGCAAGCGTGCGCTCTTCCGAGCGTGCTCCCAAAGGTCGGAGATAGTGCCGGTGGCGGTCGCGTCGTGCATTTAGGGATGCCTTTCGATGCAAATGATCAAAGAAAAGGGCGACTCCTTGGTGGGAGCCGCCCTTTACCGTGTGCTGAGCCGAGGCTGCGGGTGTATTCGATCCGATTCAAAAATGCAGCTGGATTTACGAGTTGACGCTAATGTCGGAAACCTCTACTGGACTATCTTCATCCGGATCGACCGTTACAGTGACCGTAACATCACCGCTGTCTGAACCATCCGTACCGCAGTTGATTTCAGCGGTGTCGCCACTATCTTCTTCACTGATCGCGCATTCAGCATCATTTCCAGCTCCTGCTGCCGGAATTACGTCATCGTCGTAACCCGCGGCTTGAGCGACATCTTCTGCATCTTCGCTGAGGTCTA
>OBKM01001150.1_pt1 | contig 11207 bp, 16 predicted proteins | sample 1519691 | NCBI WGS metagenome assembly OBKM01 (sample SAMEA37050418, study PRJEB22526) | metagenome | biome: saline pan; feature: lake; material: water | place: Egypt | collected 2015 | depth 0.5 m
GAATCAGTATGAGCACTCAGTTCACCACGGCCGTCTCGAAGCCGTCGGCGGTCACCGACACGCCGGCGGCACACACCGCGTGCTCGAACGCGTGGTCGTACAGTTCACGGGCCGCGCTTCCTGCGTCGTCCGCGACCAGCTCGAACGGCTCCGGACTGTCGCGCTCGTAGGTCGCGACCAGCGTCGGCTCGTCGACCACCTCGACCAGGAGTGCATCCCGGCGGACGATGCCGACGGCCGCGTGGCGGTCACCCCCGTCGCCGGGGACGCCGGCGATGCCGGCAATGCGGGGGGTATCGTACTCGTCGCGCTCGAAGTCGAGCGCGAGCAACCCCGTGGCGAGTGCGTCCCGGGCGGGGTACCCGAGCGCGAGTTTCTCGGCAACCGGGTCGACGTGTGAGCCGTTACCGAGTACCGTCCCCCGGTCGGTCGTGCGGAGGCAGTTGTACGCGATGTAGGGGTTGTCGGTCTCGGGTGCGTCGGCCGTCGGACCGACAGTGACCCGACCATCGCCCTCGCGTGCCTCCCTGTTGGGAAACGAGCGCGAGGAGACCCGGTACGCGCCGACCGTCGGCGCGACGACGAGGAATCGTCCGACGTACATACCGGTCGTTCTGCCGCCGCGGGGATGTAGGTGTCGCTACTGCGTTCCGAACGCGCGATCGCCCGCATCGCCAAGGCCCGGGACGATGAACCCGTTCTCGTCGAGGTGGTCGTCGACGGCGACCGTCACCAGTTCCACCTCGGGGTAGCTCTCGGCGACACGCCGGAGCCCCTCGGGGGCACTGACAACAGAGAGTGCGACTGTCTGTGCCGGCCTGACGCCGTCGAGAACCGCATCGAGGGCTGCGACCATCGTCGACCCGGTGGCGAGCATCGGGTCGGCGACGACGACGGTATCCGACGGGCGGATCTCTGGGAGCTTGACGTACTCGACGTGGACGGGAAACCCGCCGTTCTCGTCGCGGCCGGCCTCCTCGTCGCGACTCGCCGAAAGCGCACCCTGGCGCGCGTGTGGCACCGCGTCGACGAGCCCTTCGACGAACGGGATGGCCGCCCGGAGCACGGCGACGAAGACGATATCGTCGGTCACGCGCTGGCCGGTCGCCGTCGCCAGCGGCGTCTCCACCGGCACGGGTTCCCCATCGAGGTACACGTCACCGAGGGTGTACCCACAGGCCCGCCCCAGGCGGACGAGTTCACGGCGAAAGGTTGTGGAGTCGGTCTCGACATCCCGAAGTGTGGTGAGGGCGTGTTGCGCGAGCGGGCTGGCGAGCACCCGGGCGTTGCCCTCCTGTTCGAGCGTCATACGCGTGGGTGCGGGCGACACCACTATAATACCGGCGACAACGCACCGCTCCGTGGGCGACAGCGTTTTTATACCGGCGGACCTACGTGCCCTGCCAGAAGAGTCCATGTCCGAGATGGATACCGCCGAGATGGAAGAGAGCGTGTCCGGGTTCAAGTACCGCGGCGGCTGGGTCGGCGTCGTCGAGCTGGGCGAGCGTATCACACACGCCCTGGAGGAACTCGCCGACGAGCACGACGTCGACGAGACCGCACTCGAGGAGTTCGACGACTGGCGGCCAAAGAGCCACGAGCGCCTCGACGACGAGGTCAACGAGAAGACCGCCCAGCAGGCCCACCTCGGGGAGGGCAAGGGCGAACAGGCCGGCAAGGAGCCCGACGAGGACCTCCAGACCGCCGGCGAGAAGCTCGCAGAGTCCTACGAGAACCCCGACGAGGCCGTCGACAAGTGGGAGGAGAGTCTCGGCTACGTCGCCCGTGCGGCGGATTCGGCCGGGCGCAAGGCCATCCGCAAGGTCGAGGATACCGTCTACCAGACGGTGATGACCCGCGTCTCGCCGTACTACTTCGACAACGAGCTCGTCAGCGCGAACATCCAGCGGGTCTCGGCCGGTGACCGCCCCGAGTACGTCTTCGAGGTCAACGTCAACGACGACGACCTGAAGACACGCGTCTCCAACCGCCTCGCCGACTACGAGAGCGACGTCGACCGCTGGCACGTCAACACCGAGAAGACGACCGAGTCGGCCAAGCTCGTCGAGGGCGTTGTCCCCCCCGACGAGGACGACGACACCGGCGCCGAGACGACCTGAGCAGCCACAACGGCCAAGAGAGTCGACCCTGTAGGAGCCCACATGAGCGACGAACCCGACGTTCCTGTCACCTGTCCGGAGTGTGAGACGACAACCCGCGTTCCCATCTCGGAGGTAGGTGACAGCGTCGACCGCCACAACGAGCAGTTACACGACGGCGAGGCGGTTGCCGAGGTCGACCCCGACATCGCCGAGCAGCTACAGGACCTCGTCGCCGAGGACCTCGGACTGCTGTGAGCGGGCGCCCGTCGGCCAGTGAGTCTTGCGAGTCATTCCGGTATCGACCGCTCGATGATGGGCGGTCGTACCGGTACACAGTCGCATTAATGACGACCGCATAGACGGCCTCCTGGTCACGAAACGGTGGGTTCCCGGTACTCAAGCAGACGTATGGACGGTGTTCGTGAGGCCCCAGCAGATCCGGACCTTTCACGACAGTTCCCCGGGCGTATGGCTGGTCCGTCATTCGTTTGAGTCACCGTAGTAATCGTCTGTTGTTGACGAGGAACTTGCAGCCTGCTGTGCTGCGTACGAGGCGAGTCGTTCGTCCTCTGCAATCGCCCAGTACCGTCCACGATGTCGTACCAGTCCTCGCTCTTCCAGGCGTGACAGAACGACACCAACGCTTCCACGGGGAATATCCGTCGCTTCATGAATCTCGGCCTGGGTGAATGCTTGCTCGTCGTTAGTCGACAGAAAGGAGAGAATCGTGTGAGGCTGTGTCCCCTCCTTGATATCGAGGACATCTTCAGGCTCATCCTCGAATCGGTCGATGTTGATCGGCATATGTAATATTCCGTTATAGATCGTAATAAGCCGTTCGGTGGCCGGTGTATACACCGGCTACTGACCGTTGAACGATACGTTAGCTATGAATGAGATCACCGTCACTCGACTGCTGAGTTCAACCTCTGTACGTTGCACAGCACGATCCCTCAATTCCGAGAGAGATGCCGCTGTTTTACTGTCTTCGGTAGGGCCCTCGACGAGTATCGACGTGTCGAGACAGTTCATCGGCGCTTGTCCATCGCGGTCTCCGGTTCGTCCCGGTATCCCCTGACTTCCTCGTCGAGGCCGGTGTCTGCCCACGACCCGAACCGCTTCATCCTGTCAGTCTCGTTCCCGGCGAGTCGCTGGACGACATCGCTGAGGCTCTCGTCGTCGCGTTTGAGTGCTTTCAGGCTCTCGTAGGCCTCCGTGGGGCTGATCGTCGTCGTAGGCATCCGTACACGCTACGTGCACGCGGTAGTTGATTTTTCGGCTCGGTCTCCGGCGGCAGTCCGAGCACGCGCGGGGGTCCGGCGGCGTAGCGGCAGAACATCACGCGTGCGCGGTGTTTTTGTCCGGTGGCCCCCTCGACGGGGTATGGACCCGCGGGACACGGTCACCGAGTACTACGACGCGCTCCGGGCGGGCGAGCCCCTGGAACCGTTTTTCGCCGCGGAGGCGGCGGGCGAGACGTTCGTGAAGTTCGGCATCTCGGAGTCACTGGTCGGGGTCGGGGAGATACGCGAGGGGCTCCGGTCACAGACGGCGACGACGACCGACTGGGCGGTCGAAAGCGAGGCGTTGCGGGTCTGTGAGCGCGACAGTCACGCCTGGTTCAGCGACCGGGTGGCGATGGGCTGGACCGACACCGAGGCCCGGGTGCGCTACGAGTTCGACACCCGCTGGAGCGGCACCCTCGCGCGTGCCGACGGCTGGCAGTTCGTCGGGATGCACGTCAGTACCGCAGACCGGCTGTGAGTCGGCGGGACTCGACACCGGTCCCGGTCGTGGCCCGCATATATCCGGGACCGGCGCTTATACGTGCGGAGTCGAAGACAGCGGTAGATGAGCGAGTGGACCGCGGTCGGGGCGCTCGCGGTCGTGGCGGTCGCCATCCCAGCGTCGATGATGGCGGTATCGTGGCTCCTGCGGCCGAGCGTCCCCGAACAGGGCAAACGCGCCACCTACGAGAGCGGCGAGGTGCCGACCGGCAGCAGCCGCGGGGGCCGGTTCGACGCCCAGTACTACACGGTCGCCCTGCTGTTTGTCGTGTTCAGCGTCGAGGTACTGTTCATCGTCCCGTGGGCAGTCGTCTTCGAGGACGCCGTCGGGACGCTCGGTCTCGCGGCGGCACTCGCCCCGATGGTGGCGTTCGTCGGGCTCCTCGTGCTCGGGTTGGCGTGGGCCTGGCGCACGGGAGCCATCCGATGGGTCGAACCGACAACAGATGAGTGACAGACACCCCCCAACGGCACGGGACGGCGACCGCACGCGAGGGTCGAGAGGTGACCGACACAACTCCCGGCTCCGCGAGGCGTTCGGGTCGATACCCGTCATCACGACCAAGCTCGACGCGTTCATGGACTGGGTGCGCGGGCACTCGATGTTCGTTCTCCAGTTCGGGATCGCCTGTTGCAGCATCGAGATGATGCACAGCTACGCGACAAAGCACGACCTCGACCGGTTCGGGGCTGGCGTGCCCCGGGCATCGCCCCGGCAGGCCGACGTGCTCATCGTCCCCGGGACGATCGTCTCGAAGTTCGCCCCCCGGCTGAAGCGGCTCTACGACCAGATGCCCGAGCCGAAGTTCGTCGTGTCGATGGGCTCGTGCACCATCTCGGGTGGCCCCTTCCGGGACGGCTACAACGTGCTCAAGGGTGTCGAGGAGCTGTTGCCCGTCGACATCCACGTGCCGGGCTGTCCACCACGGCCGGAGGCGCTTGTCTACGGCGTGCTCAAGCTCCAGGAGCGGGTTCGTGCCGGCGAGCGGTCGCCGGTGACGGTCACCTCCTACGAACTCGAAGCGTTTGGCGACCTGGAGTCGGACGCGCTTGTACAGCACCTGGCAAGCGAGATCGACGAGGACGACCTCGTCGTGCGGTACGACTGGGCAGACCCGTGAGCGAGACCACCGCCGGAACCGAGGCCGACGGCGTCGACTACGACGCGCTGGCGGCGCTACTCGACGGCGTCCTCGACCGCGAGCACCACGGTAACTGCGAGGCGTTCGTCGTCCGGCCCGACGAGGTGGCGGCGACGCTCTCGACACTCCGCGAGGCGGGGTTCGACCATCTCTCGCTCGTGACCGCACAGGAGTACCGCGACCGGTACGAGTCCATCTACCACCTCAAGAGGTACGCCGACCCGACCGAGGAGGTGGCCGTCGTCGTGCCGACACCACGGGACACGCCACAGAGTGAGAGCGCGGCCGGCGTGTTCGAGACCGCGGACTGGCACGAGCGGGAGGCCTACGACCTCGTCGGCATCGAGTACGAGGGCCACCCCGACCTGCGGCGCATCCTGCTCCCGGAAACCTGGCAGGGGCACCCGCTCGGCCTCGACGACAACCAGGACCAGCCACAGATCGTGCCGCTGCGCGAGCACGAGAACCCCGTGGCCGACGGCGACGGGACCGACACGATGTTCGTCAACGTCGGACCACACCACCCCGCGACACACGGCGTGTTGCACCTGGAGACGGTGCTCGACGGCGAGCGGGTCGTCGATGTCGAGCCGGATATCGGCTATCTCCACCGCTGTGAGGAGCAGCTCTGTCAGGAGTCGACCTACCGCCACCAGATAATGCCGTACCCCGACCGGTGGGACTACGTCTCGGCCGGCCTGCTCAACGAGTGGGCCTACGCCCGCGCAATCGAGGACCTCGCGGCCATCGAGGTGCCGGCCTACGCGCAGGTGCTCCGGACGATGGGCGCGGAACTGTGCCGCATCTGTGCCCACCTGCTCGCGGTCGGGACGTTCGCGCTCGATATCTACGGTGACTTCACCGCGACGTTCATGTACGCGATTACCGACCGCGAGCGGGTCCAGACGTTGCTGGAGGAGCTGACCGGCCAGCGGCTGATGTTCAACTACTTCCGGCTCGGCGGTGTCGCCTGGGACCTGCCCGAGCCCCGCGAGGAGTTCCTCGAGGACGTGCGCCGCGTGGCCGCCGGGATTCCCGACCGCGTCGCGGAGTATCACGACCTGCTGACGGGAAACGAGCTGTTCCGGATGCGGGTGGTGGAGACGGGTGAACTCCCGCCGGCGACCGCGAGGGAGTACGGCTGTACCGGCCCGGTCGCCCGGGGGTCGGGGATCGACTACGACCTCCGCCGGGACGACCCGTACGGCTACTACGACCGGCTGGACTGGGATGTCGTCACCGAGGACGGCTGTGACAACCTCGCGCGGGTGCTCGTCCGCCTGGGCGAACTGGAACAATCCGCCCGCATCGTCGAGCAGTGTGTCGACCTGCTCGCGGAGTGGCCCGCGGACGAGCGGACCGTCCAGTCGGCGGTTCCGCGGACGGTCAGGCCCGACCCCGGCGAGACGTACCGGGCGGTCGAGGGCGCGAAGGGCGAACTCGGGGTCTACATCCGGTCTGACGGGACAGACCAGCCCGCGCGGTTCAAGATCCGTAGCCCGGCCTTCTCCAACCTGCAGGCACTGGAGGTGCTCGCGGAGGGGGAGTACGTCGCCGACATGATCGCGGCACTCGGCAGTCTCGACATCGTGCTCGGGGAGGTGGACCGGTGACGCTCCCGACGGCCGTCGAGGGAACGGTGCCCGGCGGCGAGGCCCTCGCGGCGTTCGTCGCGGCGGCGCTCGTCGGGACCATCGCCATCGCGAACGCCGCCCTCGCCGGGCCGTGGGCGAAACGCAAGCTGACCGCCGCGTTCACCGACCGGGTCGCAATCGACAAGCTCGGCCCGCTCGGCATCGGCATCGTCGTCCCGGACGCGATACGGCTCCTCTCGAAGGAACGTATCGTGCCCGAGGGGGTCGACCGACCGGCCTGGGACCTCGCGCCGCTCGTGCTCGTGTTCTCCGCACTGCTCGGGTTCGCCGTTATCCCGATGGGGAGTGGCATCCACCTCGCCGACCCCGAGGTGGGGTTGCTCTTCGTGTTCGCGGTCAGTTCACTCGCCCCGGTCGGGCTGGTGATGGCCGGCTACGCCTCGAACAACAAGTACTCGCTGCTGGGCGGGTTGCGAGCGGTCGCCCAGGCGATCGCCTACGAGATCCCGCTCGTGCTCGCGGGGCTCTCTGTCGTGCTCTATGCCGGCTCGCTCCGGATGAGCGAGATCGTCGCCGCACAGGCTGGCTCACTCGTCTCGGTCGGCCCGCTGTCGGTGCCGGCGTGGTTCGCCCTCGTCAACCCGTTCGCGTTCGTGCTGTTTGCCGCGGCAGTCCTCGTCGAGGTCGGCCGCAACCCGTTCGACACGCCCGAGGCCCCGACCGAGATTGTCGCCGGCTACCAGACCGAGTACTCGTCGGTGGATTTCGTGCTCGTCTACCTCGGCGAGTTCCTCCACATCTTCCTCGGCGGAGCACTCCTCGCCACGCTCTTTCTCGGCGGGCCGGCCGGCCCGGTGTTGCCGGGATTCGTCTGGTTTCTCCTGAAGGTGTGGGCGGTGTTTCTGTTCACGCAGTGGCTCCGCGCGGCGGTCCCGCGGGCGCGTGTCGACCAGGTCGTCAGGTTCGGCTGGACGGCGCTGCTCGCGGGGGCACTCGCAAACCTCTTTGTGACCGCCACAGTAGTCGGGGTGACAGCGTGATCGGCGTTCTCGAGAGCATGGCGACGACGATGAAACACGCCCTGAGCGGCGAGACCTTCACCGTCGCCTACCCCGAGGAGGAGCCCGAGGTCTCCCCCCGGTTTCGCGGCGTCCACAGGTTCAGCCGGGAGCGGTGTATCTGGTGTCGCCAGTGCGAGTCTGTCTGTCCGAACAACACGATACAGATCGTGACCGGCGAGGGGCGCACGGGCGAGCAGTACACCCTCCAGATCGGCCAGTGCCTGTACTGTCGGCTCTGCGAGGAGGTCTGCCCGGTCGAGGCGATTGTGCTGACGCGGAACTTCGAGGTCGTCGCCGACACCAGAGCGGAGTTGGCCTACGACGAGGACGAACTCGGGGCGGTCTCCTGGTACGACGAGGATATCGACCCGCTGGCGGCGCGGGAACCGGATCGGGAGGCCCGGGACGGCGATGTCGACTACCGGTGAGCCCGGTACAGGAGGTCGTAGCGGTGCCCGACGTACGAGAGCCGGCCCGCGGCGAGTTGCTCGCGGCGGGTCGCGAGCCAGTCCTCGACGGCGGGCACCGACGACGACGGGACCGACTCCTCGACGAAACCGAGCAGACAGCCGAGGAAGTAGCGCTCGTCACCCGGATAGCGGCCGTCGCGGGGGTGGACAACCGCGTCGGCACCGTCGACGGCGAGCAGTGACCCGGGTCTGGCGCGAAACGCCTCGATGAGGTGTCGACCGGCACGGGCATCCCGGTCGGGGTCGGCGTCGATCGCGTCGTGATAGGCCTGCCGGACCGCCTCGTCGGCGGGGTGGTCCGGCTGGAAGAGCGTCACCCCGTCGAAGGTGAGCGGGCAGTACACCAGCCCACCCGGAGCGGTCGCCGCCGTCAGGGCATCGATGGCCGACTCCATGTCGACCAGGTCCATGAACTGCTGTGCGACGACGAGGTCGTGACTCCGTGCCTGCAGACGGTCGAGGGCGTCACCGGCCTCGAACGCGAACCGAAACTCCCCGACAGCGCCACCCGTGTCGGTGTCGACGGCGTCGTGCCCGCGGTACCGGAGTTCGGCCGGGCGGGTCCGCCGGGCGTGTGCAACGAGTGTCGGCGAGAGCTCGACCCCGTGGTAGCTGCCCGCCCGGAGTCCCGCGTCGACGAGCCACGGCACGGCCGCGCCCGCGCCACTGCCCGCCTCGCCGATTGTCGGCGCGTCCGGCAGGGCGTCGAGCAGTTCGGCACCGACCCGTCGGGAGCGCGAGCGCTCGTCGACGCTGCGCTTGGATTCGAGGTACCGGACGTGGGCGTGGTTCATAGCTCGGTCTCGTGGCTCGCCCGCGCGAGGTCGTCCTCCCAGATACGGACCTGCAGGCTGTCGACGCGGTCAGCCGAGAGCTTCTCGCGGACGCGGTCGGAGAGAACGCGGGCGAACCGCTCGACGCTCGGGTTCTCGCCCGCGAACTCCGGCAGGTCGTTGAGCACCGCGTCGCGGTACCGCCGCTCGATGTCGTCGAGCAGGTCGACGAGGTCGTTTATGTTCACGAGGTAGTTGTACTCGCCCAGCGAGTCACCGGCGAGAAGGAGCTCGACGGTGAATCGGTGGCTGTGAACCTCCCCCTCCGGCGGCTCCGGGTCCGGAACCGTGAGGTAATGCTGTGCGACGAACGACCGCTCGACGAGCAGTTCGAACCTGTCGTTGTCTCGGGTGGTGCGTGACATCAGTACGAGAGCAGAACCTGGACGGTGTCGCCGTCGGCCGCGTCGAGTCGGGCGTAGGCGTCACCGGCCCGTTCGAACGGGATAGTGTCTGTTATCAGTGCCTCGTGGTCGAGGCGCCGGAGGCTGTCGACGGTCGTCCGGGTGCGGCGCGCTTTCGACCACCGGCCGCGGAGCTCGGGGTCGATGGTGCTGACCTGGCTGGAGCGGATCTCGATGCGGTCGCGGTGAAAGGATCCGCCGAGATCGAGCCGTGACCGCTTGGAGCCGTACCAGGACCCGACGACGATGCGGCCGTCGAACCCGACCACGTCGATGGCATCGTCGAGGACACTCGGTTGGCCCGAGAGCTCGTAGGCCAGGTCCGCGGGCGGGTGAGAGCCGTCAGCACCGAACAGGGCATCGAGCTCGTCGGGCGAGATCGCGCGGTCCGCGCCGAACGACCGCGCCAGTTCCCGCCGGGCGGCGACCGGTTCGACCACCACGAGCGAGTCGAGCGGGTAGTCCGCGAGCAACCGGGTCGTGCAGAGACCGATGACACCGGCCCCGAACACGACGACCCGCTCGCCGATGCGCGGAGCCCCGTCGAGCAGGAAGTTCGTCGCCGTCTCGGCCGACGGGAACAGCGCGCCCGCCCGGCGGCCGACCTCCGGCGGCAGTGCGACGAGATGGTCCGTCGAGACACTGAATCGCGTCTGATGGGGATGGAAGGCGACCACCTCGCGGCCGACCCACTCGCCGGCGTCCGCGCCGGCATCGACGACCGTTCCGGTGACTGCGTAGCCGTACTGCAGGGGATACGAGAGGTCGCCGTCGAGTGTCTCCAGTGACGAGTCGGCGGCGATACCGGACGGCGCCTGGCCGCGGTAGACGAGCAACTCCGTGCCCGAGCTGATTGCCGACAGGGTCGCCTCGACGACCACCTCATCCGCCGCGGGGTCGGGCTCCTCGACGGGCTGGAGCGAGATCTCTCGTTCGTCCGTGAACACGAGCGCGCGCTCAGTCATCCGTCGCGTGCTGGTGTGGCGTCCCCGCCCGGTGGACGCGTAACCCCCGCTCCCGGCAGTGTTCGAGCGCCTCCTTTGCCTGCCAGCCGGCCTCGTGTGCGGTCTGCCCCGAGCCGATACCGACCTGGTACTCGACACCCGTCTGGTCGTGGACGTACCCCACGATGTCGTCGAACGCCCCGTCACTCAGCGAGGGACAGACGGCGATCATGTTGTCACCGCCGACGAACTGGCTGATGCTGTCGTACCGCGACTGGAGCTGGCGCTTGAGCACGAGCATCGACTCCTGAATCGCGAGGTCGGCCCTCGCGGCGTTTTCCGTGTCGGTGAACGACTGCGTCACGTCGACAATATCGAAGTGCGCGACCGTCAGCCGGCCGGGCGAGTCACTCAGGTTCGCACCGCTGAGCACCTCCCGCCTGTCGGGGTCCTGTGCGCTCCCGGCGGCCTGGAGCTGCTGGCTCGCGAGCGCGACCGCGCGAACCGGGGTCTCTGCCTCGCCGACACCGACACTGACCGTTATCGGGTACCGGTTGCGGATGCGCTCCTGGAACCGCTCGTACTCCCCGAGGTCGATCTGGTTGGTGATACCGAGCATGTTGTCGAACCGGTTGAAAAACGAGTAGCCGTCACTCCGGCCGACGAAGTCGGCGAAATCGGCGTACAGCCGGGCCTGCAACGCCTGCAGGTCCGTCTCCCGTCGTGGCGTCGGCTCGACCGTCCAGGGTCCGTAATCGTCGAGTTGAACAACCGCAGTGCGAACGCTCTCTGATGGTGTTGTCACGGCTACCCAGTTTGAAGGCCCGGGGAAACTAAAAGGTATCCTTGTATCGTGGGCGAGTATTTAA
>OBKM01001151.1_pt1 | contig 11191 bp, 15 predicted proteins | sample 1519691 | NCBI WGS metagenome assembly OBKM01 (sample SAMEA37050418, study PRJEB22526) | metagenome | biome: saline pan; feature: lake; material: water | place: Egypt | collected 2015 | depth 0.5 m
GCTTCTCGCCCGCGCGGAGCCCCTTCTCCTGATACGGGAGGTCGTCGCCGATGGCGGAGCCGGCCGCCCAGAACCGGGCGGCGTCGACCGGGTACTTCTCGAGGACCTCGTCGGGCGCGACGATGTTCCCCTTCGACTTCGACATCTTCTCTCGGTTCTGATCGAGCACCATCCCGTTGATCATCGTCGACTCGAACGGCACCTCGCCGGTGTGTTCGTAACACTTGATGACGGTGTGGAACAGCCAGAAGGAGATGATGTCGTGTCCTTGTGGCCGGACGTCCATCGGATAGATCTCCGGTCGCTCCATCGTGAACGCCTCGGCGTCGTCGTCCCAGTCCCAGCCCGCGTTGATGAGGGGGGTCAGCGAGGAGGTCGCCCACGTGTCCAAGACGTCGTCTTCGGGGACGAACTCGTCGGCGCCACAGTCGGGACAGGCGTCGACCGGCGGGTCGTCCGAGAGCGGATCGACGGGGAGATCCGCCTTCTCAGCGAGGATTTCGCGGTCGCAGTCGGCGCAGTACCAGACTGGGAACGGAATCCCGGAGGACCGCTGTCGGGAGATGAGCCAGTCCCACTGCAGCCCCTCCACCCAGTGTTTGTACCGGGTGAACATCTTCTCGGGGAACCACTCCATCTCGCGGCCGGCCCGGAGGTACTCCTCGCGTTTGTCGAGCACCTCGACGTACCACTGCTCCGTGACGAGGAACTCGACGCTCGTGTTGCACCGCTCGTGAACGTTGACGGAGTGGGATATCTCCCAGCGGTCCAGCAGCGCGCCGGCGTCGTCGAGGTCGGCGACGATGGCTTCGCGGGCCTCGGCAGCGGAGAGCCCCTCGTACTCGCCGGCGACATCGGTCATGTGTGCGGATTCGTCGATGGCGACACGCAAGTCTAGGTCGTGTGCCTGGTACCACTCGATGTCGTTCTGGTCGCCGAACGTACAACACATCACGATCCCGGAGCCGGTGTCCATGTCGACGCGGTCGTCGGCGATGATCGGCACCTCGTGACCGAACAACGGGACCTCGGCGCGCTCGCCCACGAGGTGCTGGTTCTCGTCGTCGTCCGGATGCACGAAGACGGCCACACAGGCGGGGAGCAGCTCGGGACGCGTGGTGGAGATTCTGAACGATGCGCCGTCGACGACGCCGAACTCGATGTCGTGGAAGTGCGAGTCGCGCTCGTCGTCTTCCGTCTCGACCTGCGAGATCGCCGTCTCGCACTCGGGACACCAGATCGCTGGGGCCTCTTGGCGGTACTCGCGACCCTTCTCGTAGAGGTCGATAAAGGAGAGCTGTGAGGTCCGCTGAACGGCCGGCGAGATCGTCCGGTAGGTGTTCGTCCAGTCGATCGAGAGGCCGACGCCCTGCATCTTCTCGGTGAACTCGTCTTCGTATCGCTTGCACACCTCCCGTGTCTTCTTTTGGAACTCGCGGCGCTCAAACTCTTGGTGTCGGATATCGAGTTCGCGCTCGGCCAGCCGCTCGGAGGCGATTCCGTTGTCGTCGTAGCCGAACGGGTAGAACACCTCGCTATCGTGCATGCGGTGGAACCGTGCGACGATGTCCTGGAGGATCGAACCGTATACGTGGCCCCAGTGGAGGCTGCCGGATACGGTCGGCGGCGGGGTGTCGATGGAGAACGCGGTGTTCGGATCGACCGGGTCGTCGGGGTAGGCGTACGTCTCCTCGTCGACCCATCGCCGCTGCCAACGCGGCTCGGCGGTGTCGGGGTCGTACTCACCACTGGGCATTTCACGCTCACGTTCCGGCGGTTCCCCCTTAACGGCCTCGGTTGTGCGGGAAGAGATAGGGAGCGGGTGCGGGGGCTACACCGTGTCGTTAGGGTCGTGTTCGGCCGCCATTCGCGACGCCTCCGCGGCGAACCGTTCGACCTCGTCGGCGGGGCTCTCTCCCAGCGCGCTCTCGTCGACGTCGCGAGCGGCCGTGATCCCGCCACCGGTGACGAGACGCTGTTCGGCCAGCTCTTTCGTGTGCATCCGCGTTCCGTCCTCCGTGGCGTACGTGAGCCGAACGAGCCCCTTCGAGTCGAACTGCCGATCGACGAGCCAGACCGTGGTCATGGGTGCAGATCGGTCGCTGCGACGCATAAAAAGGACGGTCGGGCGTCGTCACCGCTTTGTACCGCCTCGTCGAAGGAAGTTCATGCGCGTGAAATTCGACCGGGACACCTGCATCGGGATGTTTCAGTGTGTCGCAGAGTGGGACGGGTTCGAGAAGGACATGAACGACGGGAAAGCCGACCTCGTTGGCGGCGAGGAGGAGACCGAGGACGTGTTCGTCGTCGACGTTCCGGACGGCGAGGAGTTAGACGCGAAGTTCGCCGCGCGGGTCTGTCCGGTCGACGCGATCGAGGTGTACGACGACGACGGCGAGCAGATCGTATAAGCCGGCCCGTAGTCACGGGGCGGAATCGTTCCGCTGCTATCAGTGGCTCTCGTCTCTATCGTCCCAGTCGTACGCGGTGAGTTCGTCGGCCGACAGCGGCCGTCGGTGGCTCAGTGTATAGGCGTCGACCGCGTCTTGGAGCCATGCTGGTCGCCACCAGCGCCGGTCGGGGTTTGCAACCGACGTGACGTAGCGGGTCCCGAGGAAGAACCCGAGTGCGAACGCGTGCCCGGTGAAGTAGACGATGAACAGCCCGACCCACGGCTCTGCGATCATCGGCTCGGCTCCTCCGCTGTCGCGGTTTCCTCAGCGAGTTCATCTCCCTCACCGGTCCTATCGTCCGCGCTTCCCTCGCGGCTCCTATCGCCTTCCGCTTCGTCGTACAGTCCCGCGGCCGGATCGACGGACGTGGGGCGACCGACGACCCGGTTGAACGCATCGACCGGCTCTTGAGCCCAGGTCGGACGGTCCGTGTTCCGGACGATGCCGCTCGTCCGTTCCACGTGTCGAGCACCGGTGTAGAAACCGGCGACGACCACGACACAGAGGAAGAGGACCGCTGCCCCGATCGAAAAGTATGCCAACATAGTTCGTTTCGCTTGCAGTGGCTTACCGTCCAGAGTATATAACTCTCACTCGCCGTTCGAAGGGGTTTCAGAGCCTCTCAGCGAGATCCTCGGCGAAGTACGTGATTATCAGGTCGGCACCGGCGCGTTTCAGCGAAAGCAGCGATTCGTGGGCGGTCGCCTCCAGATCGAGCCACCCCTTCTCCGCGGCCGCGTGTAGCATCGCGTACTCGCCGGAGACGTTGTACGCGGCGATCGGGTGCTCGAACTCCGCGCGGAGGTCCGCGACGACGTCGAGATACGGGAGCCCGGGCTTGACCATCAGCACGTCGGCGCCCTCCTCGGCGTCGATGCGGGCCTCTCGGAGCGCCTCCCTTCGGTTCGCCGGGTCCATCTGGTAGTGTCTGCGATCGCCGAACGCGGGGGCACCGTCCGCCGCGTCGCGGAACGGACCGTAAAAGGAGGACTCGTACTTCGCTGCGTAGCTCATCAGGGCAACGTCCTCGTGACCGGCGGCGTCGAGCGCCTCGCGGATGGCTCGGACCTGCCCGTCCGTCATCGCCGAGGGGGCAACCATCTCCGCGCCCGCGTCCGCCTGCGAGACGGCGGTCGCCGCGAGCAGCTCGAGGGTCTCGTCGTTTTTCACCGTGAGCGTCGGGTCGTCTTCCGCGTCCGCCTCGATCACGCCGCAGTGACCGTGGTCCGTGTACTCACAGAGACAGACGTCACCGATCACGTACGCGTCGGTCTCGGCGGTGATCCGTCGGATCGCGCGCTGGACGACGCCGTCGGCGGCGTACGCGCAGCTTCCCTCGGCGTCTTTCGACTCGGGGATCCCGAAGAGAATGACGGCCTCGACGCCCGTCTCGCGGATCGCTTCGACCCGCGCGACGGCCTCGTCGACGGGAACGCGCTCGTGGCCCGGCATCGTCTCGATCGGCACGCGCTCGTCGGTCGTCGCGTCGACGAAGACGGGCGCGACCAGGTCCGACGCCGACAGCGACGTCTCGCTGACGAGCGAACGAACCCCGTCGGTCCGGAGTCGTCGCGGCCGGTCGGTGGGGTGCATACCGACCCGTTGGCTCCGGGGCGTCTTTTATGATTCGTCACGAAGGAGCGGTTGACGGCACCGGCGCCAGATCCGTCACTCTGAGGATTCGATATCGATTCGGTCGCGGAGCGAGGCGAGTTCGTCCGAGTCGGCGAGTTCCTCGATGCGCGCTTTGAAATGCTCCTCACAGAGGCCGACGACCACGCCGCTCTGCTCGGCCTCGTACGCGGCCTCCCGCTCGCAGTAGTGACACCGCATAGGCGACACTCGGTCGGGGGAGGGCTTAATCCTGTTCGTCGATCGGGAGAGTCAGGGCCGGCTCCGTGGCCCGATCACGGCGCGTCGACTGGAGCCGGAAGCCGCTCACGGATCGGTTCGAACATCTCTGCGGGTACCCCGGCCTCGCCGAGGGTCCGTTCGTGCGCGTCCGATCCGCCGGTCGACAGGAGGTCGGCTTCGGCGGCGACCGTTCCGATCCGCGTTTCGTCGACCGCGCGCCCGTACGGGTAGAAGCGCTCGATCGCGTCCAACTCCCGAGCAACGTCCAGCGCGGCGTCGACGTCGTCGTATCGGAATGGGTGCGCCAGCCCGACGATCGAACAGGCGTCACGGAGGAGTTCGACGCCGCGGTCCAGATCGGTCACCTCGCGGGCGACGTAGCAGGGGCCGTCGTCGCCGATCAGCTCGTCGAACGCGCCGGCGTAGTCGTACGGCGCCGCGGATTCGTCGATCGCGCGGGCGACGTGCGGGCGGCCGATCCCGGGACCGGGCTCGATCGCGAGGTCGACTCTGAGACGCTCCTCGACTCGCTCGACGATCGCGGCCCCGCGCCGTTCGCGGTCGGCCTGAAGCCGCTCGAGCTCGGCGTCGAGCGCGTCGGTGTGTTCGACCGCGTAACCGAGCAGATCGAGCCGCTCGAAGCCGGCGTCGACGCGGAGTTCGATCCCACGGATCACTCGGATCCCGTCGCGGTCGACGACGGGCGCCGTGAGGTCGGGGTGAATCCTGTCGTGGTCGGTGATCGCGACCCAGTCGAGGCCGGCGTCGCGGGCGACGGCGGGGACCTCCGAGAGCGTCATCACGCCGTCGGAGACGGTCGTGTGAACGTGAAGGTCTGCGACGGGGGGAGCAGTGCCGGGGGAGTCCGGATCCATACGGTTCCTTCGGTGACCACGCACTAAGCGACGGCGGTCGACGAGCGGGACAGGGGCGGCGCGAGGTGTGTGAGCGGCCGATGATGAAGCCGAACGGCTCGAGGCCGACACAGACCGACGGCCGACTCACCGATACGATATAAGGCAATATAAGGTGTTCACCCCGACTAAGGTTGTGCATGGACAATCATTAAGAACCGTCGGCGGTTCTCGATAGTTGATGCGATTGAACGGCGTTGACGACCGGCTCGAACAGCACCAATATCCGACGACCTCGGAAGAACTGATCGCGGCTCACGGGAACGCGACCGTAGAGCTCGCGGACGGCTCCGAGCGTCTCGGCGACGTGCTGGAGCGGTTCGGTGAGCAGACGTTCGACGATGCAGAAGACGTGTTCACCACGCTCCGCGCCGGGGTCTGCCATCGCGGAGTCGGTCGGCGGTTCTATTCGGACCGCGACCCGACGACCGCCGCGGAAGACGGACCGACGCCGATCTCGTTTTAAACGAGCGGTCGCCCCGTCCGATTTTTCTGCCGAACCACGTCGGTAGCGGCCGTGCTGGCTGATTCTTACGGGATCCAGTCGATCGCCCGCGACAGGTCGATGGGGACGGCACCTTTCCGGTAGCCTTCGACTCGTCCGTCTGGGCGCGCCCGGAGAACGACCGCCGGCTTGTGTCGAACGGCGGGTTTCGCCTCGCGCACCGCGGCCCAGTCCGCTGCGGGGAACGAGGTGCAGTCGACGAACAGCGTGACGCCGCCGCCGTGTGCCTCCAGCTGGCCGCTCGTCTTGGTCTCGGCCGTGTCGCGGACGGCCGCGACCGGATCGTCGGCGGACCGACCGGAGACGGGTTGCGGGCGGGTCACCTCGACCAGCCACGCCGCCCCGGTGTCGGGATCGGTCGCGCGGTAGTCGAGCGAGTGGCCCGTCGTGACCGCTATCTCCGGAGTCACGTCGTAGCCGGCGTCCGTGAGGATTCGCGCCGCGGTGAACTCCGCCATCGCCGCGCTCATCCGCACGAGGTCGAGCGACTCCGACGTTCCGAGCTTGCCGGCCATCGTGGCGCGATACTCGTCGAGCGTGCCGGGACGAAGCGTCTCCTCGACGAAGGCGGTTCCTTCCGATCGCGTCGCGTCGGGAAACCCGGCCGCGTGATCGCGGAAGAACGCGCGCGTCGTCTCGGCGCCGTCCTTCGAGCAGAACACCGGAAGGAAGTACCACGAGACGTGCGGATACGCCGCGAGCCACGGCTCGTCGTCGTGCAGTCCCGCGAGCAGCTCCCGCTGAACCCACCTAGAGATCGGATACGCCACCTCGTCGAACCCGTACTTGTCCGTCCGCCAGAGCGCGCTCGGCGTCTCCGTGTTGCCGAGCCAGTACCCCGCCGGACCGTTTCCGGCGCCCGCGGGCGGATCGGGGTCGTCGTCCGTCCAGCAGAACAGCGCGAACGAGCCGTCGTCCATGTCGAACCGGCGGGCCTCGTAGCCGGGAGGGGGACTGAACCACGGGTCGCCGGCGGTCGCTCCGAGGTTCTCGTCGAGAGGGCGTTCGAGCTTCGAGCGAACGCGGTCGGCGTTCCACCGGCCTGTCGCTCGCCTGAATCGGAGCGGTTGTGCCACAGCGACGTTATCGCGCCCCGGGTCTAATCGGTTCCGGAACTTCGAGCTCCGGAGATACCGTTTCATCGATCGTGACCCTCACCGATACGTATATACCCGACAGCTGCAAAGCTAACGCGTACCATGTCAATGGGTGCCTATGACGAGGATGAACACGAGCGTCGGGAGAAGAAGACGAGCGAAGTCGCCGCCGATTTCGACGCCACACGCCCGGAGTACTCGGGGTCGCTCACCTACGATTCGGGCGACTCCACGGAGGCACTCCTCGACACGTTCCGAGAGCTGCAGGGCGAGTGAATTCGTACGCCCCCGTCAGGTGAGAAGTATCGCCGCCGTACAGACGACGGCAACGGCGATGACGTGACCGACGACGGCTCCGAGTAAGATCGGTTCGCCGACGAGGAACGGAACGAGGGCGAGCTGTATCGTCGAGAAACCGATGTTCTCCGCGTCCAGTCGCTTCGCCCGTGACGCATCTGCGGGAGAGAGATCGACGTTTACCGCGCGCCATAACGCGACGACAGCGCTCCACCACGAGGTACCGATCCGATAGGTCAGATCCCACAGGATCAACAGCGTGAGATAGACCACCGGGAGCGGCGGGCTGGGACCGAACAGCCGATCGATCAGGGTCCCGTCCCACGCGATCAGGTAGGTCAGAAGCGCGATGAACGCCAGCACGCCCAACACGATTTCGATGCTCGATCCGAAGAGGAGTCGTTTGTGCTCCGGCGGCGTCGAGAGCCGACGGTTGATCGCACCGAGACGATGCATCTCGACGCTTCCCACGGCCGCGACGACGACCGCGACCGTCCCGGCGGCGACCGCGTTCCAGAGCCCGTAGTACCACCCTAGCACCAACACGCCGAGTTGGAAGATGGCGAACTGGAGAGCGACCGAGAGCGTCCGAGAGACTCCGAGCCCCGGGATGCCGCCGACGAGGCTCTCGTATACCCACGTTTCGCCGTAGTTCCGGCTCACGGCTGGGGTACCTCGGCGGATTCGGACCGTTCGGATCGAGCCGGCTCGTCGATCGCTCGTGCGACCGCGACGTCGAAGGGAGTCTGCTCGATCGGAACGTGGTCTCGGATCCGGTCGTCTTCGACGATCACGGTGTTCCGGAGCCCCTCGACGAGCGAGCGAGCGAGGTACGGGTTCACGTCGGTCACCAGTCGGAGCCACTTCGCCGACAGCTCCGGGCTCAACACCGGAACGCGGATGATCCACAGCCGGTGACCAAGCTGCCGACGGGTCCGTCTGAGTATCTCCGCGTACGTCAACACCTCCGGGCCACCGATCTCGAACGTGTCGTCCGCCGTGTCCGGCGCCTCCAGCACGCCCGCCAGGTACGCCACGACGTCGTCGATCGCGATCGGCTGACAGAGGGTGTCGACCCACTTCGGAGTCGTCATGACCGGCAGTCGGCTCGCGAGCCCGTGCACCACCTCGAAGCTCGCGCTCCCGCCGCCGATGATGATCGCCGCTCGAAGCGTCGTGAGCGACGGCTCTCCCTCGTCTAAGATCCGTTCGACCTCGCGACGAGACCGGAGGTGTTCGGAAAGCTCCTCTCTGTCTTCCCCGAGCCCGCCGAGGTAGATCACCCGTCCGACGCCGGCGGCGGACGCCGCCTCGACGAAATTCAGCGCGCAGTTGCGGTCGCGCTCCTCGTACCCCGGCCCGCCGTCCATCGAGTGGACGAGGTAGTAGGCCGCGTCGACGGTCTGGCCGTCGATCTCGAACGCCGGCGGCAAGGTGTCGGGCTCCAAGAGATCCCCTTCGACCACGTGAACGCCCGGTGGCGGCGCGTATCCATCGGCGTCACGGACGAGCGCGACCACCTCGTGGCCGCGCTCGAGCAGCGTCGGAACGAGGCGACTACCGACGAATCCGGTCGCACCGGTGACGAGCACTCGCATACCGATCCCACGGGCGGGAACGGTATAAGCACCGGCGACGATGAGCGACCCCAGTCCAGAGCGACCGGGACCGGTCCGGCCCGGCCCGCCACCGAGCGGGACCGATCGTTAAAAGGGGGTTCGCGGCGGTCGTTCCGGCATGCACGCTGGCGAGTTCGAGCCGGTTCGCGGAATCTCCGACTTGTACGTCCACGATACGGGTATGTTCGAGACCGACGAGTACGGCGCCGTGTACGTGTACGACACGGATCGACCGGTCGTGATCGACACCGGAACCGGGCGGAATCGGGAGGCGCTCTTCGAGACGCTCGACGAGATCGGTATCGGTCGCGAGGAGTTAGCGTGGATCCTGCCGACCCACGCCCACCTCGACCACGCTGGGGGGGCGGGCCACTTGGCGGAGCGGTATCAGCACGCGGAGGTCGTCGTCCCAGAGAGGGGTGTGCGGCACCTCGTCGACCCCGAGGCGCTCGTCGCCGGCACGAAGTCCGCGGTCGAAGACCAGTGGCAGTACTACGCCGACCCCGAACCCGTTCCAGCGGACCGGATACGGGGGCTCGCGGACGGCGATCGGATCGACCTCGGCGACCGCGAACTCGTCGTTCACGAGGCGCCGGGTCACGCACCCCACCACGCGATGTACCACGAGCCCGACGCCGACGTGGTTTTCACCGCCGACGCGGCCGGGATATACGTCCCCGAAGTCGACACGGTACGGCAGACGACACCGCCGCCGCAGTTCGATCTCGATCAGTGTCTCACCGATCTCACGGCGATCGAGGAGATAGCCCCCGACTACCTCTGTTTCGGTCACTTCGGGCCCCGCGAGTACGAGCCGGCGCTGATCGGGGAGGCGAAGCGAGCATACGTCGAGTGGGTCGAAGCGGTCCGCGCGAAACGGGCGGAGCTCGAAGACGACGAGGCGGTCGTCGAACACTTCGAGACGGCGAGCCGGGACGTCGAGTTCTGGAACCCGGAGCGAGCCAGGGCCGACGCGAGTCTCAACACGCGCGGCGTGTTGGGGTACCTCGATTACGTCGACGACGAATGAGCCGAAGACTGCGTCGACGACGAATGAGCCGATCCTCTCGGGGGAACCGCGTGACCGTCGCCGACGGAAACGTCCTAAACCCCGCGTCGCCTAAGCGACTGTAACAGATGGGTATCTTCGACACGATCCGCGCCGTCCTCGGAACGAGCGCCGAGACGGACGCGACGCGCGAGGCCGACCCCGAGGACCTCTTCGGGATGTCCACCGCGTACATGACGATGGAAGCCGAGCTCGGCTACGAGAACTGCGGAGAGGCTGCCCTGTGTTTCTCCGGCGTCGACAGCACCCGGTTCGACGAAGCGGTCGAGACCGTCGAAGCGATCCTCGAAGCGGGGGCGGTCGACACCGGGACCGGATTCCACCGACACGAGGACGCTCACGGCTACCAGTGGTTCGTGCTGGAAGACGACGACCCGGAAGACCTCGTGACGAGCATTCACTTCGCCGCCGACCAGTTCATCGAGGAGGGGTTCGGCTCGCGGCTGCTCGCAGCCGTCTTCGGCTTCGAAGGATCCAAAACCGACGTCTACTGGATCTACTCGTTCCGCCGCGGCGGCTACTACCCGTTCGCCCCGCAGGGGACGAACGACAGAAATCAGCAGGTCGAGTTCAAGCTTCAATCGGTACTCGACGGGGAGCTCGGACTCGAAGACGACGAGTCCTACTGGTACCCGCTGTGGCCGGACGCGCCCGGGGACCGACCGTGGGAGTGAGCCGATGACCGGTGGGAGTGAGCCGATGACCGGTGGTGGTGCTGGCAGATGACCGCGACGGCAGAGAGCGGACGAAACACCCCGAAGAAGCGCCTCCTTCGGTCCGTCGCCGCGCAGGCGGCCGTGTTGAGCGCGGCGGTCCACTTTCTGTGGGCGTGGCCGCGGCTCGGCGACCCCGGTGACCTGCGGCCGTACGTCTTCGTCCTCGGCGGTGTGTTCACCGTCCTCGTCGCGGTGGCGACGCTCCGCGCTGACGAGTACCGGCGGCTGTACGCGCTCGGAGCCGGGACGCTCTCGGCGTTCCTCTTGGGGTACGTCGGGTGGCACGGCACGGACGCCACGGCGGCGATCGCGGCCGATCCGCTGGCGATCGTCGGCAAGGCGGCCGAGGTAGTGGGGGTCGCTGCATTTCTCGGACTGTACCGTCTCGCACCCCCGACGAGGGTCGTCGTCGAGCGACGGCGGACGGAACTGAGTGAGGGCGAGCGACGGCGGACAGAGACGAACACCGGCGAGCACGGGGACAGAAGCGTGAACGGGGACGGAGACGGTTCCGGATGAACGAGGCGTACCTGACCGTGGAGAAGCCCGCGACCGCGACGTTCGAGGTCAAAGGCTCGGAGTTTCTCGGTCACGTTGCGCCCGTCGACACCGTCGACGAGGCCGAGGGGTTCATCACGCGGATAGCGGGCGAGTACGACGACGCGAC
>OBKM01001152.1_pt1 | contig 11182 bp, 4 predicted proteins | sample 1519691 | NCBI WGS metagenome assembly OBKM01 (sample SAMEA37050418, study PRJEB22526) | metagenome | biome: saline pan; feature: lake; material: water | place: Egypt | collected 2015 | depth 0.5 m
CCGGACGTGAAGGAGTTCGTTCGTTTCAGGATTGGCAGCGGCGTACAGCCAGTATTGAAGACCATTGATGCGAATCACGGTTTCGTCAACCGCGACTTGATTCGGCGATGCGCCGCTGACGGGCTGTAAATCTGCTTTGTGCACCCAGTCGTGGACGGCTTTTCGAGAGCGCTGGACACCGAACTTCTCAAGCTCTTTGACGGTATTCGAAAGTGAGAGTCCCGCCAGATGCAACCGAATACCCAGCTCCATCAGCCGACGCGGTGTCCGCTCGCGCTCCACAAAGTCCAAGTCGATCCACTCGCTACACCCGCTGAGGCGTGTGATTTCTGCCATATCCACCAGAAATTCACCACGCCTCACTCTTCATTCTTAACCAAACACCACCCTTATATCCGCCGCCCTGTATATGCGACTGCCATGAGCAGAGAGCCACAGCAGGTGTCGGCCTCGTCGCCGACTGATATACCAACCATTTTCAACACTTGTACGCCACGCGATGACGTTGTAGAGGGTGAACTGGCCGAAGAGAAGTTCGCTGCAGACCTCGGACAGGTCGTCTACGGCGACGACGATTCGGTCTACGGGAGCGCACAAGAGTTCTTCGGAAAGACCTACCCGACTGACGGCATCGAAAAGATCCTCGGCAATCTTATTGACCAGATTGTCGATCGGAGCGGGAGTTCAGTTATTGATCTCGACACGAGTTTCGGTGGCGGGAAGACCCACAACCTTATTGCCGCATACCATTTCCTGACCGACCCCGAGGCGATCGCTGAACCCCGACGATTCGTTGATTCTAATGACTACAAAGAATATCTGGAGATGCTTGCAGACAGACCGGTCGAGGTGGCAGCGTTCGTCGGTACCGACGTGGATGCCCTCGACGCCTCGATGGCCCCCGACGACAGTCGACTCACTAACCCGAATACCATCTGGGGCGAACTTGCATATCGATTGGAGGGGGCCTCAGGGTATGATGAAATCCGCGAATACGACGAGCAACGCATTGCTCCTGGAAAGAACTCGTTTGGTAAGTTGTTAGATGAAGATACCCACTACGTTATTCTGTTGGACGAACTTGCCGAGTACCTCGCTAAATCCCAGGGAGTCGATGCCGATGCCGCGGACGAACTAGATGAAGGCGACGTAGATGACCTCGCCGACTCCACGCTTGCGTTCTTCAAAGCGCTCCTGCAGTACGCCAGTACTAACGACAATCTGACTGTCCTCTACACCATCGCCGATACAGCCTTTGGTGACGAGGCCGAAGACATTCGCACAAATGTCAACGAATTGGGGGCTATTGGTAAGCGCAAGGAGTGGAATATTACGCCCACCAACGACGACGAAATTGCTCCGGTTATCGCTAACCGCCTGTTCACGCATATCGACAGGGATGCTGCCGACGACGTCGCCTCGGAGTATGATGAGAGATTCTTCAGCAATCCCGATAGCCCGGTCTCCGGGGGCGACAGCGATGGTGACTACGCCGAGCGCATCCAGCGATCCTATCCTTTCCACCCAGCGACTATCGACATTCTCACCGACAAAGTGGATTCGCTGGACCGCTTCCAGAAGACTAGAGGAGCCCTTCGACTTCTCTCTCGTGCCGTGTATCAGCTTTGGGCAGCCCCGCCGGACGAGTACGATCGACATCTTATCCGGCCGTATGACCTGACGCTCGCCGATAGTGAGATTCGAGCTGAAGCACAGGACCTGTTCGAAGCGGTAGATTTGGAGGCAGCACGGACGGCCGACATCTGGAACGCAGAGGGGAACGCTCACGCGCAGACCGAGGATCGTAACCGGGCTTCCGACGGCCTGCCTCCACTCGGATCCCACTTGGCTACAACGGTCTTCTGGCACAGTCTCGCGTTCGGCACAGAGAACACTAAACGGGGCGTAACGTTCAGCGATCTTCAGACTGCGGTCGCACACCTGCAGGTTCGCTTCGATAAGTACGAAGACTCGCTGGACAATCTGACGTACAAAGGTGGACTCAATACTGAGACTGCCTGTTACTTTTTGCATGCAGACAATAACCTCTATCGATTCAGCTCGCAGGCAACACCGTCGCAGATCCTTGCCGACGAGCGCGATGCTGTCCTGCCGGGGGATATCCGTGACGAGATCGAAGAACGAGTCAGCGGCCTCAAGCAGAGCCATGGTGGCTTTGAGGTCCACACTCCGGAACGCCCGCACGAACTTCCGGACGAGGCAGGGAAACCGAAACTCGCGGTGATGCACTACGAGTCGTTGGCTGTCAGTGCCGAGGACAGTCCCCCGGAGATACTGAGAGAGATACTCCAGTATAACGACGACAAGGGGTCACACCGGACGTACAAAAACAACCTCGCCTTCTTGATTGCCGACGGCGAGAAGCGCCGTGACGCTGAGGACACGGTTCGGAAGTATCTGGCGCGAGAAGCGGTACTTGAAACCGACGAGTATGAGGACGTACTCAGCCCAGAGCAATTCGAGGAGGTCAGAGAACTCAAGAGAAAACTGCTGGTCAATACAGCAATTAAACAAATTTACCGGCACCTGTTCTATCCCGACGATGATGGGCTCTCACACATATTCCTGAAAGACATCGATGTGACTGACCACAGCTCGTTTGAGTCGATGGTCCTGGACGCCTTCAGCGAACCAGACACACCAGTGGCATTGGGGGCGGGCGCTGACGGGCGGGCAGCGTTTTACACATACCCTCGCTTCTTCAGTTCAGACGTGGCGCTCGACACGGCGGAACTGGTTGATCGCTTCCGTCGGAATACAAACGTCCCACTGTTACTCAGTGTTGAGCCAGTCAAAAGAACTGTCGTGAAGTGCGTACAGGACGACGACGACAATTACGGATTTGGCTATGTCGATTCCTCGGGCAAAGGCTACTACGACGTGGCCGCTGCTGAGCGAGCGGGTGTTGACCCGGCTGACCCTAATGCGTACGACAATCTCAGCACAGCAACCGACTTTTCTCACCACGACGTGGAAATTAGCGACGAGGCACGGCTCTACGCGGACGTGGAGGTATTCGTCAAGCAGGAGGGGACAATTGCAACGTGCGGTATCGAAGGTTGTGACAATAGAGCAACCTCGCAGTACTGTGAGGCTCATCGAACCTGTGACGAACCGGGATGTCAGCGGACGCTTGACCGATCTGATATCGGGAAGTACGACAGGTGCGATTTTCACCGGACGGATACCACGCCGACGTGCCCTGCCGAGGGTTGTGACACGGAGGTTGAGGACGGCGGCTTCTGTTATCGACATTCCAGCCAGATAGAAGAATTTACTCCCTCCACGGACCCCAAAGGCGTGCTTCGGGCGTTAAATGACCTCCGCGACAGTTTGCGTGAGGACGCCTTTGAGGACGGTGTGCCCGTCCTAAACGATTTGGAGATCATTTTTGTCGGGTCCAGTCCGTGGAGCGATGCGTACGACTTCTTGGACTATCTTGACGACCCGTTTGAGGAGGTGGATGGCGAAAGCAGGTTCAAGTATAAGTACGAAGAAGAGGGAGAGATTAGCGTGAGTTGCACTGCAAAAGGCGATACTAAAAAGATGGAAAGTAGCCGGCCGATCACCCGCGACAATGGACGTCACCAGCTTGCCTTGTCTGTCGACATCGACACGGACGCAGTTGTCGGCGATGACAGTGTTGCCGACAACTTAATAAGGCTTCTCAATGAAAAATCCGACGTACGTGGAACAATCATTGTCAGGGCCAGCGCGCACAATACGCCGGAGGGGACAGTCTGAGATGTCTGCACAGACACAGCAGGCGCGGCTTAATGCCGACGAGGGTCGGTCACAGCCACCGTTCGCGTTCAAACTCAAGAGCAACGGTAGTCAGCGCCGACTGATCGTTTACGAGATTCTGAGTGGGGAGCAGGCAGAGGCTCGCCAACAGCGGTTCGAGCGCGTCGGCAGCGACATCCACATCAAGCCGATTGAGGAAGCGTTCACACAGGCGACGCTGGACGCCCACGGCCACCTCTGGGACGGATGGCAGGCCATCCGCGTCGCCTCGGCAACCAGCCAGCGGTACACGATCCTCCGAAATCGATTGCTCTCCGAAGTAATCGACGTGGAAGATCTCAAACAGGAGGGAGCGACGTTCGTCTCCGAAGCTATCGGCGTCCGCGTCGGGCTGGCGACGCTCTCCGTCTCGCCGCTATCGAAGCGCGAGCGGATGCGACGAGTGGTCGAAGGAATCGCCAGTATGGCTGACGAAGAGTGTTACTACTGGCATACGCTGTGTCGATCCCCGAACGATCTTGAGGGTGCGAAGGCACTGCGGACGCTGTTCAGTTGACCTAAAGTGATTTACAATGTCTAACAATAACTCCGACGCGGACGACCAGCAACGAACCACTGACCTGAAGATTCAGGACACGCTTCCAGTGACGGCGGTCGGAATCGAATCTCAGCGGGAGCGAAAAAACTTCAGCGACCTTCCACCACAGAACTATGTTCACACATGGTTTGCCCGCCGTCCGACGGCGGCGACCCGACTCGCTGTGCTCGCATCTATCCTGCCAGAAGGATATGACGAGAATGAGATGTTGCGACTAATCGGGATGGACCCCTCAAACCTACCTGACCTCCCTGATGACGAGAGGGACGTTGCGGATCACGTTGTAGATAAGAAACGTGAGAAAGAGCAAGGGGGCATAGATTCTCTCGTGTACGAACACTACGGGTATAGGAAGGCGTACAAGAACGCGCCATCTGAATCTGATATCGAAGCCCTCCACGAGACCCTAGAGGAGACTTGGGGACGGGTCCCGACTGTCATGGATGCAACAGCTGGTGGAGGAGCAATCCCGCTTGAAAGCATCCGATACGGACTGGACACCCATGCGAATGAGCTGAATAGCGTTGCGGTCGCCATCCTTCACGGTGTACTGGAGGCTCCGTATACTGATAGAGACCTCTCTGATGATATTGAACACTACGGAAACAGAATCAATGAACAGGTCCGGGAGGACATTAGTCACCTGTTTCCCGAACCGGAAGGCGAACAACAACGCCTCGCACGAATTCTAGCACATACCGTAGAGTGTCCGAACTGCGGCGTTGATCTCCCTCTCTCGCCGAACTGGTGGCTTGACAGGGAGGACGGAGTTGCGGTCCGACCGAGGTATAATTCAGAAGGGGATGGGGCCGCTGAGATCACCTCGTTCGAAATCTGCGATGTCGAGTCATCACAGTTTGACCCGAGGGATGGAACCGTCAGCAGGGGAGATGCCAGTTGCTACTGTGGGTGGACGATTGAGGCAGAAGAGATCAAGCAACAGGCACAGTCTGAAAACGGCCTCGGAGAGGTGGTTATCACTGTCGAGAAAGAGGACGCATCAGGAAGAGGATTCGTCTCTCCATCTGAAGAGGAACGTGAGGCGATTAAAACGGCTCGGGAAATGATCGAGGGTGCGGGTATGGAATTGAGCACCCTGCTGAATACCGACATCCCTGGCGGCGAGAAGACCGACGAACTGAGGCGAAACGGTATGACGAATTGGCGCGACCTCTACACGGATCGACAACTTCTCGTTCACTACCACTACTGGAAAGAGTTTGAGAGTGTGAAGGAAGAGATTCGTGAGACGTACGCTGAGGACGAGGCAAAAGCGATCCTGACCTACCTTGCATTTGCCGCGAGCAAGTCACTTAATTACAATTCAAAACAGTCTGTCTGGCATCCCGCACGAGCCACCTTAGCGAACGCATTCAATCGTCACGACTTCGCTTTCTCGTGGTCGTTTGCTGAGATGAACCTGCTGGCCGAAGGTGCTGGGTACGAATGGGTGATGGAGAGTGTGGTGGAAGCGTACAAGGAATTCAGAGAGTTGGCAAGCGATGAGATGGGAGAGGGAATAGTGAAGCAACGTGACGCCGCAGATCTCGCTCATATTGACGATGGGGAAATAGACGCACTTGTGGTCGATCCGCCATACTACCAGAACGTCATGTATGCCGAACTCTCAGACTACTTCTACGTATGGCTGAGGAAGTACCTCGCCGATGTGTACCCGGGTCAATTTGAGAGCGACCTCACCAACAAGGGAGATCAGGCGGTAGCCAGAGCATCAGATTTCGATGATAACAACAAGAACCTGAGCAAGCGCGAACTGGCCAAGCGTGACTATGAGCAGAAGATGGCCGACATCTTCGAAGAACTTCGTCGGGTCCTCGCGGATGACGGAGTCTTCACGTTGATGTTTACCCACAAGCAGACCGACGCGTGGGACTCGCTAACAAAGGCGTTACTAAATGCTGGATTCAAGGTTACAGCCACTCACCCAGTCAACACCGAGGCGCCGCTTGCACTCAATCAGGCAGATAACAATTCCGTCGAAAGCACCATCCTCCTGACCAGCGAGACGAGAGATCAAGAAGACCAGATGCCTGCGCTGTGGGAAGACGTGAAGCGCCAAGCCCGGGAACGTGCATACGAAACCGCCCGCGAGTACGAGGAACGCAGTCGCGGTGACGATGAAGAATTCAGTAATTTTGTCGAACTGACGATTGCTGTCTACGGGCCAACGCTTGAGATGCTGACCGAGCAGGCTCCTGTCAGGACATCTGCGGGGGAAGAAGTTCAGCCTGAGGAGGTGCTTGACGAGGCGCGAGATGCCATCACGGCGTACATCGTGGACAACTACATGATCGACGAGCTTCGTCACGTTGACGATACCACTCGCTGGTACCTCATCCTCTGGCTTGCATTCGGGACCCGTGATGTGCCGTCGGATGAGGCGATGAACCTCGCTAAGGCGATGGACGTTGACTTTGATGATGCGAAGGACCGTCGGATTTGGAAGAAAGGTGGCGCCCCCGATGGCGAAATCCGTCTTCGCCCATACGACGATCGAGTCCACAGTCCCGAAGCTGACGGCCGCATCTACGAACCGATTGACGCCTCGGCGATGCAGTTCGATTCCACAATCGATGCGGTCCACGCGACGCTGTGGCAATACGAAGAACACGGCGTCGATAGCGCCCAGAAATTCATCCGGGCACGTAATCTCGATACCAACTCCACGTATCGGGCAGTGTTAACACAATTAGCCAACCTGCTACCGACGGGTGACGCAGGCAACTTCGACAACGGTCCAGTTCTCAAGGAAATGTTGACCAGTCGATTGACCAGTCCGGGTGGCCCACTCGATAGTATCAATGTGAAGTTCGGCGATCAGACCGCAGAGGGGACAGACCAGGCCACTCTCACCGACTCCGCGCCGCAGGATGACGACGACTAATGAGCCGCCAGGCTGATGACGGAGACGGAGCGGAGGGGACTGCCGATTCGGCAGCATCGTTCCGATCGCTCGACCTTGATCGTCGGTACGACACATACGTTAGCCCTCGGCGATTAATTGAGGAGTTCTATCAGCCGCTCCTCGCCCGGGCCGACAGCTACGACCGCATCGCGGGCTACTTCAGCGCGAGTGCGTTGACGGCCGCAGCCGACGGTATCGAGACGTTCGCCGAGTCTGGCGGCAAGATGCGTCTACTTGTCGGCGTTATCGACCGAAGCACGACTCCGTCAGTGGCTTCTCGGCTACCTGCTGAAAGAGGGCCGACTCGATATCAAGATCGCTGTCCCGAGTCGGGGTGAGGGTATCTTCCATGCCAAACTTGGGTGTCTCCACGACGGGCAGGGTAATGCCCTCACCTTTGAGGGAAGTCTCAACGAGACAGCTGGGGGGTGGATGCGTAACTACGAGCGGTTCAAAATCCACCGCTCGTGGAAGTCTGTTGAAAAGGAGTACGTCGATCAAGACATTGACGACTTCGAGACACTCTGGAATGGCGACGCCGACGCCGTTGAAGTCTACGACCTCTCGGAGGCCACTGAAGACCAGATCGCCGACTGGGCCGATGAGAGTGACCCTGACTTACCCGACGACGCAGACGAATGTATTGAACGTGTACACGATGCCGCAGAGCGCCGCGACGAGCGCATCGCTACTGCTGGTGTCCTCCGCGGTGCGCGGCACCTTCCCGGCTCCGTCGCGTTGGGCGACGCCACCTGCACGCTTGAAGAAGTGTGGCCCCACCAGCGAGTCATCGCCGACACGCTCGTCAACGCGTACCCGCGGAACTTCCTGCTGTGTGACGAGGTTGGCCTCGGAAAAACCATTGAAGCGGGGCTGACTATCTCTCGACTTCTGAAGGGTGGTATCGCCACGAACGGATTGATTCTGCCGCGAGCAGGACTTGAACGGCAGTGGCAGAGTGAACTCTGGGAGAACTTCACTCTCAACAGCTTTGTCTACGACCGTCACGGCGATACAGTCACGTTCGAAGACGCGCTCGGCCGGACGTTCGAATACCCCTACGAAACCGAGCAGGGAGCCGTATGGTCGTTCTTGCAGGACCGCGACAGGCCAACTACCGTCATCATGTCCTGGCACATGGCACGACTCTCCGGTCACCGCCACGAGATAATCTTGCCTCCTGAGGAATGGGAAGGCGACCCGGAGAGCATGGATTCGACCGATTCCGCCTTCGGTGTCTGGGACTTCGCCATTGTGGACGAGGTTCATAGTGCCCGTCCAGACACCGAATTTCTGAATCTCCTGAGTGCTGAGTACGGTTCCGACGCCGATGGCGTGGTTGACTGCGTACAAGCAATGTACCTGCTGACGGCCACGCCGCTGCAGGTTGAGCTCGCCGAGTTACACCGACTCGTGAGTCTGTTGAACGTCCCCGACGAGTGGACCGACGAGGACGACTTCGTCGCGTTTTTCCGATGGAAGCAGATATTTGAGCAGGCTCTTGGAGACTCCGAAGTCCGGACCATAGACGACCTCGCGGATACGACGGAGTTGGCTGAAGATACCGACGATATCGCGGATGCACTCACGCACGTCATCGGTCCGCTCTGTCGAACGATGGCCACGCGAATGGAGAACTACGAGTCGGGGCTCAAAACGTCACAGACCGCTCTTTCGGACAAAGATCAAGATAGATTCGACCAGTTATTCGCAGCTGATATCGGTCTGTTTACCCGGCGAACACCTTCGGGGCACGAGCTGTCTTTACAATTCATTCGGGCAGTGGTTTCGTTCATGAACGTTGCGACACCCATCGAGACGCGACTGTTTCGAAATACCCGCGACACACTGGATGTCTACGCTGAAGTCGGACTACTCAACGAGCAAGTGGCCGACCGTAACGTGAAATCAGTGAGTGTTGACACCACTCCTGCGATACAGGAGGCGTTCGACACGCTCGAAGATTACGTCCGTGAAGCATATCAGCCAGGTAGTTTCAGCAATACCGACCAGCGTCAGGCCATTGGGTTCGTTCTGACAACATATCGGAAACGGCTGGCGAGCGGTGTATATGCGTTTAAGCAAACCCTTGACAGCCGCCGAGAGACAGTCGAAGCGAAACGTGACGCCATCGACCTGGAGACACCAGACAACTCCGTCGACGAGGAAATAGAAGACGCCGTCGCAATTGATAGTTTGAGAGCCAGCCAATACCGGGAGGTGCTCCAGCAGGAGTTGGAGTATATCGACAAGGTCGAACGTGCTGTTCAGAATATCGAAGGGTTAGATCCGAAGTTCGAGCAACTGCGGACGGACATCGAAGAACTCCTCCACTCGCATGGCCGATTTATTGTTTTCTCTCAGTATACGGACACGATGGAGGCGATTCGGGACTACCTCCACGAAAATGGATTCGAAGGGCGGGTCGGGACGTATTCGAGTACCGGCGGCCGACGATACGATGCAGAGGATGGTGGATGGGTTGATGTCGGCCACGGTGGAATCAAGACTGCCTTCAAATCCGACGACGATCCGATCGATATGCTGGTCTGTACGGAGGCCGCCAGCGAAGGGCTAAACCTGCAGGAGTGTGGCGTTCTCATCAATTTCGACTGCCCGTGGAATCCCACGCGTATTGAGCAACGGATCGGTCGAATCGACCGGATCGGACAGGAGCACGACCCGATCGAGATTCGCAACTACATCTACGAGGGGACAATCGAGGAAGACGTGTACCAGACGCTCGATGAGAACAAGGAGATGTTCGAGTCGGCCGTTGGCGACATGCAGGACATACTCGACACGGCATCCTCAGAGATCAGACAGCGGGTGCGCGGTAAAGAGCCAGATGAACGAGTTACTGACACAACCACCAGCGGCGGCAGTCCTCTCCGCGATGAACTGGAGGGAACGGGCGACGAGCCGACACGGACAGAAGTGATCGAAGATGCCCGGAAGCCGTTGGCAATCACCCAGCCTCACCCAGCAATCGGGAAACCGGGTGAGGAGGGGAAGCAACGAGCACCGGTCAATACAAGCGGAGCAGCCAGGATCCTTCTCGAAGATCAGTTCCTCTCGACTCTCGGGATTAATCGTGAGCGACGCGGTGATTCTGTTCACCGATTGACTCATACTGGCGATGGTGCTCCACCAGCATTGCTTTCCAAACCAGTCGACATTGCCGAGACGCCAGCAGTTGCTCGCGCTGATGGTCTCCGACTGTTCGGACCTGGCGACCCACTATTCGAGTGGCTGCAGACCGAGTACGTATCTCGATACCCCGAAGCTCATAAAGAATACATAGAGAAGACAGGTCGATGGACAGTACATCCGGATGCGCGGGGTCCGGCAGTCCGGGTTGAGAGCAGCGGCGAGTTAGCGAAAATCGACCGGGTGTCACAGTGGGCAAAGCAACTTCGAGAATGGAAAGGTGACGACGAAGATAGAACCAACGACGGTCCACTCATTGGTTGAACCGGAGGAACTGGTAGGTAATCACCCGTCGAAGCATCCTCTATATGTGGCGACTGGCGGGAAACTCCTGTTGGCGGCTGAGAAGTGCTGGTGCGCTGGCCTGCAAGGTATTGTTCCACTCACGCCGACCAGTCAGACGAGCCCGTCAAGCCCGTCAGCCATTTCTCTTAGCCGCTGGTCAAACGCCCGTTCCCACTCCTCGCGGGCGTCGTCCAAGTCGGCGAGTATGCCGGCGAACGTCTCGCCGTGCATCCCATTCAGTTTCGTCGGCCATTGCGGTGCGTTATTCGGGTGAAGGCGTCGATCCATCGCGTCGGCCTTCTTGAATGCCCGCCGATACCGTAATTCGGCCTCTTTCAACGCGTCTCCTGACCGCCTGGCCGTGGGTTTCCAGCGCGACACCGACTCCTTCCCGCTCC
>OBKM01001153.1_pt1 | contig 11176 bp, 9 predicted proteins | sample 1519691 | NCBI WGS metagenome assembly OBKM01 (sample SAMEA37050418, study PRJEB22526) | metagenome | biome: saline pan; feature: lake; material: water | place: Egypt | collected 2015 | depth 0.5 m
CGAGTGTGGGCTGTCTGTCGGCTGGATGCTCACCACGCAGATACATAGTTTTTTTATCTGTCCGAAAGAGCACCCAGTATGAGCTTAGATGACGACGCCCGCGAATATCACCGCGTCGACCCACCAGGCAAAATCGAGATTGCCACGACGAAACCAACGAACACCCAACGCGACCTCAGTCTCGCGTACTCACCCGGCGTCGCCGCGCCGTGTCTCGATATCGAGGCCGACCCCGAAGACGCTTTTCAGTACACCGCCAAGGGTAATCTCGTCGGGGTTGTCTCAAACGGCTCGGCGGTGCTTGGACTCGGTTCGATCGGTGCGCAGGCCTCAAAACCCGTCATGGAGGGCAAAGGCGTGCTGTTCAAGCGGTTTGCCGACATCGACGTCTTCGACATCGAACTCGACCTCGATAGCGCCGACAGTCTCGTCGAAACCGTCGCCGCAATGGAGCCGACATTTGGCGGCATCAATCTCGAGGACATCAAAGCGCCCGAGTGTTTCGAAATCGAGCGTCGCCTCGGCGAGCGGATGGACATTCCCGTGTTTCATGATGACCAACACGGCACCGCAATCATTTCGGGTGCCGCCCTGCTCAATGCAGTCGACATCGCTGACAAGGAGCTTTCGGAGCTAGATATCGTTTTCTCCGGTGCAGGCGCCTCAGCGATTGCGACCGCCCGGTTTTACGTCTCACTCGGGGCGAAAAAATCGAACATCACGATGTGTGACTCCTCGGGAATTATTACAACCGATCAGGCCGACGCTGGGGAACTCAACACGTACAAACGCGAGTTCGCCAGCGACGTGCCAGACGGCGACCTCGCCGATGCAATGGACGGCGCTGACGTGTTTGTCGGCCTCTCCGTTGGCGGTATCGTCTCTCAAGAGATGGTTCAGTCGATGGCAGCCAACCCAATTATTTTCGCGATGGCGAACCCGGATCCGGAGATCACCTACGACGATGCGAAAACGGCCCGTGACGACGACGTCATCATGGCGACCGGTCGATCCGACTACCCCAACATGGTCAACAACGTGCTTGGCTTTCCGTTTATTTTCCGGGGCGCACTCGACGTGCGGGCAACCGACATCAACGAGGAAATGAAGCGTGCGGCCGCAAGCGCGCTCGCGGAGCTGGCTCGAAAAGACGTTCCCGACGCCGTCGTCAAGGCGTACGGCGACCAACCGCTGCAGTTCGGCCCCGAGTACGTTATTCCCAAACCCCTGGATCCACGCGTTCTGTTCGAGGTCGCCCCTGCAGTCGCCGAGGCGGCCATCGAAACCGGCTGTGCGCGCACCGAAATCGATCTCGAAAACTACCCCGAAACGCTCGAAGCCCGTCTGGGCAAGTCCCGCGAGATGATGCGAATCGTCCTCAACAAGGCGAAAAACGATCCAAAACGGGTCGCGCTCGCCGAAGGAACCGACAAAAAAATGATTCGTGCGGCCTACCAACTCGAAGAGGAGGGAATTGCCGAACCGATCCTGTTGGGCGACAAAACCGAAATCACACAGATAGCAGACAGACTGGGGCTCGCGTTCGACCCCGTGGTTGTCGACCCCACGAGAACCGATCTCTCGGAGTACGCCGACCGACTCTACGAGTTGCGCCAGCGCAAGGGAATCACCCGCGGCGAAGCGAGTGATCTCGTTGCCCGCGACACCAACTATCTGGGTAGCGTGATGGTCGAACACGGCGACGCTGACGCGATGCTGACCGGACTAACCCACCACTATCCCTCGGCGCTCCGGCCGCCGCTACAGGTAATCGGCACCGCCACGGACGCCGAGTACGCCGCGGGCGTCTACTTGTTGGCGTTCAAAAACCGGATCGTCTTCTGTGCGGATACGACGGTCAATCAAGACCCCACTGCCGACGTTCTCACCGAAATAACCAAACACACAGCCGAGTTGGCCCGGCGATTCAACGTCGAACCGCGTGCGGCAATGCTCTCGTATTCGAACTTCGGCAGCGTCCGGAACGAGGCAACCGCTAAACTCCAACAGGCGGTGAGCCAGCTTCACACCGACAGCGCGGTTGACTTTCCGGTCGACGGCGAGATGCAAGCCGACACCGCGGTCGTCGAGGATATTCTTGAGGGAACCTACGGTTTTTCGACGCTCGACGGCCCGGCAAACGTCCTGATCTTTCCGAACCTCGAATCGGGTAACATCGGCTACAAACTGCTCCAGCGTCTCGGCGGTGCCGAGGCTATCGGCCCGATGCTCGTTGGAATGGACAAACCCGTCCACGTTCTTCAACGCGGCGACGAGGTCAAAGACATTGTCAACCTTGCAGGTGTTGCTGTCGTCGACGCACAGTCACGCTAAAGCGCACCTCGCCGCGCCGAAACGCATCTCATCGCGGCGAACGATCATTTCAGTTCAGGTACACGCGTCGACCTCGCCGACGGCTAACCGGTGTTATTAATTACACAAGATTCTTTAGGTTGTCCCCAGAAGTGTTAATTACAAAAAATGACCATCACATGGCTGGACGACATCCGGGGAACCGACCTCGAAACGGTCGGCGGGAAGGGAGCCTCGCTGGGGGAATTGACCGATGCAGGGCTGCCGGTGCCACCGGGGTTTGTGGTGACAGCCCAAACGTACCGAACGTTCATCGAGCACGCCGACATTGCCGACGAGTTGTTTTCGATTCTCGATGTCGATGCAACCGACGATACGGCGTTAGAAACAGCCGCGACAAAGGCACGAGCCCTTATTTTGAAAACGTCGCTGCCATCGACCCTTCGAGAAGAAATTGTCGAGGCCTACCGGACGCTTGGAGGAGATGACGAAGGTGAACCGTTCGTTGCGGTTCGGTCGTCGGCAACGGCGGAGGATCTGCCGGATGCCTCGTTTGCGGGCCAACACGACACCTTTCTCAACGTCACCGAGAAAACGCTCATCCAGCGCATCAAGGAGTGTTGGGCCTCGTTGTTTACCCAGCGAGCGGTTCACTACCGGAACAACCAGGGATTCGATCACGAAACGGTTGACATCGCAGTTGTCGTCCAGCGCATGGTGGATGCGGACAAAAGCGGCGTCATGTTCACTCGCCACCCTTCGACGGGCGCAGCCGAGATGATTGTCGAATCCGCGTGGGGTCTTGGCGAAGCCGTGGTTTCGGGAACCGTCTCACCGGATCACTACGTTATCGACCCGGAGACCGCAACGGTTGTCGAGGAGACAATCGCCGACAAAAAGCAGCGGATGGTCAAGGACTCGGACACGGGTGAAACCGCACTCGAACCGGTTCCCGAGGCCGACCGAACCGCACGCGTCATCACGGACACTGAGGTCGAACGGCTGGTTGAACTGGGTCGTCGTGTCGAAACCCATTATGATGAGCCGCAAGACGTCGAGTGGGCGATCGTCGACGGTGAGGTGTTCATGTTGCAGTCGCGACCGATCACGACGATTACGGGCGAAGACGAGTCGGCGGCAGCCGATCCTGACGAGCGTGAGATCACCACCGACACGGATGAAAACGAGGTACTAGTGACGGGCGTGAGCGCAAGCCCCGGTGTCGGTTCGGGTGCAGTCCGAATCGTCAGAAAACTCGATCATCTCGATCAAGTAACCGAGGGCGACATTATTGTCAGCAAAATGACGATGCCGGACATGGTTCCCGCGATGAAACGTGCCGGCGCTATCGTTACCGATGAGGGAGGAATGACCTCACACGCCTCGATTGTCTCTCGAGAGATGGGGATTCCCGCCGTGGTCGGCACGCGCGAGGCGACACGGGTGCTCGAAAACGGTCAGCAGGTCACCGTCGACGGTGAGAAGGGAATCGTTCGGGCTGGCGAACCGCCCGAAGCGGAATCCGCTCGCCAGGCCGACCCCGTTGAGTCGGTGCGACCACAGACGCCGGTCAAACCGATGACCGCGACCGAGGTCAAAGTCAACCTCTCGATTCCCGAGGCCGCCGAGCGTGCCGCGGCGACCGGTGCCGACGGTGTCGGGCTGCTCCGAATCGAACACATGGTGATTTCGCTGGGAAAAACGCCCGAACAGTACATTCTCGATCACGGCAAGAACGCTTACATCGAAGAGATTGTCGAGGGAATTCGAGCAGTCGCCGAGGAGTTTTATCCACGCCCGGTTCGTGCTCGAACGCTCGATGCACCGACGGACGAGTTTCGCGAGTTGGAAGGCGGCAGCGAGGAGCCACACGAGCACAATCCGATGTTGGGTTACCGGGGGATTCGGCGAAGCCTCGATAAGCCCGAACCGTTCGAGTGTGAACTCGCGGCGTTCAAACGACTGTTCGATGTCGGCTACGACAACGTCGAACTGATGTTGCCGTTGGTCAATGACGCCGAGGACATCGAGCGCGCGAAACAACACATGCAAGCCGTGGGAATCGATCCCGACAAGTCCCGCTGGGGGGTGATGATCGAAACGCCCGCGAGTGCGCTCCAAATCGAAGAAATTGCCGCGGCGGGCGTCGATTTCGTCTCGTTCGGAACGAACGATCTCACCCAGTACACGCTTGCTGTCGACCGAAACAACGAGTACGTCGTCGAGCGATTCGACGAACTTCACCCCGGTGTGTTGTCACTTTTGGGGTCGACAATCGAAACCTGTCGGGAGCTCGGTGTCGACACCAGTATCTGCGGACAGGCGGCCTCGAAACCCGCAATGGTTGATTTCCTCGTCGAGGAGGGAATCAGCTCCGTGAGCGCGAACATTGATGCGGTCCGAGATGTCCAACACGAGGTCAAGCGGGTCGAACAGAAACTCCTCCTCGACTCGGTTCGGTAGCGCGCGCCGCCGACATGGGGTTAAGACATTTGTTCGCCTTCAGCGAACATAGAAAACGAAACGAGCGAATCCAGCGTTCAATGAAGGAATTCATTACATAGCTATAGACGTAACAAATAGCGCCAATTCAAATCGGTGTTGCACGACGAATCAGTGTGACGTCGCACAATAACGGTGAGGTGAGCATCATTCGCTATCAACGAACAAAATCGCCACGGTGAACCACTGGGAGTAACGAATGGAAGGAAGAGGTATTATTGTTAATTTCAACCAATATTATATGGGGAAGGAATCTACCCGATACTTATAATATCGATAAAAATATACTGTTCTATTTTATTTCTCGCTTTTATTGTATTATATTTAAATTATGTTTTTATTTCTTGTTATTTAAACTCTAATATATTTGTCTGCGCTATTTTTTCTACTACTTTTGATATATCGCATAAATATAAATTCTTATTTTGTACAATACTCTTGTGTGTCACACCGCTCATTCACCAGTATTGCCCTCCCCACTCGATCAGGAACGAACGTTCATTGCGTTCGATCCCCGAAATACCGTATGACTGAGACGGCTATCTGGTGGATACGAAACGACCTTCGACTCCGCGACAATCCAGTTCTCGCCGCGGCGGCCGCTGCCGACGAACTGCTTCCAGTCTACTGTTTTGACCCACAGCACTATGGCGAGCAGGCGTACGGCGGAACCGACTCCTTTCGGTATCAGAAAACTGGCACACACCGTGCAGCGTTTCAGCACGAATCGGTTGCCGATCTCCGAGCAACGCTTCGTGAACACGATAGCGATCTGTTGATTCGCACCGACCCCCCAGCGGACGCGCTCGCCGAACTCGCTGATAGGGTCGACGCCGACCGAATTGTGGCCCAACGGCTTCCCGATCCCGAAGCACGCGAAACGGAACGGGCGGTTCGTAACCACGTCGAAGCCGAAATCACCGTCGAGACACGATGGATGCACACCCTGTATCACATCGATGATTTGCCGACGCGACCGGCCGAGATCGACGACACGTATACGCCGTTTCGCAAAACCGTCGAGAGTAATTGCGAGGTTCGACCACCCATCGAAACGCCGACGGTTGGCCCGCTGCCCGAGTCCATTGAGCCGGATGCGTTCGGAGAGATTCCACCGCTTGAGACGGTAGACGAATCGCTCTCGGAGCCCACGTCCGACGACCGTGCGGTCCTCCCGTTTCGTGGCGGCGAGACAGCCGGTCACGAACGGCTGGCGTCGTATCTCTGGGAAACAGACCGGCTCCGTGAGTACAAGGAAACGCGAAACGGAATGCTCGGAGCCGACTACTCCTCGAAGTTCTCGCCGTGGCTTTCGCTGGGCTGTCTCTCGCCGCGGTACGTTTTCGAGGAGGTCGAGCGGTATGAAGCCGAACGGGTCGCAAACGACTCGACGTACTGGTTGGTCTTCGAACTCATCTGGCGTGATTTCTTTCAGTTCCAGGTCGCGAAATACGGGCGGCAGTTCTTTTCGCGCGGTGGGCTCCAAGCGCGCGACGACATCGACTGGCGAACGCCAGATTCGACCGCCGACGAAACGATTCCTGCCGGCTCGATGTCGGCGACGGAGGCTTTCGAACGCTGGAAACACGGCAACACGGGAATTCCGTTCGTTGATGCGAACATGCGCGAATTGAACGCGACGGGCTACCTCTCGAACCGCGGTCGGCAGAACGTTGCCTCGTTTCTCGTCAACAACCTTCGTATCGATTGGCGGTACGGCGCGGCGTACTTCGAGACCCAACTCATCGACTACGATCCGTGTTCGAACTACGGCAACTGGGCGTACATCGCGGGCGTCGGCAACGACTCGCGAGACCAGTATTTCGACATCGGATGGCAGGCCGAACGGTACGACACCGACGGGGACTACGTGAAACACTGGCTTTCGGAACTCGACCGACTGCCGGCGGAATACGCGCACAAGCCATGGACGATGACGCCGGCCGAACAGGCCGACTACGGCGTCGAACTCGGTGTCGACTATCCGAAACCGATGGTGTCGCTCGCGAAATCGACCGATCACCTCGAGTAGACGCGCAGGTAGCGGCCGTCTCTCGGGGCCATCCACCCGAGAAATCATCACCGGTGTATATGATATGCTTATAGGCCTGCACGGAAAACATGGGTGTATGTCATCGTCTTGGAACGTGTTGTTGCCGCGGGAGATCGATCCCGTCGGCCCCAATGCAATCGTCGATTTTGCCGACTGTACCGGAATGGACGAGTACGAAAGCATGGACGACGCGCTGGCCGACATCGACCGGTATGACGCGGTTATCGTCCGAGTTGCGAAACTCGACCGCGACGTGATCGAGCGCGCCGACCGCCTTCGCGTTATCGCGAAACACGGCGCTGGGCTCGACAATATCGATATCGACGCCGCCTCCGAACGCAACATCGTCGTCTGCAACACACCCGGCGCCAATGCCCGGTCGACCGCCGAACACGCCATCGCGCTGTTGTTCGGCATCCAACGGAATATCCACACCGCCGACAGATCCATCCGCAACGGCGACTGGGACCGGTCGGCGTTTCACGGACGCGAACTCCACGAAACGACACTCGGATTGATGGGTTTTGGCTCGATCGCCCGGAAAACCGCTACACTGGCCGAGGGACTCGGACTCGATGTCATCGTGTATGACCCACACCGGGTTCACCTTCGTGACGGTGTGATTCGGTTTTCCGACCTCGTCGAACTGTGCAGCCGTGCGGACGCCGTGAGCCTCCACGTGCCGCTGACCGACGAAACCCGCGGAGCGATTTCAACCGACGAGTTGGCGGCGCTCGGCCCCGATGGCGTGCTCATCAACACCGCCCGTGGCGGCGTCGTCGACGAATCCGCGCTGGTATCGGCGCTTGAGTCGAACACGATCGGCGGTGCTGCACTCGACACGTTCAGTTCCGAACCGCTCGACCAATCCAATCCGTTGTGCGGTCTGGACAACGTGCTCATGACGCCGCATCTCGGCGGGGCAACAATCGAGGCGCTCGAACGAATGAGCCGTGTGGCCGCCGAAAACGTCCGCACCGTGTTTGCAGGTAATCTCCCCGACTCGACGGTCAATAAAAACGGGTTAAACAGGGAGGTGCCACAATGAGCTCGAACAACGCGATTCGCAGGGCCATCAACGCGAATGAACCTGTTTACGGCGCGAGCGCAGCGACGTTCTCGCCGACAGTAATCGAGATTTTCGCCGAACTCGGCCTCGATTTCGTCTGGTTGGACCTCGAACACGGCGGCCCGAGCCCTTACGACAGCACCACCATCGAGGAACTCACCCGCGCGGCCGACGTCGCCGATATCGAACTGCTTGTCCGCATTCCCGCACCCGAGCCATCGATCGTCAGAAAAATTCTCGATGCGGGTGTTCGAACGCTTCTTATTCCGCGAATCGAGACGGCCGACGAGCTTCGACCCGCCGTCGAGGCCGCCTTCTTCTCGTACGATGATCGAGTCGGCGATCGCGGTGTCGGCATCGGTCGGGGCAGCCAGTGGGCTGGCTACGACGATAGCCACGTCGGCACCGCCGACGACGACGTGCTCATCGGCACGATGATTGAAAACGAGCGAGCAATCGAGAATCTCGATGAGATCCTCTCGATTCCACAGCTCGGCTTTGCGTTTCTCGGCCCGGCCGATATGTCGATGTCGATGTCGGCTGGCGATCCAACCGCAAAACATCCCGATCGAGTCGCCAACGGCATCGAGAAAACGCTCGAAGCCTGTCTCGACGCCGACGTGCCCGCGGGGCGGATTCAGAACGACCCAACCAAAGCGGCTGAGGCGGTCGACGACGGCTTTCAGATCGTCCGCATTGGCGACGATATCGGTGCGATTCGTGCGGTTCTCTCGGAGCGCCTGGGTGTCGTGACTGACTAGCGCCGCCACATGGGAATACGGCGACCATCGGTGCGCAGCGCCGGTAAAAACGGCAATCGTCGCAATCCAGTAGTATATGAGTTTCGCGAACCAAACAGCGGTATGGCTGAAGAGATACCTATCAAATCGCTCAGTGAAGCCGAGAATCCGACCCCCGTTGCACTGTCACTCGCTGGTGGTGCTACCGGAACGATTGCTGGACTCAAACGCCGCGGGGTTCCGGGGGCGCTCATCGGTGCGCTCGTCGGCGGTACACTCGGCTATCTTGTGGGCGCAAAATCAACGGATGCGATACACGTCGAAGAACCACCCATCGACAGCGATCCGATCAGTATTGAGCTCGGTGAGTCAACCACGACGGAGGGGGACGCAGATGACCGAACACACACGACTGGATCGACCGAGCCGACCCATACCGAGGAGAGCGAAGATGACGCGCCCGACTCTCATGATGATTCGCGTGGCGAGTCTTCATCGTAACAATGACACCTGAACCAGATTCCCTCACCTCGACGGTCGTTGCTGCCGGCGTCGCGGGAGCGACAGCAACGCTGGCTGGAACGTACGTGCTCAGACGACTCAGCCGTGGCCGTCTCGGTACCGCAAACGCGTACAACGTTGCAAAAGTCAGCGTTTCGGGACCGATCAAACGAAACCGTCGGCGGCCTTCACCGTTTTCGGGCCAGAATGCAACCCTTGCGGACGATACTGTCGAACAAATCACGCAGGCTGATGAGGACGAGTCTGTCGAGGCACTGCTATTGGAGCTCAACACGCCGGGCGGCGAAGTGCTACCGAGCGATGATATTCGTCGTGCCGCAGACGAGTTTGCGGGCCCGACCATTGCGTACGCGACTGATACGTGCGCATCCGGCGGCTACTGGATTGCCAGCGGGTGCGATGAACTATGGGCCAGAGACCTCAGTCTCGTGGGCTCAATCGGTGTCATCGGGTCGCGGCCGAACGCGGCTGATCTCGCCGATAAACTCGGTATTTCATACGAACAGTTCACCGCCGGTGAGTACAAAGACGCCGGCGTCCCGCTTCGCGAAATCGAGGCCGACGAACGAGAATATCTGCAAAGCATCGTTGATGGCTACTACGAGCAGTTCATCGAAACCGTTAGCACCGGCCGAGAGATGGATCCGCAAGCGGTTCGTGACACGGAAGCTCGTATCTATCTCGGAAGCGATGCACTCGAACTCGGACTCGTCGATTCGCTTGGCACTGAAGACGACGTCAAAGCCCGAATTGGCGAGTTGCTCGACACCGAGCCAGTAATTCGAGCCTTCGAACCGTCTCGCAGTCTCAGACAACGGGTCGGGCTCGCGGCTGAACGAGTCGCCTTTGCTGCTGGTAACGGGGTTGCCTCGACGGTTACCGGTAGCGACCGCGAAATCGATATCACGCTAAGGTGACGTCCTTCACGGCGTTCACGCCGTGGTTTCCTCGGTAAGCGTCTCCGTTATGCCGACGCCTCGGAGGCAACATTCCCGTCGCTGTTGACGGTACTCTGGTTTGTGTGTTGTTGTTTGGGACAATGAGAGCGTGATACCTCCAGCCATTCGTGGCTGTCTCACTCCAACCGTGCTGGAAAACGCTATATTCGTCAACGCTCTTGGGTAGAGGATTGTTGGTCAGTTTTCAGCAGTAGCTGGAAGTCACAGCAGCCAAAGGTGACACGAGTTGAAGTGGCTTCGGTCAATACTGGTCGCACACCTTTTCAATCGTCACCTCTGTACGCGTTTCCACCCCATTTTCTGATCGCGACCACATAGAGTATTTGTTGTTCACGACCGGCACGGCATCCGAGGCGGAACTGTCCAACCCGAAGCTTCTGATGTGGCGCTCCCGCGAGCGGTTCGAGGTGGTCTGTCGGCTCTCGCCACTGATCGGTGACAACTTCTCCAAGCTTCGAGATGATCCGGTCGCGAGCGTATTCGTCGAGTGCGTCGAGTTGTCGCTTCGATCGGTCAGTGAACTTCCAGTCCCAGTCCTCGCTCATTGCTCGCTGGCATCGTCACGTCCGTACTTCGCTTTGATCTCCTCGCTAGAGTGGGTTCGACCTTCCTGAATATCGACCTCGCTCACAGCAATCGCCTTGAGATCTGCACGGTTGAACTCCGGATGTTTCACCGCGTCACGGAGTACGTCGCGAACGAACTCGCTACGGCTGTTGTACCCCAAATCTTTCCATGTTGCGTCGACATCGGAGAGAAACGTCTCCGTTATTCGGATGTTGACCGTCGTTTTCTCGGGCGGCGAACTGGCTTCGGACATGCTACTGTGTTGAAATTGTGTAGCAATAACAGTTACGCCAAATCAGGTGTGTCGAGGAACTTTCACTACTGCTCCATCTTTTCACGCTGATTGCGGCGGTCGTAGTGTTCGTCAAGCATCTTTCATCGACCGACTGCTTCAGGCTAGAATATATCTGAAGAATAGGATCTCAACAAAGCCTTTTCAGAATCGCATCGG